>Ga0116164_10002599_pt1 | contig 12826 bp, 10 predicted proteins | sample AD_UKC109_MetaG_FD_89888 | JGI IMG/M metagenome (GOLD analysis project Ga0116164, IMG submission 89888) | Active sludge microbial communities of municipal wastewater-treating anaerobic digesters from Hong Kong - AD_UKC109_MetaG | ecosystem: Engineered > Bioreactor > Anaerobic > Digestate... | reverse complement strand
GCCGGAGAGCTGAAGCACGGTCCCCTGGCTCTGATCACCGATGGAACGCCCGTGGTGGCTCTTGCAACTCACGGAAAGAAGGTCCAGGCCAACATCAAGGAGGTGAGGGCGAGGGGAGCAGATGTCATCGCTTTCGCCTCGGAAGGAGATCCCGACATATCCAAGATCGCCACCACCGTGGTGGAGGTCCCGGAGGCGCGGCCCGTATTCTCTTCGATCCTCTGCACAGTGGCGCTCCAGCTCCTCGCCTACTACACCGCCGATGCTCGAGGGCTGCCGATAGACAAGCCGCGCAACCTGGCTAAGAGCGTTACTGTGGAGTGAACGGACTTCTGGAGAACCTCAGCTCAAAGCAGTCGAAGACCACATCAGCATCCTTTGGGTCCATGAACCTCAAGCTGAGGTTCTCGATCTCTTCTTCAGAGAACAGTTCGTCGTAGACTCCGATCTGGAGACCCTTCTGAGCCAAGAGCTTGGCCAGGGCGAGGTTTCTGCTGTGGTATAGCCCTTTCACTCCCTTTCGATATGTGATCCCCTTGAGGCAGATCCTGATCTGGCTCAACGGCTTATCAATCTTCAGACCTTCGAGGATTATCTTCTCCGCCCAATGGCCGACCATCTCGTCGTTGATCTTCCGCGAGTTCCTCTGCAGCTCGGCAAACCCGAACTTCTCCCTCTTCTCCATCTCGTTGATCAAAAACCAGGGATATACGGGGATGCAGTGCCCACCTACGCCCGTCGACGGGAGATGAATGTGACAGTAATCGTGGTTTGCATACTCCCTCGCCTCATGAAAGTCGATATCCAACTCATCTGATATCTTCAGGATCTCGTTGGCCAATGCGATGTTGACGTCTCTGTAGCTGCCCTCGATTATCTTGACGAACTCCGCAACCCTGGAGCTGGAGACCATCTGAAGGTTTGGGATGAATTTTCGGTAGAGATCGAAGGCGCACCGTCCGCTCTCGTCATCTGCGCCTCCCACTATCTTGGGAAACTCCCTCAGGCGGGATATGCTATAGCCGGTCATTATCCTCTCCGGAGAATGGGCCAGGTGGAAATCACCAAGCTGGAGCCCGCTCTCGTCTTCCAGCCAGCTTCGGACCATGGTTTCAGTCGTTCTCGGCGGAACCGTCGTCTCCAACACTGCCAGGTCTCCCCGTTTGAGGATCTTGCCAACGGACCGAAAAGCACTTTCGAGGATCCCGAAGTCCGGATGGTGACGTTCATCGATGAACAGGGGGACGATTATTATGAAGTTGTTGCAATCGCCGGCGTCTTCGTATCTCGGAGATGCGAATAGCCTCTTGCCTCCGTGTTTTTTAATCAGCTCGTCCAGCCCCGTCTCCTCCGGGACAGGATTTATCCCGTCATTGATCATCTCGCACCTTCTTTCGTCGACGTCGATCCCCACCACCTCAAGGCCGCTTTCAGCTATCACTGAGGCCAGAGGCAGGCCGGCTTTGCCCAACCCAACGACCGCGATCTTCATTTTTTCCTCCATCCTTTTCAGAATATTTTCATCAGAATCCTGAAATCATACTATCCATTCCGTTCCGCGATCTTCAGGTTGAGAACAGCCTGATCCGGGGTGACGGGAAACTGTCTTCCCGCTTTGACGCAATCGATGAAGGTCTTCAGCTCCTCTTTCAGGGGTTCGACCTTGTTGACCTGAACCTTCTCGATGATGTTCTCCTGGGCATATCGAGTGTTCTCCACCTCGTATTTATCCGGCTTTCTGTAGATGTACAGCTCCTGGTTCATGAAGTCGCCATCGATGGTGATCTCCGCCTCTTCGACGTGAATCTTTCTTATCTTCCGGCAGGCGAGCCTGCTCGAGGACAGCGATACGACGCAGTCGTCGAATCTGGTGATCATCTTACGAAGATCGTCGTCTCCGAGGGAACACAGGTCAGAGCTTTCCTTACCCTTGAAAAAGTAGTTCCAGATGAGGTCGATATCGTGGATCATCAGATCCACCACCACGCCCGCGTCGGTTATCCTCGATGAGGCGGGATTATGCCTTCTTATGTCCACGTATCTCGGATTTTTTATGAGTTTCTTGATCTCTTCGACTATCGGGTTGAACCTCTCGATGTGGCCTACGCCCACCACCAGGTCGTCTGGAATGATCTTGAGGAGCTTCTCACCCTCTTTTGAATTGGAGGTTATGGGCTTCTCGATCAGGCAGCTTACTTTGGTCTCGATGGCCTCCTCTGCGACGTCGAAATGGTATCTTGTCGGGACGCATATGCTCACTAGATCGACCTTCTCCAGCAAAGACCCGATCGAACTGCAGGGGAGGGCGCCCGAGGTTTCGCTCATCTTGTTTGCAGCCCTCTCGTCGGGGTCGTAGACATAAACCCTCTCAACATCCCTCAATTCGGAATATATGCGCACATGGTTTCTTCCCATGTTTCCGGTTCCAATTACCCCAATTCTCATGCCGTCCACCAATCATTTTAATGAAGTCAGCAAACAAATCTTCTCCGCCGGGTGATCCAGGTGCCAAAAATGCAAGGTCATCATACGAGGAATATTTAAGCGAAAGTTCAGAACTGTTTTGGCCTGCCCTGACTTTTTGAATCGAGCCTTCTCGCCGGATTTCCCACCACCGTCTCCCCATCTCCTACATCCCGGCTGACCACCGATCCTGCGCCTACAACCGCGCCCTCGCCCACGACCACGCCCGGCAGCAGGGTGGCGTTCGCCCCTATCCTGGCTCCCCTCTTTATCAATGGTCCGATCAGCTCCGCCCCTCTGACCATGTACTTGTCGTTGGAGGTGACCGAGCAGGGCCCCATGAAGACCTCGTCTTCGATGGTGGTGTTGGTGGTGATGTAGACGTTCGTCTGGACGCTGACCCTGTCGCCTATCTTGCAGTTTCCGTCCACCACAGAGTTGGTGCCGATGAGGACGTCGTCTCCAATCTCCGTATTTTCCCGGATCAGGACGTTGTGGCCGGTCCGAAACCCGTCTCCGATCCTGGTGGCGGGGTATATCACGGTTCCGCTCCTTATCGTAGCATGGTCGCCGATGACGGCAACCCCGTCTTCAGCTCCGATGATCACGCCGTTCTGGACGACGCATCCCGTTCCCAGTCGGACCTCTCCGAGGAAGATGGGCTCACTCATAGCCGTTCACCGTCTGAACCACCATATATCTCTCATCTTCGGTGAGGCCTGGATGGACCGGAATTGATACCACCCTCTCGCCGGCCTCTTCTGCGCATGGGAGAGCGATGTGGTTGTAATCTTTGAAGAGGGGCTGTTTATGGACCGGGATGGGATAATAGACTCCGTAACCCACACTGTGGCTTTCGAGGTGCTTCAGGAACTCATCTCGCTCCTCCACCTCAATGGTGTACTGGTGGTAGACGTGCTTCATCCCCTCGGGAACGATAGGAGTTTTGACCTTCAGGTTTCTGTCGTAATAGTCGGCGTTCTCCCTTCTCTTGGCGTTGAATCGGTCCAGCATCCCCAGCTGGGCCAGGCCGATGGCCGCAGCGATATTTGTCATCCGGTAGTTGTAGCCCATCATCACGTGGACGTACCTCTGGCTCTGGCCGTGGTTTCTGATCATCCTCGCCCTTTCGGCTACCTCAGGATCGGATGTGGTGATCATCCCGCCCTCGCCGGTGGTCATGTTCTTGGTGGGGTAGAAGCTGAAGACTCCCGCATCTCCTATCGTCCCGACCTTCCGGCCGCGGTATTCTGCGCCGTGGGCCTGACATGCGTCTTCCACCACCTTCAGGCCATAGTCCTGGGCCGTCTCCATGATCGGTCTCATATCGCAGGGAAGGCCATAGAGGTGGACCGCGATGATGGCCTTTGTCTTTTTCGTCACCGCCTCCGCGATGAGATCGGGATCGATATTGTAGGTCTTTGGATCTACGTCGCAGAAGACCGGCCTCGCCCTCTGCATCAGGATGCTCGTTGCGGTCGCGATGAAGGTGAAAGGTGTGGTGATAACCTCGTCGCCCTCGCTTACGCCCAGGGCTGCCAGGGCGGTGTGGAGGGCCGAGGTCCCGTTGTTCGTCGCGATTCCGTAGGGCGCGTCCACGTACCCGGCGAACTTCTCTTCGAACCTGGCCACCACATCTCCCTGGGCGAGGATTCCACTATCGAGAACCGCCGCAATCTCTTTCATCTCCTCGCCGGAAAGTATCGGTTTTGCTACGGGAATCATCAAATCGACCTCACAGCCCATTGCGCCCATGCTACTGGACGCCATCAACTAAGGCGAAGATGAGCTGATTCTTCTGACCTATTCTTATGGCAAAGATAACCACGATGATTATATACGTCCTTCCATGCTCGGTGATCCCCTCAACTAATGAGTATATATCGATTACGTCAAACCGAATTGGCATGGATCTGACCAGAAACAATAGGCTGCCAAAACGGCCCTGGGTGCTCTTGCCGAGCGTTTTCAATTCGGATTATGGAACTACAGATCGTTTCCTAAAGCCCTCCAAAGCTTATCGCGGGATAATCGAAGTCCTCTACAGTTGGATAACCTGTTGCTATAAGATCGTTACCCGTCAAGTTTCAGTCGCTTTTGGGAATGGTATTTATAGGTGGATGGAGGAGAAAAAGCGCTGGGTTGTTAGATCTGGTCCAAAAAGGTGCTGAAACATGGGAAAGATTATCAATGTATGCATGATATCTACACAACATTCACCATTTGATAGTAGGGTCTTTCATAAAGAAGCAAAAAGCCTTCTCAGAGCTGGATTCGGAGTTACTGTTATCGGAAAAAATAATGTTGAAATAGACTTAATTTCAGAAGGTATTAACGTTATTGGGATCGAACGGATTTCATTTTTTAAAATACTTAAAAAATTATATAAAACCGCTCGAGACATTGACGCTGATATATATCATTGCCACGAGCCAGAATCGTTTCTAGTTTTAATATGTTTGAAGCTAATCAAAGGTAAGAACGTAATATATGACGTACATGAGTACTATCCTGATGTAATCCCGTTAGCAAATCTAAAGATTAAATTTTTTTTAATATTTATGATGTATATTTTTGAACCTTTATTTTGTAAATGCGCCGACGCTATAATTGCCACCGATGATGAAATCTGTAAACGATATAAAAAATTTAATTCTAACGTTTATACGGTATTTAACTTCCCATCAAAAGAAATCTTTAAATCAACCGATATCTATAACCCGGAGCTTGTTATGAAATATGAAAAAAAATCTTTGTTAATATATGTTGGCGGGATGTACAAAGAAAGAGGGATACTCGAACTCATAAAAGCGGTTCATAAGGTATCAGAGGTATACCCATCAATAAAATTATTACTACTTGGGACATTCTCTACAAAGGAATTCGAGGAGGAATGTACCGAATATATCAACTCAAATAACCTAAATGATATGATAGAATTCTTAGGATTCATTCCACATCAGGATATACCAGATTATATAAATGCGTCTGACATCGGTATTGTTTTATTAAAACCGATCCCAAAATTTTTAAAAAATATTCCTATAAAACAGTTTGAATACATGGCTTGCGGAAAACCTGTTATCGGAAGCCGATTACCTCCAATTGAGAACTTTGTAGGCAAGGAAGGGGCAGGGATTTTAGTTGACCCAAACGATATTGATGAGATATCCGAAGCCATTATATACTTGTTGGATCATCCAAAATCGCGAGATGAAATGGGAGGGCGGGGAAAGAAAGCAATCGAACGAAAATACAACTGGGATAGGATGGAGAACATTTTGATCGGGATATATTCAGAAATAGGAGACTAAGATGGCTACAGTAACGGTTATTGGATTAGGATATGTAGGATTGCCTTTAGCAATCGCATTCAAATCAAAGGGATTCAATGTGTTTGGTTATGACACAAACGCGCAAAGAGTCAAAGAGGTAGCCGAAGGAAAGTACCCATTTTCTGTAGATACATCTTTTTGCCCGGTCCCAATCAAGACGACCACTAATCCTTCTGAATGCTTACCAAAGTCAGATTTTGTAATAATTTGTGTCCCAACACCATTAACTAATGATAATGAGCCAAACTTGAAGTATTTAGAATCTGCAGCAAAAGCTGTTAAGACTTTTATAAAATCCGGTCAAATAATAATTATAGAAAGCACTACATATCCCGGAACAACAGAAGAATTTGTGAAGCCAATATTAGAGGAATCAGGGCTGTCTGTAGGAATAGGCTTTGGGTTGGCATATTCACCTGAGAGAATAGATCCAGGAAATAAGTTATATCCTTTGGAGAGAATTCCTAAAATCGTTGGTGCGAGCGATGAAAATACTGCGATTAAAGTTAGAGAACTTTATGAGAATATAATTGACACAGTTGTTATAGTCGATGATATAAAAACTGCTGAGGCCGTAAAAATAGTAGAGAATATTTTTAGAGCCGTTAACATATCTCTTGTTAACGAATTGGCATTATTATTTGAAAAAATGGGAATTAATTCTTTCAGCGTCATAAAAGCAGCAGCTACTAAGCCATTTGGATTCATGCCTTTTTATCCTGGTCCGGGAGTTGGTGGCCATTGCATTCCTGTAGATCCGTTTTATCTATCTTGGAAGGCAAAACAATACGGAATGAATACAGAATTTATAGAATTAGCCGGTAAATTGAACCAGAGAATGCCTATGCACGTTATCGAATTAATAGAGAACAATGCCAATAAAAATCAGAGGGTATTGGTATTAGGTGTTGCATATAAGAAAAACGTTTCTGATACACGAAATTCGCCCGCAAGGCCAATTATTAAAAAACTTCTTAATGATAACTGGAACGTCGGATATTTCGATCCTTATGTGAAGGAATTCGAAGGATTGAATTCCGAAGAGGATTTAAATGACGCAATTAAGAGAAGCGATTGCATTTTATTAATTACAGATCACGATTATTTTAGAAATATTCTCAATTTAAGAGGAAAGATTGTCATCGATACCAGGGATTTTTTTGATGAAGCGGAAGGAGTATTAATAGGTCTTGGGAAATAATTTTTCGGAATCGAATTGATTTAACTGGGTTTAAACGGATTTATAAAATCTCTGAGGATTAAAAGCGCAGTAGCAATATCTTTACTACATCGGGAGCGCGGAGGGTCACGAATACCCCAACCTTTAGGTTGGGGATGAAGTGAACCCTCGCCCCGAAAGCAGAGTCACAATAATTTCTGTGGTTGAGATTTGGGCAAACGAAGACTCGACGATTTCGGATTCCGTCAAACCGGAGCGCGCGGCCCGAAGCATACCCCGCCCTTTAGGGCGGGGTGGACGCGCGCAGTTTGATTCCGCCATAATTGGACAATTTTAGACCGGCGTTGACAAAAGAAATACCAAAAGGAGATAGCAGGTAAGCTCAAGGATTCCCTGGGAGACGAGACCGAGATGAAAGAGTTGTCCCAGGAATTGGAAAGTAGAGTTTACTCCAAATCTGTGGGCACTGTTGAGCGTTTTCAATTCGGATTATGGAACCATAGGTCGTTCCCCAGAGCCCACTGAAAACGAATCCGGACCACCAATGGATTGGAGAGAATCAACAAGGAACTCAAACGGAGATCGAGAGTAGTGGGAGCATTTCCAAGTGATGAGTCGTTCATGAGGCTTGGCGTGTCTATTCTGATAGATATCAATGATGTGTGGATGATAACTAAAAGATATTTATTAATGGATGCTGATTGAGATGTGGGATCACAGGGCGTCCGAAATTACAGAAAATTCGGTACGCTGCCGATGACCAATGAGGGGAAATGCTATATAGACAGAACTTATAGCCACAACAAAGCAATAGAACCATGGTTATTAGTTATACTAATTTGAACTTATCTATCCATCTCTCTATTGTAGTTATGACTCAAGGGCATAGAAAGGTGTGAATATGGGTGAGTACAAACTCTTTGCAAAGAGGATAGGGCTCATAGGATTATCAAACCTCCTCGTCAACCTCAGCGGAGTCATACTTCTGCCGATCCTCACCAAGAACCTTCCCATCGAAGAATACGGCGTTTATGCACAGATAATCGTTACCATCGGGTTGATACCATCTATCGCCCTCCTAGGGCTCCCATACACTATGGTCAGATTCTTAGCGGAGGAGAAAGATCGGGAGAGGATCCGGGAGGGCTTCTATTCTATATATTTTATCGTATTATTCATGGGCGCCATCGCCGCTCTGGCGTTGTTCCTATCCTCCAATCTCATCGCTTCGCTTCTCTTCGACGGAGATCAAACTGTTGTAAAGATTTTATCTGGAATTATTTTTGTAGAATGCTCCAACACATCACTGTATAATTATTTCAGAACATTTCAACAGATGAAAAGATATTCTTTGTTCATGTTAATACAAACAATTTTAAATATGCTTCTTATCGCCTATTTTGTCCTTTCGGGATACGGGATCAAGGGCGTTGCCATCGGCATTTTAATCACGAGGGTATCGATATTTATTGTTATGGCCATCCCTATCATTGCAAAGATCGGGGTCAAGATCCCCGAGTTTGCGAATACTAGAGAATATCTGGCTTTTGGCATCCCCACCGTCCCGGCGAATCTTTCGAGCTGGCTGATAAATTCGAGCGACAGATACATCATCGGAATATTAATGGGTACGGCATTTGTCGCTTATTATTCGCCAGGGTATACATTAGGGTTTATGATAAGCATGTTCGTGGCTCCCCTTAGATTTATATTGCCTGCAACGTTATCTAAGTATTATGATTCAAATGATAAAGCAACGTCCGGGGCCTTTCTGAAATACTCATTGAAATATTTTTTATTATTTGCGATACCATCCGCCTTCGGCCTCTCTCTTCTCTCAAAGCCGATCTTGACCATACTCTCTACATCGGAGATCGCTAAGGAGGGGTATCTTATCACTCCGCTCGTAGCCTTCGGAACGGTCTTTTTTGGAGCCGCCGTAATAATTACTCATGTAATAATAATGGAGAAGAATACCGGTATCATGGGGTTCCTGTACACCGCAGCAGCTTTGTTGAACCTCGGTCTGAATCTGGCGTTAATCCCATACGTCGGAATAGTAGGCGCTGCTATTGCGACCCTTGTTGCTTTTTTCTTCCTCTTCACGGTCGGAACCATCTATTCTTTTAGGCATCTCAAGTTCGACCTCGGTCTCGGGTTCTTATCAAAATGCGTATTCGCATCGGCGGTGATGTCTCTCGTAATCGTCATGTGGGAACCGGAAGGATTATCAAGCGTGATGGTTGTGGTAGGAATCTGTGTCATTATCTATCTGGGAGCTCTATTGCTCTTGGGAGGAATGAATAGAGAAGAGCTCCAATTCTTTAAAGGACTATTCTCGTCCTAGGGAACTGCTCAATTATTACTTCGGGAGCGCAGAGGGTCACGAATACCCCAACCTTTAGGTTGGGGATGAAGTGGACCCGTGTTTAGCTCATCTCAATCAACATCATCAAAGCCATTTCTTTGTCACTCCTGTAGTTAGTTCTGGCGAGTCATCTCGAGTAAATGCAGCGATTGATGTTGTTTTTCTACTTGCCACAAGTTACTTGTCAGCGTGAATTCAGCGACTAAAACCAATATCAAGCAATCGATTCAGGGGAAACTAAACACATATTCCTGCTCCTTTAAATCGATAAAGCATTAGTGACTGTTCATGGAATCTGGGCAACAAAATTTGACTATTTCTGAATTCCGGAAAACTGGGCGCGTGCTGTTTGATTTAAACCTATCCTTAACAGATGACTAATGTATCAACTATTTTTGGGGTGCATTATCATACAGTAGATTGTTCTTCATTTCTGAATATATCCTGACCAAAATTTCTTCCATCCTATCCCAGTTATACTCTCGTTCGATGGCGTGCCTTCCTTTCCGACCCATCTCATCTCGAACTTCTGGGTGATCTAACAAGTATATAATTGTATTGGATACTTCATCGATATTATTAGGATCGACTAAAATCCCTGCTCCTTCCTTACCAACAACGTTCTCAATTGGGGGCAATCGGCTTCCAATAATGGGTATTCCACATATCATATATTCAAACTGTTTAATGGGAATGCTATTAAAAAATTTCAAAATAGGTTTTAATAGAACGGCCCCGATATCTGATATTTTTATATAATCGGCTACATTTTCGTGTGGGACAAATCCTAGGAACTCGACATTTTCAGCCAGATTATTTATGTTAACATATTCTTTACATTCCTTCTCAAACTCTTCAGATGCAAATGTTCCGAGAAGCAATAACTTTATTGAGGGACGTATGCCTGCAACCATATGAACTGCCTTTATAAGCTCGATTATCCCTCTTTCTTTATACATCCCTCCAACATATATGACCAAAGATTTATTTTGGTAATTATTTTTTAGGTCAAGATTGCTTGAAGATTCGAAGTCAAGTGTTGGGAAATTGAATATCGTATATACATTATGGTTAAATTTCTTGTATCTATCCTCGATTTGTTCGGTGGCAGTAATAATTGCATCGACACATCCACAAAATATTGGCTCAAATATATATAACATAAATCTTAAAAAAAGTCTGGTATTAAAATCTGATAAAGAAACTACTTCAGGATAGTATTCATGTACATCATATACAACTTTCTTACTCTTGGTTAACTTTAAATATATTAAAATAGGTAATGATTCTGGCTCATGGCAATGATATATATCGGCATCGACATCTCGGGCTCTTTTTAGTAGCATTTTCAGTATTTTAAAGTATGAAATGGCTCCACTTCCCCGCCTAATCCCAATAACATTAATACCTTCAGAAATTACTTCCATTTCAGGATTATTTTTTCCAATAACGGTAACTGCGAATCCCGCTCTGAGAAGGCTTTTTGCTTCTTTATAAAAGATCCTACTATCAAATGGTGAATGATTCGTGGATATCATGCATACATTGATACTCTTTCCCATGTTCCTTCACCTTTATAAACTAAGTAACCCCGCACCATATCCCCTTCATCAATCTATAAATACCTTCCCAAAAGCGACTGAAACTTTGATGGGTAACGATCTTATAGTAACAGGTTATTCCACCATTAATCCCGTGTATTAGAGTACGATTGAGATGAAACTACTTATACTAACAACTTATTACCCCCCAGAGGTAAATGCAGCAAGTGTAAGGATCTCTCAAATAGCTAAAAGATTTTTAGAAAATAATGATAAAATAACTATAAAAATGGCAGTTTTCAATCCATTATATAATCAAAATATCGAGCCAGCTGTAGATAGTGCTGGTATTGATATACATAGATATTCGAGAAGAGTGTTACCATCCTTTATCTTCGTTCCTCAGAGTATTAACCCAATAAATCTTATCTATTGGATTAGGATTACTACAAACGAGATCGTGAAGTTCAACCCCGATTTTGTATTGACATCTTCTCCCCCATTTGCCCCAGCTATATCAATTTACATCGTATCAAAATTCTTTGGGAAAACCATCCCCTATATCGTCGATTACAGAGACGATCTAACCAGTGTGATTAATGGCATAGCAGATTCGAAGACTTTTATTACCAGATGGTTATTAAAAGGGGCTAATGGTTTTATGTCATACATGTTATCTCGATCGTTAAATAAAGCTTCTATAGTGAGTACGGTAAATGAAGTATTACAGAAAGACCTTTTGGATCTAAATAAAAAGGTCATACTTGTTTCGAATGGATTAGACCTCAAAGAAATAAACGAAACTATGCGAAGTTGCAACCGAGAGGATGTATTGAGAAATATCGGTATATCAGATATGAATTCAAAGATAATTGTTTATCTTGGTGATTTGAATGTTCCCTACCATATGCCAGAAATGCTATTGGGATATTTAAATAAAATTAATGCATCAGGACACCGATTGATTTATGTAATTGTCGGAGATGGAAAACGTAGAAACCTCATAGAGAAGATGATAAATGACATGAATTTACAGAGTAGCGTTTATCTTATTGGAAAAAGGACACATAGAGAAGCAATGGAAATCTTGGTAGCTTCTGATGTGGCATTTTACTGTTCACAGAGTTCCTATCCACAATCAAAACATGCTATAGGTACGAAAGTATACGAATATGTAGGATGCAAACTTCCTATGCTAGTGGTAGCAAATGAAGGTGATGCGATATCAAACTTCGTCGAACAATGGGGGATAGGTTGTTTTGTGAGCTGGAACTCTCTTGAGAATATGGATGATGCCCTATTGGAGTTGATCCAATCAGATAAATATAAAGAAAATCTAGAAGCTAATTACCAGGATCTCATTGATAAATTTGATAGAAATCGGGGAATCGACAATTTGTACAAAGAACTCATAGCATAGGTGTTTGTGACTCCAAAAGCGTTAGATAAGTCTCCACTTTTTATTCGACTATATAATATAATCTCTTTTAAATCCCCGCGGGAGAAGCTCCTCCGCCGTCGCGATCTCGGCATCCCCTCGGGTGTTTGCCATTATCACCTTGATATTCTCCCCGAACTCGATCAGGTTCTGCCTGCATATCCCACAGGGTGCGACCGGCTCCTCTGCATCCGCGACGACGGCCAGGGCCTCAAACTCCATCTCCCCCTCGGATACGGCCTTCGCGATCGCCGCCCTCTCGGCGCAGATGGCAGCGCCGGAAGAGGCGCTCTCGACGTTGGCGGCGGAGTATACGTTCCCGCCCCTGGTGAGGAGGGCCGCTCCAACCCGAAAGCTCGAGTAGGGGGCGTAAGATCTCTTCATCGCCTTCTTCGCCTCTTCGATCAGCCGATCGTAGCCGCCCTGGTATGGGTGGGGGCCGCACCGGAGAGATCCGATGTACATGCACTCCTCGGGAGCGATGCTGGGAATCGCCATCTC
>Ga0116164_10002596_pt1 | contig 12830 bp, 7 predicted proteins | sample AD_UKC109_MetaG_FD_89888 | JGI IMG/M metagenome (GOLD analysis project Ga0116164, IMG submission 89888) | Active sludge microbial communities of municipal wastewater-treating anaerobic digesters from Hong Kong - AD_UKC109_MetaG | ecosystem: Engineered > Bioreactor > Anaerobic > Digestate... | reverse complement strand
TACGTCCTCGCAGAGGTCGCCATCGGGATGCAGAGGGCTCGGCGGGAGGGCAGCGACATCATAAACCTGGGCATGGGGAACCCCGACATCCCCACACCACCGCACATAGTCGCAAAGCTGGCCGAGGCGGCTGCGAAGCCGGCAAACCACCGCTACTCCCTCTCGCGAGGCATACCGAAGCTGCGCGAGGCCATATGCGAGCTCTACGGCAGACGCTGGGAGGTGGAGCTGGATTCGGAGAAGGAGGCCATAGTAACGCTCGGATGCAAGGAGGGGCTCTCTCACCTCGTGCTCGCGGCGACGGTGCCCGGCGACGTGGTTCTCGCCCCCAACCCGACCTACCCCATTCACTCCTATTCGGTCGTGATAGCTGGAGCCGACGTCCGCGGCGTGCGCATCGGCCCCGGTCACGACTTCTTCGAAAACCTCTCCCGGGCGATGAAGACTATCTGGCCCCGACCCAAACTCCTCATCGCCTCGTTTCCCTCGAACCCCACCGCGCAGGCGGTAGACCTCCCCTTCTTCGAAAAGCTCGTCGATTTCGCGAAGGAGACGGGCGTTCGCATAGTGCACGATCTGGCCTACGCTGACATCTGCTTCGACGGCTACAGGGCCCCCTCCATACTCCAGGTAAAGGGGGCGAAGGAGGTCGCGGTCGAGTTCTACTCCATGTCCAAGGGCTACTCCATGCCCGGCTGGCGCGTAGGCTTCTGCGTCGGAAACAGTGAGCTCGTGGCCGCTCTCGGAAAAATAAAGAGCTACCTCGACTACGGGATGTTCCAGCCCATACAGATAGCCGCTACCGTAGCGCTACGCTTCGGGGACGAGGACGTGAAGGAAATATGCGAAATTTACCGGCGCAGGCGCGACGCGCTGTGCGACGGGCTGTCCAGGATCGGGTGGGAGGTCGAGAGGCCGAGGGCGACGATGTTCGTATGGGCAAAGATACCCGGGCGCTTCGAAGCCGAGGGGTCCGCCGCGTTCTCACGCCGGATGCTCTCCGATGCGGGGGTAGCGGCCTCGCCGGGCATCGGCTTCGGAGAGTACGGTGAGGGCTTCGTGCGCTTCGCGCTCGTCGAGAACGAGGAGAGAATAAAGCAGGCGGTCCGCGGAATCAGGGGGATGCTGGAGAGATGACCCGAACGGAATCCAAAAAGAGCCGCGCGGCGGAGGCGCTCACGAGAATCGCTGTGTGGCGCAGGGTCGAGAAGCCCGGCGGGCCGCTTTGGGCACTGCTCGTCGTCTCCGCCCTTCTTCTGCTGACAGCCGTGGCGCAACCCGCGTTCGTCTCATCCTCCGGTGACGCACTCCTTAGGGTCGCGGCGACGATCGACGGTCGAAAGGCGACCCCCGAGATAGTCATCGCTGCGATAGACGACCGTTCGATACACGAGCTCGGCAGCTGGCCGTGGCCCCGCCGCACGTTCATCGGATTTCTCGAAAAGCTCAGAAGGATGAAGCCCGGACTCGTCGTCGTGGATGCACGAACCGCATCCGACGTCGGATTATCGGACCTCAAGCTCCCCGGGAGAGGCGGCGGCCCCGACTATGTGGTCGGCTACGAATTCTACACCACGCTCGCCTCGCTGCCGGCCGACAGGGATGCGGCCGCGGGGGAACGGGAGATAAAGGAGGCGGCCGACCGCCTCGCCTTCCCGTCCACGCCGGCCGACGACGCGCCCCTGCCCGCCATGGCCGGCATCCGTATGAACCGCTTCGCCGTTGCCGACCGCCCCTACATCAGGGAGGGCTTCGCGAATCTCTTTCCGGATCCCGACGGAGTCGTGCGCCGTGCACCCCTGGCCGCGCGGCTTCGCCACCGGGTCTATCCCTCGCTCGCCCTCGTGGCGGCGGCCGCATGGAGGGGCTTCACACCGATACTCGCGCAGGACCCTGCCGGCCAGCCTTCCGGCGCCACCATGGGACGGCAGCGGATATCCACGGGCCCGGACGGGAAGATCGCGATAAACTACCGCGGAGGAGACTCGTCCTTCGAGAGGATATCCGCCGCCGACATCTCAGCCGACCGCGCGAGCCAGGATGAGATAGACAGCCGGCTAGTCGTCGTGGGGCCGGTATCGCCGATGCTGGGAGCGTCTCACGAGACGCCGATGGGTAAAATGCCCGACGTCGAGATACTAGCGAACGCGCTCGACAACATCCTTCTGGACCGCACGCTTACGGACTTTTCGGGCAGGGCAGCGGGAGCGCTCGCGGTGCTTGCTATCGCCCTGCTCTACGCGCTGTGCATCTCCCGCATCTCGGCGAAGCTCCAACTCGCGGCCACCGCATTAATATTCCTTTCGCTCTCTGCTGCCGGGGCTGCATCCGCAGCCCTGTGGAAGTTAAGGCTCCCGGTGACCGAACCCGCGTTCGCTTCCATCGCCCTCTATCTTACGATCGTGGTGCACCGCCTGATCAAATACGAGGTGCCCAGGTTCCTGCTGAGGCGATCGTGGAGAAACAGGATCGGCGACGACGACATCGACGCGATAGCGAAGGGGAGACGAGGGCTGGCCGGCACCGCGAAGGCCGTCCCGGTAACCGTTCTCGCTATCGACATAAGGGGTTTCTCGGCGATCGTCGAAAGGCTCGCGCCGACGCAGCTCGTCGAATTCCTGAAGGACTACCGAAGCGTCGTCACCGAGAGCTGCACCGCCAACGGCGGTTTCATCGAATCGCTCTCCGGCGACGAGTGCACCGCCGTCTTCGGCGCGCCGGTGAAGAGGTCGGACCACGCCATACGCGCGATCGAGTCGGCCGTTTGCATACGCAGAAGACTCACCGGCATGCGCGAGGAGCTCGAGGCCCGATTCGGCACGGGGAGGCTCAAGGTCGGCATAGGAATCCAGACAGGCGTGGCCGCATCGGGGAACTCCGGCTCCTGGGGCGCAGGATACGGCGTCGCCGGCGCAGCCATCGAGGCAGCCTCGCAGCTTCGCGCGATGAACAGGGTTTACCGGACATCCACCCTGGTGGGGGATCCGACGCGCGCCGCCACCGAGGCAGGGTACTCCTACCGCGAGCTGGACCCGGTGATGCTTCGCGGCGAAGGGGGCGCGTGCTTAGTACACGAGCTCATAGGGGAGATGGGAACGATCATGCCGCAGCTCGGCGCCTTCCTGGAGGCGCGCGAGGCATACCTGGTCGGCGATTTCCAGCGGGCGGCCGGCCTCTTCGCCGGGCTGCTCGAGGCGCACCCGAACGACGGGCCGTCGAAGCTTTTCTTCAGGAGATCGCTCTACCTCTCGGAACACCCGCCCGAGAAAAAGTGGCGCGGGATATGGGGCAGGTAGCGATTCGACCGAACGCGGAAGCCTACACCTCGAGCACCTTCGGAAAACCGGCGAGGATCTCGCAGCCGGAGCGCGTCACGTGCACCAGATCCTCTATCCGAACGCCGCCGATCCCCTTGTAATAAAGTCCGGGCTCGACGCTCATCACGTTTCCGGCCGCAAGCGTGCAGTCGCGGTAGGTTATGCGCAGCGGCTCCTCGTGCACCTCGAGCCCTATCGAGTGCCCCGTACCGTGAAAGAAACCCTGGCGGCGGCCGTCCTTCTCTCCGGTCTCGTAACCGCGGCCGGCGAAGAAGGAGTGGATCGCCTCGTGCACCCTCCTGCCCTCGACGCCCGCGCGTATCATCGAAAGGCCCAGCGCCTGCCCCTCCTTAACGGTGGCGTACATTTTCTTCAAGGCCTCCGGCGCCCGCCCGCGGCAGAAGGTGCGAGTCGCATCGCCGTAGTAGAAGGTCTTCTGAGAGCGCGGGTAGACGTCGACTATTATCGAGCTGTGAGGCAAAAGCGGGCCGGAGCCGGTATCGTGCGGGTCGATCGCATGGAGACCGCATGAAACGATCGTCTCCGGTGCTATGAACCCGCGCTCGAGCAGGAAGATATTTATCATCGAGCGAAGGCTCTCGGATGTGAGCGTCCTCCCTCGATAGACTAGCCTTTTCCCCTTTATCCTGCTTGAGCGCAAAACATCGCGCGCGAATGAGATAGACCTGAAGACGACCCTCTGAGACTTAAGTATGTTGCGCCGCTCCTCGGCGGTCTTGACGAAGCGCTCCGGATAGAAAGGCGAGGGACCGGCCGTCACGGAATAGCCCATCGCGCGAAGAGCATCCATCAGGGCGAAAGGCGCATCCTGAGGAACCTCGAGAAGGCGCACGCCGTGCTCGGAGAGTATCTCGTGAATAACGTCGACCTGACCGGGCGACTTCATCTTCTTTTCGGCCCTCTCGACGTACGGGCTAAGGCGCACAACCTTGTCCACGCAGGACTCGCGCCTGGCCCGGTCGTACTCGAGGTCGTTCATCACGGCGTGTTTTTTTCCGCCGAGCTCGAAATAGATGAAAGGGTCGGGCGCGCGGAACTTCGTAGCGTAGAACATGTCCGCATTTTTTTCGGAGATATCGTATATGAAACGCGCCTTTTTCATTCTCGCCTCCGATCTTTACATTTTACGTGCAATGTTGTATTATCCGCCCATCCGGAAAAGGTTCAAGGTTCCTTCATGGTTCGCTGTTTGCGAACCTTATGCTTATTACGGGTGTACCGGCTGTCGACTCTGGGCGATGCGAGGAAGTTCAGCGAATTTCTTCGCAGGCGGCGCAGGGTCGACATCAGTTAAATGCTAAGAACTTCTTTGTCCAACAAAAACATCCTTCGCATCGGCCTTAGCCTCTTTGTCGCGCTGTCGCTTGCATCATGCGCACCGCACCAGGCAAGGCGCCTGCCGCTCAAGCACAGCTCCGAGGGGATCGCCTCCTGGTACGGGCCCGGATTCCACGGCCGCAAGACCGCCAGCGGCGAGCGCTACAACCAGAACAGCTTGACCGCCGCGCACAAGACCCTCCCGTTCGGCTCGACGATAGAGGTAAAAAACCTCGACAACGGCAAGTCCGTGGTGGTCCGCATAAACGACCGCGGCCCGTTCGTGCGTGGACGCGTGATCGACCTCTCCCGCGCGGCGGCCGGCAAGATAGACATGCTGGGCACCGGAACGGCCCGCGTCCATCTCTCGTCGCTCTCCGCCTCCGGGGATTCTTCAAACGATGAAGAGGCCTCCGCACCGGTTTTGCCGCCTGAAACGATAACAAGGAGCAAGCTCAAATACGCCTCGGCAAAAAGGTCTCCCGCCGGCAGGCCGGTAACGCGAAACGGCGTCGAGTGGGTCATCTCACAGCAGCCCCCCCAGCAGGACGAGGAACAGCCACCGCAGGAGGAGCCCTCTGCGGCCCCTGAAACCGCCCCTCCTCCCGTCGACGAAGAGAGGTTCTGAAATCCCCCTGCAGGCCGGAAACTCCCTGTAATGCACGTCCTCCCGGCTGTGATTGACTTTGCGCCCTTCATTATATAGATCTCTCTACGCGTTCAAGTCACCGACATCACAACCCTTTTGAGGAGGCCGAGATGCCGTCACAGTTCAGAAACGAGCCGTTCACCGATTTTTCCAAGCCGGAAAACAAGAAGATGATGGAGGAGGCCCTCCAGAAGGTCTCCTCGGAGCTCGGGAGCGAATATCCGCTCGTGATCGACGGCAAAAAGATTACATGCGGGGGGAAGATCGGCTCGACGAACCCGAACCGCAAGAAAGAGACAGTGGGCGTGGCCCAGAAGGGAACGAAGCAGAACGCGATGGACGCCATGGCCGCCGCGTGGAAGACCTTCGAGACATGGAAGCATGAATCCTTCGAGAAGCGCGCGGACTACCTCTTTAAAATAGCCGCAAGAATGCGCGAGAGAAAGTTCGAGCTCGCCGCGTGGATGGTATACGAGGTGGGCAAGAGCTGGGCGGAGGCGGACGGCGACGTCGCCGAGGCCATCGACTTCTGCGACTTCTACGGCCGCGAGGCGCTCAAGTTCTCAAAGCCGCATGCCTGTCTCCCCTGGCCTGGCGAGACGAACGAGCTCGTCTACATACCGCTAGGCGTAGGCGTCGTGATCCCGCCGTGGAACTTCCCGCTCGCGATACTCGTCGGGATGACCACCGCCGCGGTCGTGACCGGCAACACGGTGGTCTTGAAGCCCGCCTCCGACAGCCCCGTCATCGCCGCCAAGTTCATGGAGGTCTGCGAGGAGACGGGCCTGCCTCCGGGCGTGATAAACTTCGTTACCGGCCCGGGCGGAGACGTCGGGGAGACGCTCGTCTCTCACCCGCAGACGCGCTTCATATCCTTCACCGGGTCGCGAGAAGTGGGTCTGCACATAGTTGAGGAGGCCGGGAAGACCCGCGACGGGCAGAAGTGGGTGAAGCGCGTCGCTGCCGAGATGGGAGGCAAGGACGCGATACTCGTTGACAGCGAGGCGGACATCGACGCGGCCGTCGAGGCGACCGCGGCATCCGCCTTCGGCTTCCAGGGACAGAAGTGCTCCGCCTGTTCGCGCGCGATAGTCGACGAGAAGATCTACGACTCGTTCGTCGAGAAGCTCAAAGGGCGCGTGGCGAAGATCAAGGTGGGCGACGTGAAGGACCCGTCGAACTACATGGGCGCGGTCTCCAGCGAGCGCGCCTTCAAAACGATTTGCGACTACATCGAGGTCGGAAAAAAGGAGGGGCGCCTGGTCTGCGGCGGGGAGAGCTCCGATGCGGAGGGTTACTTCATCCAGCCAACGGTCTTCGCCGACATACCCCCGACGGCCAGACTCGCCCAGGAGGAGGTCTTCGGTCCGGTGCTGGCGATCATCAAATCGAAGGACTTCGAGGACGGCCTCAGGATCTTCAACAACACCGACTACGGCCTTACAGGCGGCGTCTTCACCAAAAACAAAGAGAAGATAGCCAGGGCCCGCCGAGACTGCTTCTGCGGAAACTTCTACGTGAACCGCAAGATCACCGGGGCGCTCGTCGGCGTGCAGCCATTCGGAGGCTACAACATGTCCGGCACCTGCTCGAAGGCCGGCGGAAACGATTACCTGCTGCTCTTCCTGCAGGGCAAGGCCATCTGCGAAAAGATTCTGTGAAATATTCGAATCTCGAATATTCGAATGTTCGAAACAATGCTCCAATGTTCAAAGATTCCGATGACCGAAACGGTGTTATTTGAACATTGAGACATTTGTTCATTCGGGATTATTTCGGATATTCGAACATTCGGATTTCGAATATTCTTAAGCTGGAGGCCGCTATGGCGACAGGCGTTCATGACGCGGGAGGCAGGCCGATGCCCCAGAAATCTTCGACCGCAGGCAGCTCGCCCCGTCGCTTCGGGTCGCTGCTCTCCGTGCTGCTCATCCCCTTCGCACGTCGGTTCATAGCCGGCATAACGCTCGCCGACGCTCTCGAAACCACATCGGCGCTGAAGGCCGGGGGCTTTTTAACAACGCTCGACCACCTGGGCGAGAGCGTGGAGAGCGCCGAGGAATCGAAGATCGCGGCCGACCAGTACGTCGTGATGCTGCGCGCCCTGAAGGAGCGCAACCTCGACCGCAACGTATCGCTCAAGCTAACGCAGATGGGGCTCCTCATAGACCCCGAGCTCTGCTTCGCGAACATGAGCAAGATAGTCGCAGCGGCGGAGGAGACCGGCGGATTCGTTCGCGTCGACATGGAGGGCTCCGACGTCACGCAGGCGACGCTCGACATCGTGAACCGCCTGAAGCGCACGCGTGCGACGCCGGTCGGCGCGGTCCTGCAGGCGATGCTCAGGCGCACCCCGATGGACGTGGTGGACCTCATCGGCCGGGGCACGACGATCCGCCTTTGCAAGGGGGCATACAAGGAGCCCGCGGAGACGGCCTACAAGGAGACGCCCGAAATAAGGCACCAGTTCGCCTCGCTCGCGAAGCGCCTTTTGACATCCGGCGAGTACCACGCGATAGCTACGCACGACGAGGCCCTGATTCGCGAGATGATCGACTTCGCCAGGCAGCAGGGAATACCTCCGGACCGGTTCGAGTTCCAGATGCTTTTGGGTATCCGGCCGTCGTTCCAGAGGCAAATCGTCTCGGAGGGCTGGCGGCTCCGGCTCTACGTCCCGTTCGGCAGGGCCTGGCTGCCCTACACGTGGCGCAGGATGAGGGAGAAGAAGGAAAACTTCTGGTTCGGCATAAAGAGCCTGTTTCAACGCTGAAAGACAAAAGGAGAAGAGATGACGAGGACAGAACAGTTCATAGGCGAAGTCGAAGAGGTTTCCGCGCACAACTACCACCCGCTTCCGGTGGTCATCTCCGAGGCGGAGGGGATCTGGGTCACCGATGTCGAGGGGAAGCGCTACATCGACATGCTCTCCGCTTACTCGGCGGTAAACCAGGGCCACCGGCACCCGAAAATCATCAAGGCTCTCAAAGACCAGGCGGACAAACTCACCCTCACCTCGCGCGCCTTCCACAACGACAGGATGGGCCCCTTCTGCCGAAAGCTCACGAAGCTTGCCGGCTACGACAAGGCGCTCCTGATGAACACCGGCGCCGAGGCGGTTGAGACGGCGATCAAGGCCGCGCGCCGCTGGGGCTATACGAAGAAGAAAATTCCGGCAGAACAGGCGAAGATCATCTGCTGCGAGGGGAATTTCCACGGCCGCACGACTACGATAGTCGGCTTCTCGACCGACCCCGACTGCAAGACCGGTTTCGGTCCCTTCACGCCGGGCTTTGAGATCATCCCGTACAACGACGCCGCAGCGCTCGAGAAGGCGATAGACGCGAACACCGTCGCGTTCCTCGTGGAGCCGATCCAGGGCGAGGCAGGCGTCTTCGTCCCCTCCGAGGGGTATCTGAAGAAATGCCGCGAGATCACGAAAAAGCATAACGTGCTGCTCATCTGCGACGAGATCCAGACCGGCTTCGGCCGCACCGGCCGCATGTTCTGCTCCGACTGGGAAGGCGTGCGCCCCGACATCATCACGATGGGCAAAGCCCTGGGCGGCGGCGTCTACCCGGTCTCCGGGATCGTGGCCGACGACGAAATCATGATGGCCGCCTTCGAGCCCGGAAACCACGGCTCGACATTCGGAGGCAACCCCCTCGCGTGCGCGGTCGCATCCACGGCGCTCGACGTCATCGTCGACGAGAACCTGCCGGCACGCTCGGCGGAGCTCGGCGACTACTTCCGTGGCGAGATCCGCAAGGCGGATATCGCGCGCGTAAAGGAGATCCGCGGCAAGGGGCTCCTCACGGGCGTCGAGCTGCACGAAAAGGCCCGCCCCTTCTCCGAGGAGCTCATGCACCGCGGGATCCTCGCGAAGGACACGCACGGCACGACGATCCGCTTCGCCCCGCCGCTCGTCATCACAAAGGACGAGCTCGCCGAGGCGCTGAAGACCATAGTCGCCGTTCTCGGAAAATAGACGCTCTTATCACAAACGGAGGGGGAGCGTTCCCGATCGGATCCGGTGGGACGCTCCCCTTCCCTTTGCGGCTGTTGACATATCCACTCGAATTTCTTAAGCATTTTCGCTGTTTTTCCACGGAAAGGCCATGACGATGCCCTCAGAACTATCCAAGACCTACGACCCGAAGGCAGTTGAGGAGAAGTGGTACGGTTTCTGGAAAAACGGCGGCAACTTCCACGCCCCGGACGCCCCATCGGGAAAGCGTTACTGCATAGTCATCCCGCCGCCGAACGTCACCGGCGCGCTGCACATGGGGCACGCCCTCAACAATACCCTCCAGGACATCCTCATACGCTGGAAGCGTATGAGCGGGTATGCGTCGCTCTGGCAACCCGGCACCGACCATGCGGGGATCGCGACGCAGAACGTCGTCGAGCGCGAGATACTGAAGACGGAGAAGAAGCGCCGCCAGGAGATCGGCCGCGAGGCGCTCATCAGCCGGATCTGGGAGTGGAAGGAGCTCTACGGCGACCGGATCCTTACGCAGCTCGAGGCGATGGGCTGCTCCTGCGACTGGGAGCGAACGCGCTTCACGCTCGACGACGGCCTCTCGAAGGCGGTGCGCGAGTGCTTCGTGCGCCTCTACGACGAGGGGCTCATCTACCGCGGCAAGTACATAGTCAACTGGTGCCCGCGCTGCCACACGGCGCTCGCCGACGACGAGGTCGACCACAAGGACGAGCGCGGCCACCTTTGGCATATACGCTATCCGCTTAGGGAAGAGGGAACGGGGAACAGGGAACGGGGCTACGTCGTGGTGGCGACGACGCGCCCGGAGACTATGCTCGGCGACACCGCAATCGCGGTGAACCCGAAGGACGAGCGCTACGCCTCGCTCGTGGGGAAGATGGCGCACCTGCCGGAGACAAACCGCGAGATACCCATAATCGCGGACGACTTCGTCGACGCCGCCTTCGGGACCGGCGCGGTGAAGGTGACCCCCGCGCACGATCCGAACGACTTCCAGATAGGCGAGCGCCACAACCTGCCGCGCATCAACGTGATGAACGCGGACGCGACGATGAGCGAGGAGGCCGGCGAGAAATACGCAGGGATGACGACGGCCGAGTGCAGAAGGAAGATCGTGGAGGAACTCGACCGAGCCGGCCTCCTCGAGAAGATCGAAGATCACGCGCACGCGGTCGGGCACTGCTACCGCTGCCACACGACCGTAGAGCCGTGGCTCTCCGACCAGTGGTTCGTGAAGATGAAACCGCTGGCCGAAGCGGCGATCAGGGCCACCGAGGAGGGAAAGATCCGTTTCCACCCCGAACGCTGGGAGTCCTTCTACCTCTCGTGGCTCGAGAACGCGCGCGACTGGTGCATATCGCGCCAGATCTGGTGGGGTCACCGGATACCGGTGTGGTACTGCCAGGGCCAGACGCAAGACACGAGACACGAGACACGAGACACGAGGCTCGAGACGAAAGGCAGTGAAGCGGGTCTCGGATCTCGGGTCTCGAATCTCGAGTCTTCGTGTCCGCCGATCGTGGCGCGGGAGACGCCGGCGAAGTGCCCCCATTGCGGAGGCACGAGTTTGGTGCAGGACGAGGACGTCCTCGACACGTGGTTTTCCTCGTGGCTGTGGCCCTTCTCTACCCTGGGCTGGCCGGAGAAAACCCCCGCGCTTCATAACTACTACCCCACCGACGCGCTCTCGACGGACCGCGGAATAATCTACTTCTGGGTCGCGCGCATGGTCATGGCCGGCCTCAAGTTCATGGGGGACGTACCTTTCCGCGACGTCTACATCCACGGGACGATCCTCGACGAACAGGGCCGCAAGATGAGCAAGTCGCTTGGAAACGGTATCGACCCGATCGACGTGATCGGAAAATACGGCGCCGACGCGATGCGCTTCTCACTGGTGGTCCTCTCGACCGAGGGGCAGGACTTAAAGCTCTCCGAATCGAAGTTCGAGATGGGGCGCAACTTCTGCAACAAGCTCTGGAACGCCTCGCGTTTCGCGATGATGAACCTGGAACAGGGATCGGGGAACGGGGAGCGGGGAACGGGGGTCGGCGAAGAAATTCAAAAAAACCTATCGCTCGCAGACAAGTGGATACTCTCCCGGCTCCAGGAGACGACGAACACCGTAACAGAACAGCTTGCAAACTTCCGCTTCAGCGTCGCGGCGCAGGAGCTCTATCGCTTCGTCTGGAACGAATTCTGCGACTGGTATCTGGAGGGCGCGAAGCTCTCGCTCGGAAACAGGGAGCGGGGAACCGGGAACGGGGATCAGAGGGCGCGTGCGACACAGCACACGCTTAGGCACGCATTGTCGGAGATCCTCAAACTCTGCCACCCGTTCCTGCCGTTCATAACCGAGGAGATATGGGCGAGTTTGAACCCGGGCGCCAAGCCGCTCATCGTCACGGGCTATCCAACCAGAACCGATACAGAGAAGGGCGAGAAGATACCCTTCGTTAGCGAGCGCGGGCAATTCGAAACGATGGTAATGGAACCTGTCGAGGCGATAAGAAACATCCGCGGCGAGAGCAACGTAGCGCCGGGTAAGCGCATCCCGCATACGTTCTCCGGCTTCTCCGACGAAGGGCTTGCGATCCGGGCGCAGGAACACGCCCCCTACGTCCAGTTCCTTGCCCGAGTCGACAAACACACATGCTTTAAGAACGGCAAGGAACCCCCGGAGACGAAGAAAGCTGCCACCGCCGTGACTGCGAACCAGACCGTCTCCGTCCCGATGGCCGGCCTGATCGACGTCGAAGCGGAAAAGGCAAGGCTCGCGAAGGAGATAGGACGGGCGGAGGGCGAAATAGCGTCCGTCGAAAAGAAGCTCGCAAACGAATCCTTCGTATCGGGAGCGCCCCCCGAGATTGTGGAGCGCGAGCGGGCACGGGTGCGCGCGGCCAGCGACAAGCTCGAGAAGCTGAACGAGGCGCTTGCCAAGGTCGAATCCATGGAATAGGATTTTGCGATGCACGAATCGATACAGAAGCTCATCGACATGGCTCTCGCCGAGGATATCGGCACAGGCGACATCACGAGCGCAGCTATCGTCGACGACAGCCGCCCCGCGGTCGGCCGGATAACGGCAAAGCAGTCGCTGATTCTCGCCGGCACCGACGTCGCCAGGCGCGTCTTCCAGACGATCGACCCCGGAATAGCCTGGGACAGCAAGCGCGCCGACGGAACGCGCTGCGAGAGCGGCGACATAATCGCCGTGGTGGACGGCAGGGCGAGGTCTCTTTTGGCGGGCGAGCGCACCGCGCTCAATTTCCTGCAGAGGCTCTCCGGAATCGCCACCGTCACAAACCTCTTCGCTCACGCGGTGCGCGACATGAACGTCCAGATCCTCGACACCCGAAAGACAACCCCAGGGTGGCGCCTCCTGGAAAAACAGGCAGTCCGCACAGGCGGAGGCACGAACCACCGCACCGGCCTCTACGACCACTACCTCATAAAGAACAACCACATCGCCTGCGCCGGCTCCGTATCAGCGGCGATATCGAAGGCGCAGCAGGCGAAGAAGCCG
>Ga0116164_10002594_pt1 | contig 12837 bp, 9 predicted proteins | sample AD_UKC109_MetaG_FD_89888 | JGI IMG/M metagenome (GOLD analysis project Ga0116164, IMG submission 89888) | Active sludge microbial communities of municipal wastewater-treating anaerobic digesters from Hong Kong - AD_UKC109_MetaG | ecosystem: Engineered > Bioreactor > Anaerobic > Digestate... | reverse complement strand
GAGAGCGGTCATCGGGTCCGGCTGTACCGCAACGACCTGGCAGGCGGCGAGGGCTACCTCCATGTGCACGTTCCGGATCAGCACCGGCATGTACTGCGCAGCATGGGTCTGCTGCTCGTGCTGTCGGCCTTGTTCCTGGTGGCCATCGTGGCCGTATTTTCTGGAATATACTTCTATTCGACCTATTACACTCAGTTCAGTGACGATATAGTCAGGATGACGCTCGTATATATCTTCCTTGACCTTGGGATCGTGCTGCTTTCCTCACTGTACTTCATACATGACAAGAAAAGGAATGAATGCCTTCTTTGGTGCTGGGTGATGATCGGCGGCATCTTCATGCTGTTGGCGGACTTCTCATACGGAGTGTACCAGTTGAACGGCACATATACGGTCGGATCACTGCCGGACATGATCTTCTGCTTCGCCTATGCGGCATTCATCCCCGCGTTCCTATCGTTGGTAACGCCCCAGTCCGCATCGTTCAAGGATGTGGAGGAAAGGTACTATTCATTGTTCAACCATACCGGTGCCCCAACGATAATGATAGACAAGAACACCACCATACTGCTTACAAACCCCCAGTTCAATGAACTGATGGGATATGAGAGGGAGGAACTGATCGGCAAGATGAAATGGTCCTCCATGATCGATGTCAAGGACAGGAAACCCACATTCCTAATGCTCAGCCGCATGAGGAACGTCAAGACGCTGAAACCGTTCACCAGGGAGGCCCAAGTTCGCAACAAGAACGGGGACACCCTTTTCACATCTCTCACGTTCAGCTTCATTCCAAACAGCGAGTTCATAGTCGTTACGATATTCGACCTTACGGAGAGAAAGAAGCTCGAGGTCGAGCTCAAGAAGATCAACGAGGACCTTCAGAACTTCACGTTCACGGTGTCCCACGACCTCAAGGAGCCCCTCAGGAACGTCTCCTCGCTTGCAACATACCTCAAAAGGGACTATTCAAACAAGCTTGACAAGGATGGCATAGAGTTTCTGAACATGCTTGTCGCTTCCGTTTCCACGATGTCACAACTGGTGGACGACCTTCTGACGCTCTCTAGGGTCGGCAGGAAGAACGTTGATTTCTCCTTCGTAGATTTCAATGATCTGATAGGCGATGTGATAAAGGACATCGAGAAGTATATAAAAGAAAAGAACGCCGTCATCAAGTATTCCAATCTGCCAAAGGCGCTGGTACAGAAGACATGGATGAAACAGGTCTTCCAGAACCTCATACAGAACGGCATCAAGTTCAATGACTCGCCCACTCCCACCATCGAGATCGGTTACTCAAATCACAATTTCTACTACGAGTTCTACGTGAAGGACAACGGGATAGGGATCCCAGGCGAATATCATGACAGGATATTCAAGCTCTTCGAACAGCTGCATCCGAGAGAGGAGTACGGCGGCACGGGCGCAGGCCTCGCGATAGTCAAAAAAATCATCAAGGAGCACAAAGGCGACATATGGGTCGAGAGCGAAGAGGGCAAGGGAACGACCTTCTTCTTCACAATAGAGAAATTCTTCATAGGGGAAGACTGATGGACAAAAAAGGCGTATTGGTAATAGAGGACAACATCACGGACGGGCTAGTGATAAAGAGGACCTTGTCAAAGTATATCCATGAGGAGATATCTGTGGTCAGAGACGGGACAGAGGCGCTTTCGTTCCTCTCAAGGGCCCTGAAGACCAACATCGACATGGATATAACGCTCCCCAAGCTTATCACCCTTGACCTTAACATGCCCAAGATGAACGGTTTTGAGTTCATAGAGCGCTTCAAGAAGAACGAACAGACCAAGGAGATACCGATAATAGTCCTGACATCCTCGCAGTTGCCCGATGAGGTGAAGAAGGCCTACTATCTTGGGGCGAACAGCTATGTGATAAAACCGACCGACCATGAGAAGTTCGAACAGACCATAGAGATCATATATGAATACTGGTTCGACTTTTCAAAACTCCCCCCTGAGTGATATTATGAATGATAATGAAGAAGAAAACGAAGGACCGAAGATACTGTACATTGAAGATAACAGTGCTGATGTAATCGTTATGAAAAAGGTGCTTTCGGACATCTTCCCCCAAGGATTCGAGCTTGTCAATACGCCCATCGGTTCGACCGGGCTCGCGAAGATCAAGAACGAGTACTTCGACTTCGCCATCTTGGACTACAAACTGCCAAGGATGACGGGACTCGAGATACTTGAGGAGATGAAGAACGAGAACATAGACATCCCCGCAATAATCGTGACCGGCCAGGGCGACGACGAGACCGCGGTCAAGGCCTTGAAGATGGGTGCCTATGACTATCTGGTCAAAGGGAATCTTGACACCAAGGACTCCAAGCTCTCCATCCTGGAACTGTACAATCTTGTCAACTTCATGAAGAAGGACACGGGCGCGGACCTCCTCTCAAGCCTTACCCAGAAAAGGACGACCATAGATGTCATCGCCGACATACTGCAAAACTCGATATACGGGATAGGAAAGACCACGCTGGTCTTCAAGTCGAACATGAACTTCAAGAGGATAGAGAAGTATCTCGTATTTCTCACGGCGAAGGGATTCCTGAGACATGACGGGGACAAATACTCGACCACAGAGGACGGCAAGAAGCTCGTCAAGGCCATCATGGAGCTCAAGGCACTCCTGACAAGATAGAAAAGGATAATGGTGGGGACGGCGGGATTTGAACCCGAGTCCACGGGTTTCTCCGATCTTACACTTTCGTGTCGCTCCACAGATTCTTCATCCATGGACAGTCGTCCATGTCAGTAAACCCGTAGTATTTTAATCATTGGATCTCTGGAGCCCATGATGATAGGCCTCTACACTACGTCCCCAATGCCAAATTAAAAGAAAAAATAATCTTTTTAAAGTTTTTGCTAGTAATGTGGATAGGACCGGAAATAAAAACAAAAAAGGGATTGATGGGACATGAAATCCTCCGGATACGATGCCCCTTCATATTCCAATTCAATAATCATTCAACTGACGTATCAGATGCAGAGCTCGCCGGGTATCTTGGGGAACATGGCTGCCGCCTCTATCCTCGAGAAACCGCAGATATACCTGACCAACCTCTCGATTCCTATCCCAAAGCCCGCAGAGGCGTAAAGCCCCTTGGATGCCATCTCAAGGAGTATCTCGAAATCATTCACATCCTGCTCCTTCTTGTGGATCCTCTCAACGATCCTTTCGTATTCGTATTCTCTCTCGCCGCCGGAGGATGCTTCGCCAAAGCCTTCTGGATATATCATGTCCATGTCTCTTAGTATACCCTCCTTAGTAGGGTCCTCGAAATCGTAGAACTCCCTCTCCGCGAGCGGTATGTCTATTATCCATACAGGGTCCTTCGCATCCTTCGATAGCTCAGATTCGAACTTTTCCCCATATTTCTCTGCCGCATCAAGATAGGATACCTTCCCGAAAGGCGCCGTGGGCACTTTTAGATCCCTTCCCAACTCGCTGAGTTCGGCTGCAAGTTCCTTCTTGCAATAGGAAATGAGTCCCGTGTACATGCCTTCCATGAGAATCATCGCATCTTCCCTGGAAGCGTCCCTCATCTCGATGTCGAGTTGTGTGAACTCAAAGAGGTGTCTACCGCTCTGGGCCCTTTCCAAGGGTTCGAATCTTAGGTTCGGTGAAAAACAGAAGATCTTTGTCTGGTTCAACAAGGCCAACTGCTTATGGAATATCATCGATTTTGTCAATTGATACCTATGCCCATAACACGAGAATACCGGGTCAAGGGTGGGATGGTTGAGGGGGTCCGTCATAGGCGAAAGAATGACGGGCGGTATCTCTGTAAAACCTTCCTTAAACAGGTAGTCTCCCAAATATCTCCTCACGTGGGTGTTTACCTTCATGGCGATTTGTAACTCCCTAGAGGATAATCTGGTATGGTAATCTCCAAGTTTTGCTTTAAGTTCAGATGTTGACATCATAAGTGATGAATATTCGTACGGTATATAAAATTATCGTCTTTATATGAGTCATACTGTAATACAATAGTAAAATATATAAATAAGATTACGACAAATTGATATATGGAATCCAAAATATACGATGAAAAGGATATAAGGATAATTGAGGCGCTGAAAAAGGACGGCAGAAAGCCAACATCCAAGCTTTCAAAGGAACTCGGGATACCTAGGGTGACCATACACCAAAGAATAAACAAGATGGTCTCGAACGGCATCATCAAGAAGTTCACCGTACACCCGGATTACAGCAAGTTGAACATGCCTGTGACGGCTTTCATATTGATCTCTTTTGATTCTAACAGTAACATAAGCCAGAGGGAGCTGGCATCCAAGATATCACTCATGAGCGGTGTCGAGGAGGTATTCATAATATCTGGTGAGTGGGACCTCATATTGAAGGTCAGGGCGAGGTCCGCTGAGGACGTGGGCTCCATAATAATAGACAAGCTCAGGACCTTCGAAGGGGTCGGAAAGACCACCACCTGCATCAGTTTCAGTGTGATAAAGGAGGATTAGGATTCTTCTTCATCCTTCGTAAGGAAGTATAGCACATTGCCGTCTATGACAAAGAAAATATCCTCTTCCTTGTCATATATCACCCTTTTTCCGGTATCTATCGCAATGTCCACCAGGTCCTTCAGTATAGGTATGTATACCTCCTTTTCCCAGCCACCGCCGGGGAAGGACCCCTCACTGACCCAGTCCTTGAACTCCGCATAGTCAGACCCGTCCTTGGTCCTTCCGGCGGCGACCGCATAGAGAAACACCAATAGGCCGAAGGCCGCTATAACGATCTGCATCCAAAGGTCCATTACCTCTCTATTGGTCTCTATCTCCCTTATCGTGTAGAAGCTCCTGGTCTGCGTCTGGGTGTTTGCGTTCTCACTGTCTGCATAATAATAGTCGGACCTGAAGTACATCGGTATGGAGTAACTGGCCTGCTCGTTTATGTCTGTGTTTGATATGGAACCTGTCATGAGCACTGTTGTCACATAATAGCCAACTGCCCTGCCGGAGGACCCTCCAACCTCGTTGCTTATATCCTCTATCGTGGAGTATATCTCCTCTGCATCTATGTATTGAACATCAGTGTTGGATGAGGTTCCCTGAAAGGAGAATGATGACGATGAAACAGTTATCTCCTTGGTCCAGTACGGTACATCGTTGTCGTCGAGGTTCTGTATCAGGAGCACCGTTTCCGTTTCCACGGAGACGTTCGCGTCCTCGATGCTCGGATCGAAGTCCAAAGTGAACGTCATCTCGGCGACCGGGGATATCGAATAGAAGTAACCTGCCATATCCGTGAGCTTGCTGCCCACATCATATATGGGATTCTCATTCACGACCTCAGCAGAGACATCGTAGGAAGAACCATAGGAAAATGAGTAGTCCAACTCCTGGACCCTTTCACTGACAGGCTCTGTGTACAATAGCGCCGCCCATGCCGCACCAGCGACCATGATGATGAAAGATACAAATGCAACAGCCAAATAACTCTTCTTCATATTATCTTATGATAAGTTATATTTATTATTATAAAACATTTTTTGCGCCCTTGTCCCTGGACACCGTCCTTTTGCTTGATCTGAGCTCCCTTTTCAGTATCAGAAAAAGAGGTATCGATACACCGATCGCCAGGATGTCCATGGCGATGATCGGCAAATATCTGTTAATCGATATCATCGATTCCATGACAGAGCCGGGAAATATGCCCAGGTAAATGTCCAGTGTTATGTACTCCCTGTAGTATCCATTCTCTTCCGGGGAGTTTATCGTATACTGCACCGTGACAGATCCGTCCCTTCCGATCACATATGTTTCCTCTTCCACCTCGATGATGCCGTCCTTTGGATTGACATGGGCGTAGATGGGGATAATGCCGTTGTTCCCCACCTCAAGGTCCATGGACACGGAATCGCCCACATGGACGGCCCTTGAGCTTGTATTTCCCTCTGTGGCCACAAACTCCACCAGATTGTTCTGGCTCATTGAGATGACGGAAACCGATGTTGCGAACACCAAAAAAAGGATGAATACGCCGTAGAGCAAAAGGTTCGATCTTGCCTTTGGCCTTTTTTTCCTCACTATCTTCCTGCTCTTCACTATTATTCCTGCAAGGGACTCCCACACGAACACCAAGACCGCAAGTATGCCCACGCTCATTACGATGCTGCCTACCTTCTCATCGACACCATCGATCCCTATAAAAGAGTAGAACCTGTTGGACAGTCCCCGGATGGAGTCTCCGATGAAGTTTATTGCATCTCCAAAGTGGGGTATGCTCACGATGTTCCCGTTCAGTTCCAATACCTTTCCAGCTATCTGCTCCTCCTTGACGTAGGGTTCCAAGAACGAACCGGTCTGGTCCGTGAATGTGTTGTTGTCCCCCTGCGTGATGAATCCCTGGGATGTCACGCCGACTATCCTGTGGGTAACGTAGTCATAGGGGAAGTTCTGGGCGTTGTAGGTGATCACGTCGCCTATCTCATATCCGTCCACCAATTGGCTAGGTATCAGCATGAATCCGTCACCCGGTTCGAGCTGCGGCATCATGGACTCGGTCTCGACGTAAGAGAGGCCCACGGGCATGTTCAGGACCCCGCCGATGATGATGGGGAAGAAGAGAAGTATCACCAATACCAAAAATATGTTCTGAGCAAGGCCTTTGATAGTCATATTGGATCAACTGGATGGCGATTGTTAAGATATAATAAGAATATTTTTATATCTTTATTATATTTTGCCCTCAGGAAAAGGAACAATGGGCTGTGCCATTTTAAGATGTGGCATGGTGCAGATTTATCAATCAAAATGAACAGATTATCAACGTGGTCCAATGAGCTATGATGCATACCCTATACCAGATGTCCCCGCACTGATGATCGAAGGCGAAGAGAGGACATTGGTGATCGCAGACCTGCATCTGGGATATGAATACGAGTTGCTCAGGAAGGGGATCAATCTGCCGAATCAGGCCCCCCTCCTCGGGCAGGCGCTGAGAGAGACGATCAAGGGAGTGGGAGCGGAAAGGCTGATCTTTCTGGGCGACATAAAACACAACATTCCCATAATATCGGCCCTTGAGTCGAAGTCACTTCCAAAATTCATGGACTTTGACATCCCATTCGACATCATCAAGGGAAACCATGACGGCAATATCGAGAATCTGCTTGGGTGCCCGTCCAATAACTACATTCTGATGGGGAACGTGCTCCTTACGCACGGGCACATGAAGATGCCTGAGGTAGATTTTGAACTGTTGGTGACAGGGCACTCCCATCCCGCGATAGAGATAACCGACGAGCTTGGAAGAAGGACGAAGGAAAAGTGTTGGATAAGAGGAAAGTTCCCGTCAGGTCAGGATATCATCATCATGCCCGCATACAACCCGCTCATAACGGGGATCTCGGTCAACCACAAGGGTGCGAATATACCCGGAACGCTGTTCAAAAGATTCAGTGCCGACGAGCTAGACCTCACGGCATACCTACTCGATGGCACGTTTTTGGGAAATATCAGCGCAATCAGATAACGAGCATATATAGAAAACATCCTCTCCGTGCGTGAATGAATGGTCCACATGGAATGTCTCGTCTATAGACTTTCCTATGCCTGAATACTGTTCCTTGTTCAGGTATGTCAACACGCATCTACCGCCCCTGCGCATCACGCGCCTTATCTCCCTTATCGCCTGGTCATAGTCCTTGATGTTCTGGAGCATGGTGAAACTGAAAACGATGTCATAGGTGCCATCGTCGTATGGGAGGTCCCTTGCGTCCCCATGGACATACCTTACCCGTCCCTTCGAGCGTTCCAGCATCCCCCTTGATATGTCTATACCATCTATGACCCGGCCAAGGAACTCACCCAAAAGTCCCGTACCGCATCCAACGTCCAGGATATCGCCTTCAACACCGCCCAGGAATGACAATGCCATGCCGTACTTGTCAAACTGTATCTGCTTGTATCTTAGGTCGTAATGTTCCGAAGATGCATCATACTGTCTGGCAATGTCTTCTCCCATGGTCTAGCTAGACTTCGGGGCATATATAAAGATACCTAGCGCATGGAACTGCCATGCGCATATTTCCTAAAAAGACGAATATGGCGGTATCATGAAGGATGGACCCTGATCTTCTCTAAACCCGGAGATTCGATATCCATTAAGTAACGCAGGGCATTCCCCTGCCCCAACTAATTGCCTGCAAGGGGGGAAGTACTCAAGAAAACGGCGATGTTCCGTTTCTAACGCCCTTTGAGAGATTTATTGTGTTGATAGACGACGAGAAGGGGGGTCGATAGGGCAGCACAGAAAAAGGGAAAAGGCTGTGATGCATTACTATTGATCTGTTTCTACTTCCCTTTTTTCCTGTTCTCTAAAGGATTATATATTTCATCGATGATAATGTCTTGATGTCAGGAAATACCGGGTTCATCGTCGATTCAAACTATGTTGTTGAAGACAATGTGCCCTATGTAACGCTATATGGAAGATTGGACACCGGCGAGAGCTTCAAGGTGATGAAAAGATATGAACCCTACTTCTTCATCAAGGAAAAGGATATCGAGAAGGCCAAGAAACTGATGCATATCGACCATGTGCCCACCAATCTCCTTGACTTCGATGCAAATCGCATGACCAGGATCGCCGTAGAGGTCCCCGCCGATGTTAAGAAGGCACGGGAGGTGCTTGAGGGGAACGGCATAGATTGCTATGAGGCCGACATCAGGTTCGAGAACAGATTCCTCATGGACATGAGCATAAAGGGCTATGTTTCAATAGAGGGGGACCATCACAATACAAGGAGGATAGGAAGGGTATACGTCAATCCCACGCTGGGACCATCTGAGGGAAGCATGGACCTGAAAATCCTCTCGATCGACATAGAGACCCATGAGAAGGGGTTCGGCGATTTCTCTATGCCCGTCTATTCCATAGCCTTATACGGAAACGGCCTGGAAGAGGTCCTCCTCTATAAGAAATGCTGTGCCAATGCCACAACATTTGAAAACGAGAGGGACCTCCTGAACGCCTTGAGGGAGAGGATAGTTGAATACGACCCAGACGTCATAGTCGGTTGGAACATAGTCGATTTCGATCTGGTGTACCTAAAGAAGAGATACGAGGCCAACAACATACCTTTTGACCTTGGCAGGGTCGAATCCGAGGTAAGCATCCTCCCGCAAACGTCGTTCATCAGGGCCTCGAGGGCCAGGGTTGAAGGAAGGGTGGTGCTGGACGCGATGCATCTCTTGAGGGACTTTTTCTACAAGTTCGAGGATTACAGGCTTGATACTGCTGGAAAGAATCTTGTGGATGAAGGTAAATACAAGTTGAACATGTCTATCACAGACCTTTACGAGGAACATCCGGAAGAGCTCTCCAAGTACAATCTCAAGGACGCTTATCTTGTATACAGGATAGTTGAGAGGGAAAGGCTCGTGGAACTGGCGATGACACTCTCGTCCATCACAGGGATGATGCTAGATAGGGTAAAGGCATCGATAGCCACCCTGGATTCGCTGTATATCCGGAAGGCGATGGGAAAAGGCATAGTGTGCCCCTCGGTCAAGGGAGGAAAAAGGACAGCCGTGATCGGCGGATTCGTAGAGGAGCCTGTCTATGGAATATACGAAAATGTCATCCTGTGCGACTTCAGGAGCCTTTATCCCTCGATTATAGCCACATTCAACATAGATCCCATGACGTATGGGAAGGGCGAGATATGCGCACCGAACAACGCCTGTTTCGGCACTGGAGAGTCCATCATACCCGAGATAATCCTTGAACTGCTCGAGGAGAGGGCGCATGCCAAGAAGGATGGCAAATATACGAAGCAGTTCGCCATCAAGATCATCATGAACTCCATATTCGGCGTGCTGGGGAATCCAAACTGTCGCTTCTACAACTCTGATATGGCCAATGCCGTGACATCCTTTGGCAGGCAGATACTCAAGGAGACCTCAAGAAAGATAGAGAACTGGGGATATGATGTCATATATGGCGATACGGACTCCGTCTTCGTTGTATCCAAGGCCGATGACGCCAACGAGGCAAAGGATATCGGCAAGACCATCGAGAAGGGGATAAACGAGTTCTACAGGCAGTACGTGGAGTCCAATTACGGGAGAGGGTCCTACATCATGCTGGAGTTCGAGAAGGTTTTCGAGAACTTTTTCCTTCCTAAGCAGAGGCATATCGAGAAGGGTGCCAAGAAAAGGTATGCCGGAACGGTGGACGGGGAGCTGCAGATAATCGGGCTCGAATACGTCAGGCGCGACTGGACGCAGCTTGCAAAGGAATTCCAATACGGGCTCCTGGACAAGCTCTTCAAAGGGGAAGATTACGAGAGATTCATAAAGGGATACGTCAAGGACATCAGAAAGGGCAAGATGGATGACAAGCTGGTATACAGGAAGAGACTCAGGAAGGAGATAGGCCAGTACACGAAGACGACACCGCCGCATGTGAAGGCGGCCAGATTGCTCGATCACCAGGAGAAGGAGAACGCCTCATTGATAGAGTATGTGATGACCAAAAAGGGCCCCCAACCGGTAGGGGTCGCCAATAACATAGATTACAATCATTATGTGGAGAAGCAGATAAGGCCCATCGCCAGTTCCGTCCTGACGTTGCTTGGAAAGGATTTCGACGATATCGTGTCCGGAAGCACGCAGAGCACCTTGAAGGATTTTTTTACAGATAATTGAGGTCAAGAAACACCCTCAAAAATAAAAAACAATATTTAAACAAACGCATTGAAATAGGCTCATTTCCAGTGGAACGGAAAGAGTTATAAATAAAAGTAAGATAGTCAAAGATAGTGATTTTTACGGTTATCGGGGCTAAAATATGGTAGATAACATCATCCCAATCAACATAGAGGACGAAATGAAAGAGTCCTACATGAACTATGCCATGAGTGTCATAGTCAGCCGTGCCCTCCCTGACGTCAGGGACGGCCTCAAGCCTGTGCAAAGAAGAGTCCTTTACTCAATGTTCGAGTCTGGGATAGTGTCCAACAAGCCATATAAAAAGTCGGCGCGTGTCGTCGGTGACGTGCTGGGTAAATACCATCCACACAGTGACACCGCAGTATACGATACGTTGGCCAGGATGGCCCAAAACTTCTCAATGAGATACACCCTGATAGACGGCCAAGGCAACTTCGGGTCGGTAGACGGGGACTCCCCTGCCGCAATGAGGTACACCGAGGCGAGGATGTCAAAGATATCGGAGGAGATGCTCCAAGACATCAACAAGGACACCGTAGAGTTCATGCCAAACTATGACAACTCCCTTTCCGAACCCACCGTACTGCCGTCGAAGATACCCAATCTGCTTATCAACGGGAGTTCCGGAATAGCTGTGGGAATGGCTACAAAGATCCCACCGCACAATCTATGCGAGGTGGTGGATGGCATCACCGCAATCATCGATGAACCGACCCTCGGCGATCTGAAGCTCTTTGACATAATAAAGGGCCCCGACTTTCCCACCGGGGCGACGATCTACGGTGCCGAAGGCATCTATTCGGGATACAGGAACGGCAGAGGAAGCATAAAGGTAAGGGCGAAGGTAGAGGTCGAAGAGAAAAGTTCGGGCCCCAGGTTGATCGTCAAGGAGATACCCTATGAGGTCAACAAGACCACGCTTATCGAACAGATAGCGGAGCTTGTGAAAAACAAGGTAGTCAACGGGATAAGGGACCTCAGGGACGAGTCCGACAGGAAGGGTATGAGGATCGTCATCGAACTTAAGAAGGAAGCCAACATCGAGGTCCTCCTTAATCAGCTCTACAAGCATACCAACATGCAGACGACCTTCGCGATGAATATGCTGGCCCTTGTCGATAATCAGCCCAAGGTCCTTGGCCTCAGGGATATGATCACCTACTTCCTAGAGCATCGTTTCAATGTGATCAGGAACAGGACGAAGTTCGACCTTGAAAAGGCCTTGAAGAGAGCCCACATACTCGAAGGACTTATAGTGGCGCTGAACAACATAGACGAGATAATAAAGCTTATCAAGGAGTCCCCCAAGCCGGAAGACGCAAAGAACGACCTTGTCTCAAGGTTTGAGCTCAGCCCCGAGCAGGCGCAGGCGATACTGGACATGAGATTGTCAAGACTGACAAGCCTGGAGCAGGACAAGATCAGGGACGAGCTCAAGGAACTGAAGATAAAGATCGAGGACCTTAGGGACATCCTCGAAAAGGACGATAGGGTCTATGGCATAATAAAGGAAGAGCTCAAGGAAATGAAGGACAAGTACGGGGACGAGAGAAGGACCGACATAGAGTTCGAAGGCATAGAGTTCGAGGATGAGGAGCTCATACCGAGGGAGGACGTCGTCATCACCCTGTCCCACGAGGGATACATCAAGAGGATCCCCGTTGACACCTACAAGACCCAAAGAAGGGGCGGCGTCGGGGTCATCGGTACCGGGACGAAGGAAACGGACTTCATAGAGCATATCGTCGTTACAAACACCCATAACTTCATACTGTTCTTCACGAACAAGGGCAAGGTCTACTGGAAGAAGGCCTACCAGGTCCCACCCGCCGGAAGACAGTCAAAGGGAAAGAACGCCATAAATCTTCTTGAGATAGAACCAGGCGAGATGATACATGCGTTGATACCCATAAAGGAGTTCTATCCGGACAGATATATGTTCTTCTCCACGATGAACGGCATAGTGAAGAAGACCCCACTTAACGCGTTCTCCCGTCCTAGGTCCGGCGGAATAATAGCCATCTCCCTGGGGGAGGGGGACGAACTTATCAAGGCCAGATTGACAAACGGGAAGAACGACATCATACTCGGCACCGAGACG
>Ga0116164_10002592_pt1 | contig 12843 bp, 14 predicted proteins | sample AD_UKC109_MetaG_FD_89888 | JGI IMG/M metagenome (GOLD analysis project Ga0116164, IMG submission 89888) | Active sludge microbial communities of municipal wastewater-treating anaerobic digesters from Hong Kong - AD_UKC109_MetaG | ecosystem: Engineered > Bioreactor > Anaerobic > Digestate... | reverse complement strand
TTTATCGGCAGGCAAGCTGCCCAAAGACCTAGTTTCCCCTCAGGACTTTGACGACCCAGACCTCAAGCTTATCGCCCAGGCGCTTTTAAAAGGCCAGTCTCTGGGCGCGATGCTGGACGAAAACGCCACCGATACCCTCCGCCAAGCCGTAGGCGCGATTCTTGCCATTGAAATCGACGACGAACGCGCCATGAATATGGCGCAGGAGTGCATCGATCAGGTTAAACGCGTAAAACTGGAAAAAGAGCTAGAGGATATCGAACAACGTTTGCAGAACTATTCCACTGAGGATCCGCATTTTAAGGAACTGCTGCAGCGGTCCATGGATATCATGCAGCAGCTCAAAGGCCTGAAGCTTTCCCGCAAAAGCCCTCTCTAATCTCTGAAGGAGTGATTGATGTTGAGCAACAATTCGCCGGAGGCGATCAAGTTGAAACTCAACGAGCTTTACGAAGACGCCAAAACCAAAGGCACGGTCACACGAGACGAAGTCGCCTCGCAGGTGATGGAACTTGAGATCGACGCCGACCAGATAACAAAGATCTACGAAACGCTCGAAAACATGGGCGTGGACGTGGTCAGCGAGTTTGATCCCGTGCCGGCTGACGAAGTCATCGAGCCCGAGAAGATCGACTTGAGCGTGCCCGATAATATCAGCGTGGACGATCCCGTCCGCATGTATTTGAAGGAGATCGGCAAGGTGCCGCTCTTGACCGCCGATGAAGAGATCGCCATCGCCAAACGCATGGAAGAGGGCGATGAAAGCGCCAAGCAGAAGCTCACCGAAGCCAACCTTCGCCTTGTGGTGTCAATCGCCAAGCGCTATGTGGGCCGCGGGATGCTGTTTCTGGATCTGATCCAGGAAGGCAATCTGGGCCTAATCAAAGCCGTGGATAAATTTGACTACCGCAAAGGCTACAAGTTCTCCACCTATGCCACCTGGTGGATTCGCCAGGCGATTACCCGCGCCATCGCCGACCAGGCACGCACCATCCGCATCCCGGTGCACATGGTGGAGACCATCAACAAACTCATCCGCGTATCCAGGCAGCTTTTGCAGGAATACGGGCGCGAGCCTACCCCTGATGAAGTTGCCAAGGTGATGAACATCTCCGAAAACAAGGTGCGCGAGATCATCAAAATCGCACAGGAGCCCGTATCGCTGGAAACCCCGATCGGCGAGGAGGAAGACAGCCATCTGGGCGACTTCATCCCCGACGACGAAGCGCCCGCGCCCGCCGAGGCCGCAAGCTTTACCCTGATGAAGGAACAGCTTCTGGCGGTGCTTGATACGCTGACGCTCCGGGAAGAGCGCGTACTGCGCCTGCGCTTTGGCCTGGACGACGGGCATCAGAGAACGCTGGAGGAGGTCGGCCGCGTATTCGAGGTCACACGCGAGCGCATCCGCCAAATCGAAGCCAAGGCCCTTCGAAAGCTGCGCCACCCCAGCCGCTCCAAGAAACTCAAGGACTATCTGGAGTAGGGGGACGAAATGTCGGAAGACCGGTTTCAAGGCAATACGGCCCGAATGCTGAAAATGGACAAGCGGCTTCGCGCGGCCGCCGACTGGGTGGAGCCCTGCGATATCATTGCGGATATCGGGTGCGACCACGGTCGGCTCGGCGCGATGTTGCTTTTAGAGAACCGGGCCAGGCATCTGATCGCTTCCGACATCAGTGAAAAATCCCTGCAAAAAGCACAGCACTGCCTGCAGCGCCACGGCTTGACCGGCAGGGCGGAGCTCCACGTCGCCGACGGGCTTGAAGCAATAACCCAGAAGGTTGATACCATCTGCATCCTGGGTATGGGCGGCGAAACCCTAAGCGGCATACTGCTGCGCGGCCAAAGCAAGCTGCATGGCGCAACGCTGGTGCTGGGCGCCCATACCAACCTGTACGTGGTGCGCAAAACCCTGCAGGCCATCGGCTACCGCATCACGGGCGAGCAGGTCATCCGCTCGGAAGGGCGGATGTATATGCTGCTTCGCGCCGCGCAGGGCAACGGATACGAGGAACCCTATACCCGCCGCGAGCTGATGCTTGGGCCAATGTTCCTCAAGGAACGCCCCGAAAGCTGGCGCCCGTGGCTGGAGCGCAGGCGGCACTACCTGCACAAGACCGTCAGTTCCTTAAAAGCCGCCGGAACCGATCCGCAGGAGAAACGGTTCCATAAGGCGCAGGAGGAGCTTAGCTATACGCTGGACGTCCTGCAAAATCTCTGAAAGAGGAACGCCTGATGACAGTCAACGACGTTTACAAATGGCTGGATGCTTTCGCGCCGTTTGAAACGCAGGAGTCCTACGATAACGCCGGGTTGCTTGTGGGCGATCCCGCCGCGCAGGTGCGCAAAATCCTGTTCGCGCTGGACGTTACCAAGGCCGTCGTGCAGGAAGCCGCCCGTTTTGGCGCAGAGCTGATCGTAGCCCACCACCCGCTGATGTTTCACCCGGTGCAGACGCTCTTGTTTGATCACAGCGAAGGCGCGGTGCTCAAGGCGCTGGCCGTATCCGGCATCAGCCTCATCGCGGCGCACACCAACCTGGACCAGTGCCCCGGCGGCATTGCCGACAGCCTGGCCGAAGCGCTGGAGCTGACGGACATCCAATCAAGCGCGGATTCCCCGTACCTGCGTACCGGAACGCTGCTAGCCCCCATGCAGGCAAAGGCTTTCCTGCCTTTGGTAAGCGGCAAGCTGCAAGCCCCGGCACGGCTGTACGGCGACCCGGATGCATACTTGCATAGCATCACGGTTATCCCGGGCGCGGGCGGCGAGGACGCAGCATACGTGAAGGCGGACGCCGTTGTGATCGGCGAGATCAAGCACCACGAGCTGCTGGCCGCCCTGGACAAGGGGCTCGTTGTGGTCGACGCAGGCCACTACCCCACCGAGTTCCCCGGCATCGCCGCGCTTTATCAACGTTTTCAAAAGAACGCCGCGCAAAGTGGCTGGGCTGTGGAAGCAACGCTTTTTTCACAGCCGCCTGCCATCTGCACGGCGTAAACCCAGCTCCCAAGCGGGCTTTTCACATATTAAAGGAGGATACTCATGGAACAAATCGAGATGCTGCTTGATTTTCAGGAAGCCGATATGGAAGCCGATGCGCTGGAATCAGAAATCCGGCGTTCCCCCAACCGCATCGCACTGAAGAAGAACCGCGATTTTCTCAAGGAACAGCAGGACGCGGTCAAGCTGATGGAAGAGCAGATCACCGCGATGTTGGACCGTGTGGATGTCATCAAGGAAGCCATCCAGCGGCAGGAAGACCAGCTGAAGGCCCTGCAAAAGCGCATGACCGATACGCCGCCCGAAAGCCTGGAAGACACCAAGGCCATGCAATCGGACGCGCAAACCCTTTTGCACGACATTCACGGCTACGAAACCGAAATGAAGCGAATCCAGAAGGAAGCGGCCGAAAACGAGCGCAGACATAAGGAAATCGTCGTCAAGTATGCCAAGGTGAAAGGCGAGTACGACCAGCAAAAGGTGGATTACGAAGCCGAGTATACCGAGCAGATGAAGAAACTCGACGAAAAACGCAAGGTGGCGCAGGAGAAAGGCAAGGGAATCGATCCCAAGCTGATGGATCGCTATCAGGTGATCAAGAAGCATTCTACGCCGCCTGTAGTGAAGCTGATCAACGGCCAGTGCGGCGGCTGCTACATGAGCCTGCCCTCCGTAACGCTGCGGAATTTGAAGGCGGGTTCGGGCATTATCGAATGCGAAAGCTGCGGCAGAATGATCGTTCCCGTATAACAGAAATCGAGGAACACATGGATATCATTCAGATTATCGAAAAGAAAAAACTCGGAAAGGCGCTCTCGCAGCAGGAGATCGCGTATTTTACCCAGGGCGCGACCGATGGAACCATTCCCGACTATCAGCTTGCCGCGCTGCTGATGGCGATACGGCTCAACGGCATGAACCGCAGCGAGACCAGCCAGCTGACCCTGGCTATGGCGCATTCCGGCGATATGCTGGACCTTTCCGCCATTGAAGGCGTTCCCGTGGACAAGCATTCCACAGGCGGCGTCGCCGATACCACCACGCTGATCGTAGCGCCCCTGGTGGCGGCCTGCGGCGTGCCGGTGGCAAAGATGTCCGGCCGCGGCCTTGGGCATACGGGCGGGACGATTGATAAGCTCGAAAGCATCCCCGGCTTTTCCACCGCGATGGACATGGACGCGTTCATCGCACAGGTAAAGCGTATCAAAATCGCGGTCATCGGCCAGACCAGGGATCTGGCCCCTGCCGACAAGGCGCTGTACCTGCTGCGCGATATCACCTCCACGGTCGACAGCCTTCCGCTGATCGCCTCCAGCATCATGTCCAAAAAGCTTGCGTCCGGCGCACAGGCCATTGTGCTTGATGTGAAAACCGGCGCGGGCGCAATTATGCATACGATGGAGGAAAGCATCGAGCTTGCGCAGGTGATGGTGCGCATCGGCGCGGATGCCGGACGCAGCATGATCGCGCTGGTTACCGATATGGACGAGCCTCTGGGCAGCCACATCGGCAACGCGCTGGAAGTGAAGGAAGCCATCGACGTACTGGCCGGACGCGTGAAGGGACCGCTGCTTTCCGTCTCCATGGAGCTTGGCGCACAGATGCTGATTGCTGCCGATGCCGCGGACAACATTGAAAAAGCCAAACAGATGCTGCACGCCGCGCTCGTCTCCGGGCAGGGCATGGAAAAGCTCAAAGAGCTGATCGTTGCCCAGGGCGGCGATCCCAAAGTTTGCGATGAACCCGGACTTTTGCCAAAGGCAAAGTATATACAGGATGTTCGGCTGACGAAAAACGGCTTTATCCACAGCATGGATACCCAGCGCATCGGCTACCTGGCCCAGAACATGGGCGCGGGGCGCAAAACAAAGAAGGACGTCATTGACCCGTCCGTAGGTTTTGTGCTCCACCACCGCATCGGCGACACGGTTCATACCGGCGATGTAATCGCCACCGTGCACGCTAAAAGCCCGGAAGACGTCGCACTGGCCCAGGAGGAGCTTTTACAGGCGATCACTATACTGCCGGAGCCCGCAAACCCCTTGAAGCTCGTCCATGCCATCGTGACCCCCGACGACATCATAACGCTGTAAGGCGCGTGGCAAGCATTGCCCGCGAAAGGATAAAGGCATGAACTGTGAAGCCGTTTCCCACCCCGTATCGCATTCCAGAACCGAGCAGGTGCACATTGTGATGCCCGGCGACTGCAACCAGTATTTCCGGCTCTTCGGCGGGCAGCTGATGCACTGGATCGATACCGTGGCCGCCGTGGTGGCGCGAAGACATTCGGGCAAGGCGGTGACCACCGCGTCGATCGACAAGCTGGATTTTCTCTCCTCCGCCACCCTAAACGATCTAGTGGTTTTGCAGGGCCGTGTGCTCTATACCGGGCGTACCAGCATGCTGGTGGCGGTGGAAACCTTTGTGGAAGCCGAGCAATGCCAGACGCGCAGGCTGGTCAACCGCGCAACGCTGACCATGGTCGCCCTGGGCGAGGACAATAACCCCGTGCAGGTGCCGCGGCTGGCCCCCGAAACAGAAGCGGAAATCACCGATTACGAAACCGGAAAAGCGCTGTACGAGGCGAAAAAAGCCGCCAGATCGCTTTGACTTGAAACAACCGAAATGCTATAGTACTATCTGGATTTTACTTGAGGAGGAAAGGCTTTGGAAGAACTGACCACGCTGCTCAAGGAGCTGTTTTCCGGCGTTTTGTACATGGGTACGGTGGACGGGCTGAAAACGCTTGTCATGTTTGTGATTGCCGGAGTTCTAATCTATCTCGCCATCCGCAAGGATTACGAACCCGCTCTGCTTTTGCCCATCGCGTTTGGGGCGATATTAGCCAATATGCCGCCGATTATCGACGCGGTGACAGGCGACCCCACCGCCAGCGTATTGGGCAGCGACGGGTTTCTAACGGTGCTGTTTGATGCAGGTATCCGCAACGAGCTCTTCCCCATTCTGATCTTTATCGCGGTCGGCGCGATGATCGATTTCTCCCCCCTGCTCAAGGATCCGTCGATGATCTTCTTCGGCGCGGCGGCGCAGTTCGGCATTTTCGCCACGTTCCTGGCCTCGATGCTGCTGATTCCCGTGGTGTTCCCGGGTATCGCCGGAGACGAAAGCCTCGTCCTGCGGCTGGCTTCGGCCATCGGCATCATCGGCGCGGCCGACGGCCCCACCACCCTGTATGTTGCCAATCACTTTGATTTGAAGGACTACATGGCGCCCATCTCGGTCGCCGCGTACAGCTATATGGCGCTTGTCCCCGTGATTCAGCCGCCCATCATCCGCGCGCTGACCACCAAGAAAGAGCGCACCATCCACATGAACTATACCGAGCACAAGGCCTCGCGGCTGACGCTGATCCTGTTTCCGATCATTGTCACGGTGCTGGCGGGCATTATCGTTCCCATGAGCGTGCCGCTGGTCGGCAGCCTGATGTTTGGCAACCTCCTGCGCGAGTGCAAGGTGCTGGAGCGCCTGTCTAAAACCGCGCAGAACGAGCTGGCCAACCTCGTTACCATCCTGCTTGGGCTGACCATCGGCTCCACGATGCTTGCCAAGAACTTTCTGCGCTGGGATACGCTGTTTATCCTCACGCTGGGGCTGCTCGCCTTCGTGTTCGATACCGCAGGCGGTGTGCTGTTTGCAAAGTTCCTAAACCTGTTCCGCAAGAATAAAATCAACCCGATGATCGGCGCGGCGGGCATATCCGCCTTCCCGATGTCGGCGCGCGTGATTCAGAAGATGGCCAAGGAGGACGATCCCTACAACTTCGTGCTCATGCAGGCCACCAGCGCCAACGTGTCGGGGCAGCTGGGCTCCATCGTCGCAGGCGGCCTGGTCATCACGCTCGTCGGCCTTTTAATCGGCTGGTAAAGGGAGGATATTATGTTGTTCAAGTTTTTCATGTCTGCCACGGAGACGGTACAAGCCATGATCACCGAGACGCCCGCCGCGACCGAGCCCAGCTCCAGTCTGGCGGCGATGTCCATTTTCTCCAAGGGCCTGTTCACCACGCTTTTGGGGCTGGTCGGTGTGTTTTTGGTGCTGGCGCTGTTCTATGTTTCCATCAAGATTATGCAGCGCAAAAACAACCAGCCCCCCCAGGAGAAGGAGTAAGTCATGCTGTATTCACAAACAGACCGGGAGCAGGTCACGGCCATGCGCAAGCGGCGCTTGCTGGTGGTTTGGATACCGACCGTGCTTGTGCTGCTGCTGGCAATCGGCTCCTTTATCGTCTACAGGCTCAACCACGACCAAAGTGGCTGGGTGGTTACGGGGTTGATTACCATTCTGGCCGGGGCGTACTGTATCTTTTTCTTCGGGGTATACCTGCGCCCGGTGCTCAAGTACAAGCACCATGTTGATTATATGCTCGACGGCCGCAAACGCGTGACCCAGGGCATCCTCAAGGAGATCGGCGAAACCCTGCAGGACCGCGAGGGCATCGACTGTTATATGGTGATGCTCAATGTCGGTGAGAAAAACGATCCGGAGGACGACCGCCTGTTCTACTTGGACGGGTTCAAGGCGCTGGAGGGCTTTCAGCCCGGCGACCGCGTCACCGTGGAAACCAACGACCGCATGATCGCAAGCATTGCAAAGTCCTGAAAGGAAATCTGATGATCGATTTCATTTTCCAGAACCCGGCAAAAATCATATTTGGCAAAAACGCGCTGTCTCACCTGCGGGAAGAGGCGGCGCGTTATGGTAAGCGCGTGCTGCTGGTCTACGGCGGCGGCTCCATCAAACGGATGGGCTTATATGACCAGATCCTGGAGACCTTGTCCGAGGGCGGCTTTACGGTGTTTGAGCTTTCGGGCATCGTACCCAATCCGGTGCTGTCCCGCGTGCGCGAGGGCATCGCCCTGTGCCGCAGGGAGAGGGTTGATCTGGTTTTGGCCGCAGGCGGCGGCAGCGTGATCGATACCGCCAAGGGTATCGTAAACGGCGTAAAATACACGGGAGATGTGTGGGACTTCTATGCGCATACCGCCGAGCCGCGCGAAGCCCTGCCGCTTGGCGTATTGCTCACCCACGCCGCGGCAGGCAGCGAGATGAGCTATTCCTCTGTGATCACCAATGAAGACATACAGCTCAAACGCGGCTTCAACGCCCTGTCGAGCATCCCGAAATTCTCTCTGCTTAACCCCGAATGGACATACACCCTGCCACCGTATCAAACGGCCTGCGGCGCTGCCGATATTATAGCGCATATGATGGAACGCTACTTCACCACGGTGGAGCATGTGGAGCTGACCGACAGGATGATTGCGGGCGGCATTCTGACCGTGCTCCACAACACGCCCAAAGCGCTGCAAACGCCCGACGACTACGACGCCCGCGCCGAGATACTGTGGGCGGGCGCGCTGGCGCACAACTCCCTGCTGGATACCGGCCGCACCGGCGACTGGTGCTCGCACAAGCTCAGCCACGAGGTTACGGTTCTCACCGGCCTTGCGCACGGCGCCGCGCTTTCGGTGCTGTTCCCTGCATGGATGAAATTCGTCATAAAAAAGAATCCCAAAAAGATCGCACAGTTCGCACGAGACGTATTCGGGGTGGATTCCTCGCTGGGCAGCGACACGGACGTCGCTTTGGAGGGCGTCAAGCGGCTGGAAGCCGCATACCGCTCCTTCGGCCTGCCGGTTCGCCTTGCAGATGCCGGGATTGAGAACGCCGATCTGCAAACGATGGTCAAAAAAGCGCTGCCCCAGGAGGGCAGCACAGTAGGCGGGTATATTCCCATCGACCGGAAAGCCGCTTTGGAGATTTTGAAGCTGGCCGAGTAAGCGCTACTCCTGCGGGGTAGCCTCCAGCACCTCCACGGCGAAGGCGGCTGTTGCGCCGCTTGCATCCATCGCGGCCCGGTACAGCGCTTCGGTCTGGGCGACCGCTTCAGCCCAGGCGCTTGCTTTCATGTCTGGATCGTTCAATGTTTCCTCATAGAGCGTTTGCTCCATTTGCTGTTTCATCTCGGTATAGCGCTGGGATGTCAGCGGATAGAAAAAATCGGATTTCTTCACGCTGTCCTCGTCCACGGTCAGCTTATAGTAGTATATGGCAGGCGCGGGAATAAACACCTGGATAGTGTTGCTTTCCTCGCTGTACTGCACATCCGCCTGGCTGAGGTCCACGGAATACCCGGCGGTGAAGCTGTAGGGAATGGTCACCTGCTGCACCGTGCCGATCAGCCAGGCGTCCGTGGATACGGTTTCCTGTCCGGTGATCGTTTTCTCCAGCACGACGAGCTCGCTTTTTTCGGTCAGCTCCTCGGAGAACCGTTCGCTGACCCAGGTCGCGTTCGCGCCGCCAAACAACAGCGCATACAGCCGGGGGCCAAACAGCACCCCAACGGCGATCAAAACGGCAATCAGCACAAGGGTTACGATGGATCTGAGTATTCGTCTCATGGAAACTGCCTCCCCTCTATACCGGGTGAACCCACTTCTCGATTTCGACAAACAGCCGCACCAGCAGCAGCACCAACGCGGCAATCGTGGTCAAAGCGCCCACGAGCATCAAGTATCCTCTGAAAAACCGTCCCGCCCTGCCGCGGCGCGGGCGTTTGCGGCGCTCCGGGCGGTGTTCAGGGCGTCCGGGCGGCGGTGAACAGGCCATAGCACAAACCCCCTTATCAGGTCATGCCCCTATTATAGGGGTGGCAGGAGGGAAATACAACCGCAAAACCTCCCTTTTCGCCCATTGTTTCAACTGTGAAAAAGCGGGTAAAATGTGAGTATGCCCAATCGAAAGGAGATTGTTTACAATGGCAACCATGAAATTCACCACTGCAAATTTCGATACCGAGGCCCTGCAAAGCAACGTACCTGTGCTGATCGATTTTTACGCGGATTGGTGCGGCCCCTGCAGGATGGTAAGCCCGATCGTTGACCAGATCGCCAGCGAAGGCGGCAATTTCAAAGTTGGGAAAGTCGATGTAGACAGTTATCCCGAGCTTGCCGCCAAATACGGCGTAATGAGCATTCCCACGCTGATCGTGCTCAAAGACGGCAAAGTAGCCCAGCAGGCCGTGGGCGCCCGCAGCAAGGAACAAATTCTGAAAATGCTGCAATAGCAAAGCAGAGCAAAACACAGGACCCCGGCAAAGCGTCGGGGTCCTTTTGTATTCTTTATAAGGCAGTACATTTTGCAGCTGCGTATACTCTCACAGTTAAAAGAGCCTTGATGCAAGACCGCTTATTGAATGATCGACGCTCTTGGGATGAATACGCGGGTTTGCTTGCCCTGATACACGGTTTCCACATAGGCCCAGTCGTCGCGCAGGAAGGCCAGCAGCGTTACGGTATCGCCCTTTCGAAGCCGGAACAGCTCCGATTCGCCATAGTTGGGATCGTCGGTCGCCGAGGCGTTTTTTAAGAGCGTCATTGTCAGGTTGCCGAACGTGAGCTTCTGCACGAACTCCGGCTCCAGCAGCGTGGTGTTTTTGATGTACCCTACCCTGCCCTTGGTGTTGTTGTAGCCGATGGGATAGGACACCATCACCCAATCGTCGATCACGCCGTAGATGACAACGGTTTCGTTGGCGGTGGTCACCTGGGCATTGGCCTCACGGTAAGATGCGTCGCTGGGGGCCGAGTACACGTCAAGCGAACGGCGCTTCTCAAACGACCCGCTCACAGGCTGGATCACCGGCGTCAACAGCTTGGCTTTCTCACTGGGTGAAAGTGTGGGCGTCGGCGAAGGCGAGGGCGTGGGCGAGGGTGTGGGCGTGGGTGTCGGGGATGGCGTTGGGGTCGGCGAAGGCGTGGGCGACGGTGTGGGAGACGGCGTAGGCGAGGGTGTGGGCGTTGGGGTTGGCGAAGGCGTGGGCGTGATGAACTCCTCCGGCTGCACAGAATTGGAGTTGCGGTTTAGGACATAGCCCTTCTTTCCGTTATTCTCTTCCAGCGTAAACGCCGTGTTGCCGCCCAGGAGCACCTCGCCGCCCAGCACATCGCTTTGCAGCATCCCGTCATTGACGGTATAGGGCGTCTTTTGAATGGTCAGCAGCGTACCGTCGGGCAGGAACTGATAGTAGATTGTTCCGTCCGAGCCCAGCGGTTTCCATAGCCCCTGCGTCAGGATGGTCAGGATGCTCGCATCCGCAAAGCTCACGGGCATGGGGGTAGGCGTTACCACGTCGAACACCGGCACGGTAACCACGGGTGTCGGCTCAGGTGTGGTTTCGACCATTGCATACGGTGTCAGGGTCAAAATCGCATATTCGCTGGTTTGGGGGTCAAACACCAGGTCTATCCCGGCGTCCGTTTCAAACACCTCCGCCGTTTGGTTCTCGGTGACGGCGCTGCTCAGGTGCAGCTTCCCGTCCGCGGCGGTGTAGCTGATGAACAGCGGTTCCCCGCCTGTCGGGTCTATGATGCTGCCGTCCGGCAGAAAGCGCAGCACGCTTCCGTCCAGCATCCAGTCGTTTGCTAAAAGGAGCGTTGTAATTTGGTCTGCGTCAATGACCGGCGCGCCGGAAATCTCCGCCGTTACGGTCGCCTGGGGCATATCGATTCCCTCGGCCTGTGCCCCGGTGAACAGCAGCAGTATGATAACGATGATCAGTGAGGTTTTCATCTGTTTACTCCTTACGCGTCAATCTAAAACAATGGGATAGCTGGATGAAGCGGCGATGGTGATCACTTGCTCGGAATCGCCTTTTCGCAGGATAAAGCTGTACGAGCGCGGCAGGGGGTATGCTACGCCGGTTGCCGTACAGCGCGTAATATAGCCTGTCTGCTCCGCCTGCCATACGATGTCGGATGGGACGGGCTCAATGGCATCAAAGGTGAAGGGATACTGCTGAACGCCGTCGACAAACAGGCCGTACAGCCCCGTTTGCGGATCACGCACGGACAGCGCGCCGCAGTTTACGTAGGCGGTCACGTCGTCGGTCGTCGTTACTAATGAAAGCGACGCGTCCTGCGTGTGCATTTCGCCCTCCGGGGTAAACGCCATGCCGCAGACGCTTTCCAGGTAGCCGTCGGTATCCGGAACGTAATGCAGCCGTTTGGTCGTACCGTCTTTGCGCAGCAGGTATAGCGCGTAACGGTTCTCCGTATCGGTGATGTTGCCCGTATCCACATAGGCGAGCGTGGTTTCAGCGGTAAACGGGAAGGCCTTTGCGTACCAGAGGTTGGAGATCAGCTTTCCGTTTTCTCCGACAAAGTTGAGCATCGTTGCGTCTTCGTTTTGCACCATTGCCCAGCCGCCGATCATCGGCCGGATTTCCACATCGCTACCCGCGCTTCTGGAAAGCGCTTCAAGGTCGGCCAGCGGGAAACCCCGCGAGGTAATCAGGTATGGCGACGTGCCGATGTAGAAGATGTTTTTCCCGCAGGGGATCAGGCTTGGCAGCCTGTCGTAATAACCAAGCAGCCTGCCGGTATCGTAATCAAACAGATAGAAATCATACGTGCCGTCCGGGTTTTCGTTGGACATTACGATGTTTTGTTCGGTTACGGCATAGGAGTTCATATCGAGCTCGCCCGCGACCTCGTCGATCTCCTTGACGGCCTGCGATTTCATGGCCAGAGGCGCGGAGGGCACATAGGCCGGAACATCCGGCGGGGTTTGTGTCGGCTCCGGCGTTGGTTTGAAGCGCGCGGCCACCTCTTCGCCGAATACGTTGCCGATCAGTGTTAAAATATCGTTGCGGAACACGTACACCCCGGCGGCGAGCAGCGCTAAAATGAGGATAATGATCAGGAATTTCAGCCCGCCTTTGCCATGTCCGTCGCCCCCATCCGGATGCTCCTCCGAGTGGATCTGGTACCCGCCGTTATACGGCGGCGCTGCGGGCTGTGCCTGTTGGTTTTTCCTCTG
>Ga0116164_10002591_pt1 | contig 12844 bp, 8 predicted proteins | sample AD_UKC109_MetaG_FD_89888 | JGI IMG/M metagenome (GOLD analysis project Ga0116164, IMG submission 89888) | Active sludge microbial communities of municipal wastewater-treating anaerobic digesters from Hong Kong - AD_UKC109_MetaG | ecosystem: Engineered > Bioreactor > Anaerobic > Digestate... | reverse complement strand
GGTGGGGCTGCTGGACGATCAGGAGGCCCGCGGAATCGAAAACGAGAAGCTGCCGACGCTGCTGTGGCGCACCTATACCGGCAAGTCGCAGGTGTGCGCGGTCAACACCGATCTGTTCGACGGCGAGCGGATGCTCGGCGTGCTGACGGCGTTCGTCTCCGCGACGGGCGACTGGACGCTGTACCCCGTGGTCAATGCCCGCGCCATTCTGATGACCGATTTTCCCTTCCTTTCCAACGAGAACGCCGAAGCCATGCAGGCGCGCTACAGCCGCGATACGCTCGGCTTCGAGCGCGATATCGTATGGCCCAACGTCGTCAAGGTATTCCGGAATTACGACGCGGTTCCCAACTTCTTCCTTTCGCCGGAGCTCGATTACACCGACCCCGCCGATCCCGTGACCGACGACCTTGCCATGTACCTGCAGCAGATCCGGAGCCTGTCCGGCACGGTCGGGCTTTCGCTGATGCAGACGTCCGCCCTGCCGCTTGCCGAGGTGGCGCAAAAGGCCGGAACGGTTTTCGGGGACGTGCTGCCGGACTTCCGCTTCTACGCGGCCTACAGCGGCGGCTTTACGGAGGATGAATGGCAAGGCTACCTCGCGGCGGGGCCGGACGCGCTGCTCTCGGAGCTATCGCTCCTGCTGTTCCCCTACCGGGAGGGGCGCGCGCTGTTCACCTTCGCGAACGGGGACGTACTCACCGCGATGATGACCACCGGCGGGTTTGCGCACGAGACGATGGACGACCTGCAGCTGATCTCGCTGATGACGGCGCTGGGCTACAGCGCCCAGCAGGTGGATATGGACCGCGCGCTGCTCCCCGCAGGCGACGCGGACGACTGGAGCAGCCTGAGCGTGGCGTGGTCCAAGGGCGATACCTATTACCGGGATTTCTCGGCGTTTGACAGCGCCTCCGTATACGAGCTGGAAGCCCGCGTGCGCAGAATGCTCGGCGCGAACTATACCTGCGAACGCAGCGGGGATACGCTGCAAATCTCCGTCAGCGCGTTCGAGGACGAGTTCTGGTTCGTGCTGCGGCTGCACGGCGAAACGGTGTCCGCCGTTACAGGCGGCGAGGCGACGGCGCTTTCCGGCACGGCCTGGCTCATCCGCCTGGATCAGGCGGACGCGGCGATCGGTCTGAAGCGCACGGACACCCTCAGCCCGCCCGCGGAAACGGAGGGCGAGCCGGTATGAAAGTCTGCATCATCGCCGAGGGCTGCTATCCGTACGTGGTGGGCGGCGTATCCAGCTGGATCCATTCCATGATCCGCTCGTTTCCAAACGTGGAGTTCAGCCTGGTCGCCGTCGTGTCGAACCGCAAGGTGCGCGGCAGGTTCCTCTATGAGCTGCCGGAAAACCTGACGTCGGTCACAGAGGTCTATTTGCAGGATCCGGACTGGAACCTGCATAAGAAGCTGGGCTCCTACCCGCGGCTGCACCTGAAAAGCCGCGAATGGGAAGCCCTGCGCACGCTGATGATGGAGGATACGCCCGACTGGGAAGGCGTCTTCCGCCTGTTCTGGAACGGGAAGTTTTCCATCGACCGTCTGCTGATGAGCTACGAATTCTACCAGATCGTCAGGGCGTTTTACATGAAGCGCTACTCCACCCTCGCCTTTACCGATTTCCTGTGGACGATGCGCTCCGTGTATCTGTCGCTGTTCGTCGCCATGCAGTGCAAGCCGCCGGAGGCCGACGTGTACCACTGCATCGCGACCGGCTACTCCGGCGTGATCGGCAGCCTGGCCAAGGCCGCCCGGCCGAACGCGGCGCTGCTGGTATCCGAGCACGGCATCTATACCCGCGAACGGGAAGAGGAGATCATCAAGGCCAAGTGGGTCAAGGGCATCTACAAGGATATCTGGATCGAGCAGTTCCGCAAAATGTCCCGCTGCGCCTACGCATACGCCGACACCGTCACCTCCCTCTTCCTCCAGGCCAAGCAGATGCAGGCGGAGCTGGGCTGCCCGCCGGAGAAGATCATCGTCACGCCCAACGGAATCGACGCGAGCGCGTTTGAAAGCATCCCGCAAAAGGCGGCGGACGATCCCTTCGTCAACGTGGGCGCGTTCGTGCGCGTCACGCCGATGAAGGACATCAAGACGATGATCAGCGCGTTTTACTACGCGCACAAACAAAACCCGATGCTCAAGCTGTGGATCATGGGTCCCGACGAGGACGCGGCCTACGTAGCCGAGTGCTATCAGCTGATCGACACGCTGCGGGCGGAAAACATCGTGTTTACCGGTCCCATCAAAACCGCGGAGTACATCGGGAGAATGGACATGACCCTCCTCACCAGCATCAGCGAGGGGCAGCCGCTCACCATTTTGGAAAGCTACGCCGCGCGTAAGCCGGCGATCGCCACCAACGTGGGCAACTGCGCGGGGCTGATCTGCGGCGAAACCGACGATTTCGGCGCGGCCGGGATTGTGGCGCCGGTGCTGAACGTCACGCAGATCAGCGAGGCGATCCTAAAGCTCGCGGACGATCCGGAGCTTCGCCGCCGCATGGGGGAAGCCGGATACCGGCGGCTGATCAGCCGGTTCCAGCTCGAAGACATGATTGACGCTTATGATTCCATTTACGGCAGTCTGGCCCGCGTCGGCGCGGCCGCTGCACAAGGCAGGTGAGCACAGCATATGGCAGGCATCGGAATACAACTGAACCGCATCTTTCAAAAGCGCACGGTCACCTCGTCGATCTACGGCATCGCGTTCAGCGTCAGCTACACCGTCGGCCCGATGCTGCTGGTGGTCGGCTGCCTGCTGCTGATGTTTTCGGTGCTTGGCTTTAACGAGGTTCCCTACAGCGAGCGCGAGCTGTTTTCCAGCTCCCTGCTGTACATCTTCATCTTTTCGCTGCTGACCACCAGCCCGTTCAACGCGACGCTTTCCAAGTATATGACCGACGAAATCTATCTGGACCATTTCGGCGACGTACGCGCCAGCGCCATCGTCGGCATTACGGCAAACCTCACCCTCTCCTCGCTGGTCGCCGTTCCGTTTTACCTCCGGGTGCTGATCGTGGGACAGGTGCCGCTGTACTACGTGTTTACGTGCTATATGGGGTATCTGTCGCTTACGCTGATCTTTTCGGTAATGATCTACAACTCCATCCTGAAAAACTACAAGAAAATCGCCTGGTATTTCGCCGCGGGCATGACGACCGCGTTTGCGCTGTCGCTGCTGCTGCGCTTCGTACTCCATCTCGGCATTACCTACAGCATGCTGCTTGCTCTGACGGTCGGGTTTCTGCTCATCGCGATCCTCGAGCTGGCAAACGTGCTGCGCTATTTCCGCAAAAACAGCTATAACTACGCCGCGCCGATGCGCTATTTCGCAAAGTACTGGCACTTCACGGCGGCGAACTTCCTGTACATCTTCGGGCTGTTCGCCCATAACTTCGTCTTCTGGACCCTGCCGTGGCACCTCGTGGTCGTCAATTCCTACGTGAGCAATCAGGCGTACGATATGGCCTCGTTCATCGCCATTCTCACCAACATCTCCGGCAGCATCTTCTTCTTAACCACCGCGGAGATGCATTTTCACGAACGGTACAGCGAGTATCTGAGCAGCGTGATCAACGCCCGGCTCGACCGGATCGAGGAGGCGAAAACGCGGATGTTCCGCACGCTGTCCATGCAGCTTTTGTCGCTGGTGCAGATGCAGTTCATCGTGTCCGTGATCCTGTTTTTCCTCGTCTACGCCTTCCTGCCGACGCTGGGCTTCTCGGGACTGACCATGCAGATCTATCCGCTGCTGGCCGTGGGATATTTCTTTTCCCAGATCATGTATTCGTGTATCCTGTTTCTGTACAGCTTCAACGACACGCGCGGGTCGCTCACCGCAAGCCTCCTGTTCGCAAGCATCTCGCTGGGCGCGTCGTTCCTGTCCGCCCGGCTGCCCGGCGAATGGTACGGCGCGGGGTTTACGCTGGCGGCGCTCGTTACGTTTCTGTACCTGTTTTTCCGGCTCAGGTGGCTGGAACAAAACATCGACTACTATGTCTTCTGCACGGGAACCGTGATGGAGCCCGCGAAGGGGAAACGGCCGCCGGACGTCGTGTTCCGGCGCAACAGACCGAAGGGCGGACGATCCTGACCGACTGCGCCGCAGTACGTTGGAACACGGAATTCTCGAGTGGAAAAGAGGGTGTCGCTTATGTCTGTTTTACTCAGGGTGTTTATCTTCATTTCCGGTCTGCTGTTGATTCTGGTGACGCTCAGAAGCCTGGTCCGCCGCGGGTTTACGGAACGGCAGGGTCTGTTCTGGGTTTTCTGTGGGATTGTGCTGATGTTTGTCTCCCTGTTTCCGCAGATCGCCTACCTGATCGCGGATGTGTTCGGCGTGGACTACATCCCGTCCATTTTCTTCGCGCTCGCCATCATTCTGGCGATGTACGGGATCTTCTATTGCTACAAGGCCATCACCGCGCTGCAAAACCGCGTGCTGGAGCTGGCGATGCAGGTCTCCCTGCTCAACCAGGAGAACCGGCTGCTGAAGGGCAACAGCCAGCACAGCCGGATGGACGAGGTCTGCGGTCAGCCGGCCGCGCAGGAAGGTGATAACGCATGAAAGAAGTCCTTCTCATCATTCCGGCCTACAACGAGGAAGCCTCCATCGGCACGCTGCTCGATCAGCTCGGCGCCGCGGATGTCAGGGAATATGCCGACGTGCTGGTGATCAACGACGCCTCCTGGGACAAGACCAGCCGGATTGCCAAGGAGTATCATGTAACCGTCATCAGCAACCTGTTCAACATGGAGTACGGCTCGGCGCTGCAGCTCGGATATAAATACGCCGTCCGGCAGGGTTACCGCTATGTGCTCCAGATGGACGCGGACGGCCAGCACGACGTTTCCAACATCCGCAACCTGTACGACAGTCTGCGCATAAAGGACAAACAGGGACGGGTTCCGGATATCGTGATCGGCTCCCGGTTCTTTCAAAGCAGCCGCTCGTTTCCGATCTCGTTTATCAAGCTTCTCGCCATCAAGATGTTCCGCCTGAGCGTCCGCGCCATTTGCGGACAGACCATCCTCGACCCCACCTCCGGTCTGCAGGGGCTCAATTGCAGGGCATTCTCGTATTACTCCCTGTTTGAGAACTTCAACGCGACCTACCCGGACGCCAATATGATCATCCAGATGATCATGCTGGGCTTCCGCGTGGTGGAAATTCCGTCGGTCATGCACGAGCGCAAAGCCGGCGTGAGCATGCATTCCGGCATTTTCAAGCCCCTGACCTATATGCTGATGATGCCGCTGAGCATGTTTTCCATCTATTTTCAAGTCAAAAAGGGGCTCCAAAAACAGATCCGGTTTACGGATTAACAACGGGAATAGGGGGTATCCAACCTGATGTACAGCCAGCAAAATCCGCGTAAACCGCGCTGGAAAGCCGCGCGCCTGACCGAGGCGCGCAGCCTTCCGCCCAACCCCTGGCGCGGCCTGTACGCGATCTACCCCTTCATGATCGGCGAGGAGCCGGCGCAGCCGATGCCGCCGCTCAGGTCCGAGCATTCCCTGAGCCTGGTGGAGATCAACCTGTTCCGGTTCCAGGAGGACCCGATCTCCGATTCGGCGCTGCGGCAGATCGACAGCATTCTCGCCTGGTTCGACAGCCAACGGCAGGAGATGATCCTGCGTTTCCTGTACGACATGGACGGAAACGGCATGCAGAACGAGCCGCGGGAGATTACGGTGATTCTGGAGCACATGCGCCAGCTTTCCCCGCTGCTCAGGCGCTACGCCCGCCGCATCTATCTGCTGCAGGGCCTGTTCGTGGGCAGCTGGGGCGAGATGCACTCCAGCCGGCATTTGGGGACGAACAGCCTGATCAACCTGACCCAGACGCTGGACGAGGCCGCGGGAGGCGAGCTGCTGATGGCGGTCCGCTGTCCCAGCCAGTGGCGCGACATCCTGCAGACATACGATCCGCCGTCGATGAACCAGATGTACGACGGCAGGCTGCACTCCCGCCTGGGGCTGTTCAACGACGGCATTCTGGCCTCGGAAACGGATCTGGGCACCTACGGACAATCGAGCCGGTCGCACGCGCAGCACTACGGCGACAAGTTCCACCGGGAAGAGGAGCTCTCGTTCCAAAACCGGCTGTGCGTCGGCGTGCCCAACGGCGGCGAGCTGGTGAAGGGCGAAGGCGGCTTTACGCTGACGGAAACCTACCGCGCCTTCCGGCAGATGCATCTGTCCTATCTGAACGCGGATTTCGACAGCAAGGCGATCGACAGCCTGAAGGCGCAGGCCAACATCGCCCGCGACCGCGCCTTTAGGGGAACCGACGCGTATACGTATCTCACCGAGCATCTGGGCTACCGCTACCGCGTGCACAAGGTGCTTGTACGCACCGCGCCGGGCAGCGTCGGCGTGCGCGTGATGATGGAAAACACGGGCTTTGCGTGCTGCTACTTCCCGCTGGAGGCGACGCTGTACCTCAAGTCGTCCGGCGGGCATACGCTGGCCGCCGTTCCGATGCCCGGAGACATCCGGTACTGGCAGGCGGGCGATCAGCCCTGGCTGTCCGCGAAGCTAGAGCCCCTTCCCGCGCAGCGCGGGGAGTACCGGCTGGAGCTGGGACTGCGGGATCCGCGCAGCGGCAAGCCCGTATACCTCGCCAACGCCGCGCGGGGCGAGAAAATCCGCCCGACGCTGCTGCTTGGCACCCTGCAGCTGCGGGACTGATCGCCGGAGCGCCGGAGGGATCGAACCCACATCCCCCGAAAGGAGAAACCGCATGGCAAATCCGCTGCTCAGCATCGTGCTGATCGCACGGGAAGGCACCTCGCTGCGCCTGAAGCACACGCTGGAAAGCGTCCTGCAGCAAACCTATGAGCCAAAAATACTCTGGCTCATCAACGCCAACCCGTCCGACCGGGCGTTTACGCTCGGGCTCGAGGAAAACCTGAAGCGTTTCCCGCAGGTTCACCTGCTGCCCGTCGCCGGCGAGGGTACGGAATGCTATTACCGCAACAGGGCGCTGGAGCAGGCGGACGGCGGCTATATCGCCTTTCTGAGCGACATGGACATGTGGGACCCCGATAAGGCCGCGCGCCAGATCGCGCATCTGGAAAAAAATCCGGGCACCGGCGCCGCCTTCTGCAACGCGCTGGTGCTGCGCGAGACGAAAAACGGCATCGTGGGCAGCGCGCTGTTTGAAAGCGCGGCCGGAGGCCCGCAGGTATGGATGCTGGAAAAATCCGTCACCTACGGATCGCAGGTCATGTACCGCACCGCCGCGCTGCGGGCCATGCACGGCTTTGACGAGAAGCTGTCGGTTTACGGCGATCTGGATATGCTGATGCGCATCGTGGACCGGCGGGACGTGCTGTTTTCCGATCGGCTGCCGGTCAAGGTGCATGTGCCGCCGGCGCAGAACCTGCGCGCGCAGCGCTTTGCCGACAACCGGCACCTGCTTTCCAAGCACACGGATTTTTTTCTGCTGCACAAAAAGACGGCGTTTGATTTCTTCCTGATCCTCGCGCGGCAGGCGGCGGACAACCGCAAGTTTCAGCTTTTAATTCTGTATCTGCTGCGCGCCGTGCTGCGGCAGCCCGTACGGGCCGCGCTGCTGCTGGTCCGCGCCGCCGCACAGCGGCTGTGGTCGTGGCAGCGCAGGCTCAGCCGCAGGCTGGTTATCCGCATCGCCAGGCAGCGCCTGTGCGCGGCGCTGCGCCAGGGGAAGGAACCGCGCGAGCCGCACCCGCTCGGGGAAAACAGGCGCAGGAAATCCACGGCGCTGGATCATTTGCAGGAATACGAGTTCGTGCGCTTCCGGGAAATGACGTTCATGCGCAGCCAAACGCTGGAATACGTCAAAATTCCGGACTATATCACCGTGATTCCGCGGGGTATGTTTTTCGAAAGCAAAAAGCTGCATACCGTGGAAATACCGGAGACCGTCACCCGCATCGAGGCCAATGCGTTTCAGGGCTGCGAACGGCTGAAAAACGTTCGCTTCGCAAACGGCAGCCTGCTGGAGAGCATCGGCGCGTACGCCTTCGCGGGCTGCGTCAGCCTGCCGTCGCTCACGCTGTCCTCCGGCCTTGTCCGTCTGGGCGAGGGCGCGTTCGCCGGCTGCGCCAATCTGCGGTCCCTCGCGTTTGAGGCCCTGCACGGCGGCGGGGATGCGGCAGGCTTTCCCAGCAGCATCAGGGTCATCCCCCGCTGCGCGTTCGCGGGCTGCGCGTCCATGGCGCGCGTGCTGTTTCAGCCCGGCAGCATGCTGGAGGCGATCGGGGCGCGGGCATTTTTCCGCTGCTCGCAGCTGGAAACGCTCCGGATCACCGGCTCGGTGAAAACATTGGGCGCCTATGCGCTGGCGGGCTGCAAACGGCTGCTGTTTCTGGATATGCAGACGATCGATTCCATCCGCAGCATCGGGCGGCACGCCTTCGAGGACTGCCAAAGCCTGAAGGACCTGTACATCCCCCACGCGATCCAGCGGATCCGGCCGTACACGTTCCGGCGCTGCCTGACGCTGAAGCGCGTGAAGATCCCCCAGGGCGTCAGGCGCATCGGACGGCGCGCCTTTGCGGACTGCAAGCTGCTGGATACCGTCACCCTGATGGACGATACCACCGCATACCGGCGCTCCAGCTTCCCCAGGCAAACGAACGTCGTGCCCTACAAGCAGGCGCAGAGTGATAGGGAGTCCGTATGAAAAAAGTACTGTTCCTCGTCAATACGATGGGTCAGGCCGGAGCCGAGACCGCGCTGATCGCGCTCTTTCAGGAAATGCTGCGGCTGCAGGAATACGATCTGTCGCTCTACGCCCTGATTCCGCGCGGGGAAATGTTTGACAGGGTTCCAAAGCAGGTGCATATTGTAAACCGCCGATACAGCAACGGCTCCGTGCTGTCCGCCGCCGGGCGGTTCATGATCTTCCGGCGGATCGCGCGCGCGTTTTTCTACCGGCTGACCGGCTTTCGGATGCTGCCGTATCTGATCCGGAATTACAGGCTGCAAAAATCCCGGGGCAAGGTGCTCTACGACAAGCTTTTCTGGCGGCTGCTCGCGGAGGGCACCCCCGCCCTGCCGGACGCATACGATCTCGCGGTGGCCTACATCGAAGGCGCGTCGGTTTATTATCTCGCGGACCATGTGCAGGCGAAGCAAAAGGCCTCCTTCCTGCATATCGATTACGCCGCCGCGGGCTATCATCCGATGATGGACCAGGGCTGCTACGACAGGATCGACCGGATCTTCGTGGTATCCGCCGAGGCGGGCAAACGGTTTCTGGACGTGTACCCGCAGTATGCGGACAAGGTGCAGCTTTTCCGCAACATCGTCGACCGGCACGCCGTGCTCGCCAAAGCGGAAGCGGGCGGGGGATTTCCGGACGATTTCACGGGCACCAGGCTGGTATCCGTAGGCAGGCTCGCGTATCAGAAGGGCTACGATATCGCCGTGCAGGCGATCGCGAAGGTCGTCGCGGACGGGTATGCCGCGCGCTGGTACGTGATCGGCGAGGGACCGGAGCGCAAGGCGCTGGAGCTGCTCATCATAAAATACGGCATGCAGGAGCACTTCCTCCTGCTGGGCGCGAAGGACAATCCCTACCCGTATATCCTCGGGGCGGACCTCTACGTGCAGCCCAGCCGCTTCGAGGGCTGGGGCATCGCGGTGGAGGAGGCGCTGATCCTGCAAAAGCCCGTCCTCGCCGCCAACTGCACGGGGATTGCCGAGCAGATCGAAACCGGGAAGAACGGCATTCTGTTCCCGCTGAGCGTCGAGCAGCTTGCCAGGCAGCTGGAATGGCTGATGGACCACCCCAAGGAGCTGCGGGCGCTGGCCGCCGGCACGCTGCCCCAAAACGGACAACCGACCGACGGGCTGAGCCGGCTGCTGTCGATGATCGGCTGAACACGGAAAAAGCAAAACGGAAGGGGGATGCACAGTGCAGACAAGCGTGAAGAAAAACTATCTTTACAACGTGATCTACCGGCTGTCCAGCTGCATCCTTCCGCTGATCGTCACGCCGTACGTGGCCCGCGTGCTGGGCGTGGCGGACAACGGCCTGTACGCGTTTTCCAGCACAATTGCCTGCTACTTCATCCTGTTCGGGAAGCTCGGGCTTGACAACTACGGCAACCGCAGCATCGCCTTCTGCCGCGACGATATTACAAAGCGCAGCGAGACCTTCTTCGGCATTTATATCATGCAGATCTTTACCGCCGCCGCAGCGCTGCTGCTCTATGCCGTTTCAGTCGATCTCTTCTTTGCGGCGGACCGCCGGATTTACTGGATCCAGTTCCTCTACGTGCTCTCGGTGCTGTTCGACGTCAGCTGGTTCTTCTACGGCATGGAGATGTTCAAGCTAACCACGCTGCGAAGTCTTCTGTCGCGCGGGCTGCTGATCGTGTCCGTGTTCGTGTTCGTGAAGGATCAAAACGATCTGCCGGTCTTCACGTTCCTGATGGCGATGAGCTTCCTGCTGGAGCAGCTGTTCCTGTTCCCGTTCGTGTTCAGGTACGTCAAGCGCGTGCGCATCTCGTGGAAGGATGTCTGGGGCCATGTCGCGCCCAACCTGAAGCTGTTCATCCCGCTGCTCGCCCTGAGCGTATACAACTGGATGGACAAGCTCATGCTCGGGTTTATGGTGAACAACGATTCGGTGGCCTATTACAACTACGCGGAAAGCATGATCAACTTCCCCAAGGGCATCGTCATCGCGCTGGGCACGGTGATGCTCCCCAAGCTTTCCAACATGGTGGCGAAAAACCAGATCGCCCAGAGCAAGGCCGCGCTGGTGAAATCCATGAAGTTCATCGGGTTCATCAGCTGCGCGCTGTGCTTCGGGATCGCGGCCATCTCCCCCACGTTCGTGCCGCTGTTCCTCGGGCCGAAATACAATCCCACGATTCTGCTCACGCTGGAGCTGGCCATCGTCATGATCCCGATGAGCATCTCGGAGGTATCGCAGTCGCTGTACCTGATCCCGTTCAAGCTGGAGAGCATCTACATCCGCTCCGTGGTGTACGGCGCGGTCGTCAACTTTCTGCTAAACCTGCTGCTGATCACGCCGCTGGGCGCGTCGGGCGCGGTGATCGCCACGCTCGTCGCGGAGCTGGTGGTGTGCGGCTACCAGCTGCACAGGATGCGCGCCATGTACTCCCTCCGGCAGCTTGCGGACGATTTCGGCGTCTTTCTCCTGTGCGGGGCCGTGATGTTTTGCGCGGTGTTCGCGATGAGCGGGCTGAATCTCCGCCCGCTCGTTCTGGTGCTGCTCCAGATCGCGACGGGCGGCGCGCTCTACCTGGCGTGCTGCTGGGTGGCGCTCAGGGTATTCAAGAAGTCCGACATTCTCTATGATATAATTGGTAGCATCCGGAAAAGGTAACCGGCGCTCCCATCCCACCGCAGATTTTTGGAGGCAGACAACACAGCATGATCGAGGGCATGATCGTAGACAGAGCCGCCTATATCCTGTCGTGCGTGCAGGTGTTCGCCGCCTGCGCGTTTGTGGAGCTGCTGTTTCCGCTGTTCATGTGGCGCAACTACCTGAAGGGAAAATCCTACGGCTACCGCTTCGCCTTCTGTCTGATCACACAGAACGCCTATCTGATCAACCTTGTGCTGCTGCTGGGCTTCCTTAAAATCTGTAATTATTACACCGTGATCGCGGGTATCGCGATTTTGTACTTCATCGTGTCCAGACAGTACGCCAAAAAAAGCAAGACGCACCGGTTCGCCGACCTGAAGCAAACCCTTATCCGCCTGCACAACGGCACGAAGAAGCCGAAGGCGGCTTTCCATGACCTCGGCCGGATGCTGGGCGGCCAGATCCGGCGCGTGTTCCGGTGGAATATCTGGGCGCACATCCGCAGGCATTTCGTGGAATACCTCTTCCTCGCGGTCGCCGTGGGGTACAACGCCGTCTTCCTGACACACAACATGAACCTCTACCACTCCGTGCAGTTTTCGGATATCCCCGTTCACCAGTCGTGGATCTACGAGCTGGCGCACAACGGCGTGCTGTTCTCCGACGGCATCTATCCCTTCGGCATGCACGCGATGATCTATGTCGTGCACACGCTGTTTTTCCTGGACCTGCGGGAAGTGATGCTCTACTTCGGCGCGTTCCAGACGCTGCTGCTGCTCGTGAGCGTCTACCTGCTGGCCCGCAGGATCTTCCGGTGGAAATACTCGGCGCTGATCGCGCTGATCTTCTTCTCGCTGTTTTTGAATCAGGGCCGCTACGTGGCCTCGCTTCCCCAGGAAACCGGGATGTTCGCCGTGACGCTGTGCGCCTATTTCCTGATCGAGTTCTTCCATAAACCGCTGCAAAAGCATACCATCGCAAGGGACAGCCGCGTGCGGCGGTTTTTCCGGATCAACCAATATATTTCTCGAAAGTACATCACGGCCGACGCGCTCTTGTTCATGCTCAGCGTGTCGCTGTGCATCGCCTACCACTTCTATACGGCCATCGCCGCCTGCCTGTTCGTGATCGCGATCCTGCTGACCCACATCGTGAAAGCCGTGCGCAAGCAGTACTGGGTGCCCGTGATCGTGTCCGGCATGCTCGGCGTGCTGATCGCCGTGGCGCCGTTTGCCGCCTGCTTCGCGACGGGAACGCCGTTCCAGGAAAGCATGAACTGGGCCATGACCGTGATCGCGGGCGAAACCTACGAGGGCGACAATTACCAGGCGAATTTCGAATCCTCCATCAGCGGGGACGCCGGGGAGGAGACCGCGGCCAGTGCCGACACAACGGCGGATGAAACGGCGGACGTCTCCCCGCTTGCGGGGCTGAATCTGAAGGATAAAATTTTATTTATTTATCACGCAATGTACGATTACATATCCGTCACGCTGCT
>Ga0116164_10002590_pt1 | contig 12846 bp, 3 predicted proteins | sample AD_UKC109_MetaG_FD_89888 | JGI IMG/M metagenome (GOLD analysis project Ga0116164, IMG submission 89888) | Active sludge microbial communities of municipal wastewater-treating anaerobic digesters from Hong Kong - AD_UKC109_MetaG | ecosystem: Engineered > Bioreactor > Anaerobic > Digestate... | reverse complement strand
GACGGTAACCCAGGCAGCCGGGGCTGCCGCGTTATCGGTTTCATCAACTTCATTGAATATCGGTTCAGAAGAAGGCAGTACAACATCTTTCTCCGTTACATCGAACACCAGCTGGACGCTTTCATCCGACCAGGACTGGCTAAGCGTTAATCCTGTGTCGGGATCGGGCAATCAAACAATAACGCTTATCGTTGCAGCCAACACTGTCCCGTTGGATCGTACTGCTTCAATAAGCGTTTCGGGCGATGGAGCAGCTTCGCAAACCATAACCCTTACCCAGGCAGCAGCCGCAGCTACACTTTCTGTCTCCCATTCTTCCATCGAATTAGGGGCCGGGGAAGGTAGCACGGCAATTTTTACCATAACGTCGAACACAAACTGGACTGTTTCGACCGGACAGGAATGGCTGGAAGCAAATCCTGTTTCGGGAACGGGCACTGCATGCATAAACCTCATTGCAGGTGAAAATGTTTCGAATGCACAGCGGGAGGCAACAGTATCAATTACTTCCGAAGGAGCAGGAACATCGGAAATTATTGTTACACAAGCAGCCTTTTCATTAACAACGGATCAAACTTATTCTTCGCTGAAAGTATATCCGAATCCTGCTGATGCGTACATTATTCTGAATGATCTGCCCAAGAGCACAAATCAAATAAGGATTTATAATGTGCTGGGATATTTGTGCTTGTATAAAACGGTGTCAGAAAGAATGATTGACATAAAAGAGCTGCCTTCGGGATCTTATATCTTAAAAACAGCTTATGAAAATAAAACATTCTATGCCCGTTTCCTTAAACGTTAACCAATGAAATAAATATCATTTAAAAATGGGGGCTGTCTTAAAAGGCAGCCTATTTTTTTCCATTCTTACAATTCATTTCAAGTGGCCAGTTTCAAGGTTTAAATGCCAGATATTGAAGTTAAAAACTTATCACAGGTAAAATACGCATGCAACCCTATGCCTGCTTTCTTTACATAATAAAACTTTGACCAATAAAACGACAACCTTCCCATGTTTTTTATGGTAAATAATTTATTTAATAAGCTCAATATGATAGAACATAAAATTCTTTAATTTTGATTAATTGTGAAGAATTTGAAAAACCCATACTATTCAAATAACCTGCTATACCTTTTTGAATGAAAACTAAACGAACCTTAATCTGCCTTGCCATTCTTTCAACAGTATTCTTTTCATCGAAATCAGTTGCAAACAATGGTGTTTGCGAGATTGTGGGCGGGGCTCAGTACGAAACGATTGATGCAGCCATTGCTGCCGTGCCTGCCAGTTCGCCAACCACCATCCGCTTGCTGCAGGCAATTGACCGGACAACGACGCTTTCCATCAAGGATTCAAAAAAAATCACGCTCGACTTAAACGGCCACAATTTCAATATCAACACTCCGGCAGGCACCGCCCTTGAGGTAATGCAAAGTGCCAGTTTTGTCACCACGGGTTCGGGTGCATTAAATGCCAGTGGTTTCCTTTATGGCGTGTATGCCTGTCAGGGTGCTCTGGTTAATATTACCGGTAACGTAGCCGCCACGGGTGGTTATTCAGAGTCGTACGGCAGCCCGGTTGGTGTATATGCTTTTGGGGCATCGGGCAACCTTGTTTCCGTTACGGTCAATGGCAATGTGAGCGGCTATAAGGGCATTTATTCCCTGTCGGGTGCCGAGGTTGTAGTAAACGGTAATGTAACGGCTGAGGCTGAGGCTGGCAACTGCAAATTCGGAAGTTACCTTTCGATTTCCGGAGATGTCACTTCAACAGGTTCGTGTTCTGCCTGCATCGAGGTAGTATCCTCTACGGCTGATATAGGCGGCAATATTACTTCTTTAAGCTACGACAGCAATGGCATATATATTGGTTCCTCGGCAACCGTTACGGTTGGTGGAACCATAAGTAGCGTCCTTCACGGTATAACAGCACAATCGGGCAATATTAATGTTGCAGGAAACGTGACTTCTACATCAACAACAACATTATACACTGTTTCTTCATCGAACAGCGCGCAGGTTGAAATTGGCGGCAATGTCACTGGTTCCGGCGATTGCAGCGTATTAGCCGATACCCATGGAAAAGTGACCGTTACCGGGAAAATACAGTCATGCTACACCGGCATTCGCGTTTCACAAAACGGAGAGGTTGTAGCAAAAAGTGATGTAATTGCGGATGGTACGTTCGGTGTAGGGATCAATGCGTACAGCATAGGCAAGGCAACCATCGACGGGGCAATACAGGCAAATATTGATTTTGTATTCGGAGAATCCGATGGTGCAGCCGTTACGCCAACTACTAAAGTTGGCTATCTTACCTATTCCGACGGCGCCGGGAGTTATATCTGGGTAAAAGAACTGCCTACCACTTTCGTCCTTACCAACGAGGCAGGCAGGCTTATTGATGACTTAATATGGGCCGGATTCGGAGATTTTAACCTTTATGAAATCCTCGAATACCTGAAACCTCTTTCCGAAGGGGTAATTTCTGATGAATTTATGGAGAGGCTTGCTACATGCCCAGCAGGAAGTGAAATATTTACTGTTGCCATATACAATTTCGCAGAGAATTGGCCTGTTTGTATAAATACCGATGGGACAGTTTCAATTAACCCGATTTATGCAAGTGACTATTTCGATAAAGAGGGCTATGCCACCAAACACATCAGTCCTGAGGATTATGTACCGCAATTGTTTACTTATGCAACTAGCCCTGAATATTATATCAATGCCGGTCAAATGGGAGGCATTGAGGGGCTACAAGCAAACGAAACCGTTTATTACAAAGCCTTTGCCATTGCGTGGATGAAAATGAAGGCCAAAACGCCGTTAGTTGAAACCGGCGAAATTCTCGACCTGAAAACCGACAGTGCACTGGTGCTGGGTGAAGTGACATCCAATGGTGGGCTTGCCACTACGCAACGGGGCATCGTATATGCAACATCGGGAGAGCCAACACTTGAAAACGGTATAGCCCTGGCCGACGCTGGAGAAGGCGCCGGAGAATTTAAAGTAACCATAACGGGACTCACGCCCAACACCACCTACTATGCCCGAGCGTATGCCACCAATACACAAGGAACATCGTATGGTGTACTACGAAGGTTTACGACACCGGTTGCAATAAAAGACATCCCTGTTGGCGCACTACCCCAAAACCTGGCAATAAACCGGAATACCAACAAAGTTTACGTGGCAAACAATATCGGGAATTCAGTAACGGTCATCGACGGGAAAACCGGACAAACTGTTACAACCATCACCGTGGGAACTGCTCCCTATTTTGCAGGGATCAACGAAACAACCAACAAAATCTATGTCCCGAATAGTTTCAGCAATACTGTTTCAGTAATCAACGGAGCGACAAATACCGTGGAGGCTACTGTCGCTGTAGGCAACGCCCCTCGTGCTGCGGTTGTGAATGAAAAAACCAATAAGATTTACGTGCCGGCCGATTATACCTCCAACCCCGGAAAAGTGTATGTTATTGACGGGACAACCAATACGGTTGAAAATACCATAACGGTTGGATGGAGGCCTATTGCAGTAGCTGTGAACAATGCCACAAACAAAATTTACGTGGCCAACAACTGGGGTAACAGCGTAACGGTCATCGACGGGGCAACCGGGAATACGGAAACAATACCGGCAGGGAACAGTCCCCGGTTTGTTGCCGTCAACGATTCGACAAACCGGGTATATGTGGTCAATTACCGCGATTCGAGCGTAACGGTCATCGACGGAAAAACGAACCGAACCGACACCGTCCACCTGGCAAAGAATGCTTATCCCTGGGCTGCAGCCGTGAACCGCATCACCAACAAAATTTACGTTTCCAATTCAGGCACCAACACGGTTACGGTCATCGACGGAAAAACCAACTCTACAAAAAACATCAGCGTGGGAAAAGCGCCACAGGCAATAGCGGTTAACGAAGCGACCAACCGGGTTTACGTGGGCAACTTTAATGCTGACGACCGCAGCAACGCGGGTTATATCATTACAGAAATCGATGGCGAAACGGACGAGATTGTCGGCCTGGCCTGTGTGAAAAGCCCGTCAGAACTGGTGGTAAATGTTAAAGACAACAAAACCTATGTTATCAATGGAGATCAGGTAAAGTCTATAGAAGAATTTACACCCGAAATTGCCGTTTCACCCGATACACTGGAAATTACAACAAACGGGGGCATTGCTGCATTCAATATTTCCTCCAACATAAGCTGGAGGATCCTTTCCGGACAAGACTGGCTAATTCTGAGCGACACTACCGGCACGGGCAACCAAACAATCACAGTTTCTGCTTCAGCAAATACTCCGTCTTCGGAACGAAGGGCAACCATTACCCTTTTTATGGGTTACGATTACGATACCTTATCGGTACAGGTCGTCCAGCCAAGGGAAGCAATCCTAACCACATCGACTTCAAACCTCAGTGTCGCTGCCACCGAAGGAAGTAGTGCAACATTCAATGTATCGTCGAATATAAGCTGGACAGCCGCTTCGAACCAAATGTGGCTTTCGGTCAACCCGGCTAACGGCACCGGTGACGGTACAGTAACAGTTACTGCTGAAGCCAACCCAACAACTTCAAACCGTATAGCAACCCTAACTGTTACGGGAAACGGCGTATCTTCACAAACAATAACCGTAACCCAACGGGCAGGATCAGCTACCCTCTCCATTTCTCCCGAAGTGCTGAACGTTTCTTCAGCAAACGGGAGTACAGCTTCATTTAGCATTACCTCCAATACAAACTGGACGGTATCTTCGGGTGAAAGTTGGCTAACGGTTAATCCAGTTTCAGGGAATAACAGCAATACGATATTGGTAACGGCGGAAGAAAACCTTGCAACGTCTGAACGTAGTGCAATTGTTACAATCTCAGCCAACGGGGCTGCTTCACAAACTGTTACTGTTACCCAAATTGCAGGTGAAGCAACACTCTCTGTATCAAACACAGAACTTACGATAGGCCCGGAAGAAGGAAGCCATGTCTCATTCTCTGTCTTTTCGAATGTAAGCTGGAACATATCATCCGATCAAACATGGATTACAGCAGATATGCCAGGTGGCACGGGAGATGGAACCATCACGCTTACTGCAATAAAAAATGAAACCATAAATGAACGGACAGCCACAATCACTGTATCGGCCAACGCTGCCACTCCTCAAAATATATCGGTAAAACAGGAAGCAGGTTCAGTAATTCTTACGGTCTCACCCGACAACCTGAATTATGAAAACGATGGTGGCACCTCGGTTATTACGGTTGTTTCAAATACTGCATGGACAGTCTCTGCCGATCAGCCATGGCTGTCGGTTATTCCTGAAGCCGGGATCAATGACGGAACCATTTCCGTTTTTACGGAATCATTTTATGAATTATCCGGATCGGTAAATGGAACAACCCGAACAGCAACCATAACCGTTTCGGCTAACGATATAGTTACACAGACGGTAACAGTGGTACAGCATTGTTCATCGAACATTTCTGAATATTCAACTACCGGGGTTTCAATTTATCCCAACCCGTTTGACGATGGATTTTATGTTGACCCGGAATATGGGCCGATGATATTGTCTGTCATTGATGCAAATGGGAAAACAGTAATCGAAACTGTTATAAAAGGGAATGAGTTTATCCCCACTAATAACTTAAAAAAGGGATTATATCTTATCAAATTAACCAATAACGAGGCTGTAGTTTTATCCAAATTAATAAAAATCAACAGGTAATGTTGATCAACAACGTATTTACGCAGAGAAAATAATGCCAGATACAAAAAAACCCCGCTTTACGCGGGGAAAAATTTTCTCATTTTTTTTAGAGGAAAACAAAATATATAGGGAAAACAAAAAAATCAGAATTCCAGGATTTTAAATTCGGTTCTCCGGTTCATCTGGTGTTCTTCGTCGGTACACTCTACTCCGTCGGAACAATGATTCAGAAGTTTCGATTCCCCGGCGCCAACAGCGATAAGGCGCCCAGGTGAAATCCCTTTGGAAATAAGATAATCAACGGCCGATTGGGCCCGTCGTTGCGAGAGCCATTGGTTATATTCCTGCTTGCCCCGGCTGTCGGTATGCGAACTTAGTTCGATTTTCACCGAGGGATTTTCTTCCAGAATTTTGTATACCTCATCGAGAACCCGAGCTGCATCGGTCCGGATCAGCGAAGAATTCACATCGTAATAAAGATTGTTGATCACAAAGGTTTTCCCCTCATAAATGGGATCCAATTGCAGGGTGATACCGGCTCCCTCTTTGAAATTTTCAACCCGGAAGCTCTCTTCGCGAGAAACAAAACCTTCCTTATGAACCGAAATACCAAGGTTCCCGTTTTTCCTCAGGGCTAGCATCGCTTTCCCGTATTCATCGCTTTTAAGAATCGTCTGATCGCCTTCGGGGAGGTTCATTTTTATTGTTGCCCCGGGAACCGGAGCGCCGTTTTCTTTATTCACCAGCGAAACCGTGAGTTGCGGGACATTCGAAAGATAGATTACTTTTTGCCGATCGACTGTTGAAAAGACAGCAAAAGAAAGGATGGAATCTCTACAGGCTCGATATTGCGGATGGGAAACTTCAAAAATACACGTTCGGTTTGGATCGACCATTCCGGAACAAAGGCCTTCGGCATCGGTAATGCCGACCGGTGTACGCATTTCGTCCACAATTCGGTCGATGTTGGCACCGGAAATCGCTTTACCCGAATGGGCATCAAGAACTTTCAGGTTCAGATGTTGCCAGCCAATCTGAAACGAATAGAGATCGTCGCTTCCAACGCCTCCCGAACGATTCGAGGTAAAATAGCCCCGGGTGAAAGCAGGATCGACAATAAGGCTAAAATCGTCGTAGGTACTATTGATGGGCTGCCCAAGGTTAATTACGTTGAATGAATCGGCAACCGGGAAAGCGGCAAAAATATCGAGCCCCCCAAAGCCAGGCAGTCCGTCGGAGGCGAAGAAAATAATCCCCCGTGCATCGACAAAGGGGAACATCTCTTTTCCGTCTGTATTCAACTGATTTCCCAAATTTTCCGGCTCGGTCCAGTACTCAATGCGATAGCCCTTTGCATCGAGGCTGTCGGCTTTTCGGGAAAGGTAGAGATCGGTTTCTCCATAACCTCCGGGCATGTTCGATGCAAAATAAAGGATTTGCCCATCTTTGCCGAAAGCAGGATGCCCAACGGAAAAGTCGTTGCTGTTGTGGTCAAATTCCTTTTCTTTCGACCACTTGTTTCCGTCCCAGTCGGAACGATATATCTTCAGGTTGTTGGTCTGTTCGTTATCACCGATCTTCGAAAACTTCTGATTATTCCGGGTAAACCAGATGGTTTGATCCTTGTTGACAAATGATAAAGGACCTTCGTGAAAGCGGGTATTGATCCCGGGGAACTTTTCGATGATCGTTTGCTCTTTTTCGTTTTTCCGAAACCGGTAGATATCCAGAAAAGGCTGATTGTTCCAGGAATAGGTGCTCCCGCTTGAATCGCGGGCCGACACAAAGGCCAGCGTATCGGCATACCAGGCCGGGCTCATATCGCTGAAACGGGAATTAAAATCCAGACAGGTAACGCTGTCGGTCAGATGAAGTAAATTGAGTGAAGAAAAATTATCGATCCGGTCGATCTGTTGCAGGGCCCGCCGGTCGCGGGGCACCTTTTCGAGGTAGCGGTTCAACTGGCCTCTCGCGTCCTCAAAGCGGCCATCGGACAAAAGCAAAAGTGCGTACTGGTATAAATCCTCGTTTCGGAACCGGTTGTTTTGAATATGACGTTCGTAATATTGCAGGGCCTTTTGGTTCATGCCCATTTTCTGATAGCAGTATGCCAGTTGCTGCACCACATAGCTAGTACTGATGTTTCGGTCGAGCAGCTTTTCGTAAGCTTCGGCCGCCTCACTATATGCATAAAGCTCGAAAAGCCGGTCGGCTCTCGAGAGTGCGATATTCTGCGCAGAAAGAGCTAAAGGAATAGCCCAAAGCAGGATCATCAATGCCGGTATCGATCGCAATTTCATCATACAACAGAGCTTTAAAAATAACGGGGCGACAAGATCCGTTGTCCCTTTCGTTCAAATACGTAATTGATCAGTATTTCATGCGTCCCGTTACTGTGGTAATTTAATCGGGAATTGGTAAAATCGTACGAATAACCGATCTGCAACTGACGGTTTATCTGCCAGCGCAGGTGTCCGGCAACTGCATCGCCCACACGCCACATTACGCCTCCCCAAAAGGTATCGAAAGCAATAGCCGTTAACGCCAGTTCAACCGACGGCGGAGCACCGGTAATAAACAGGGTTAGAAAAGTGGGCTTGAGTTTCAATACAGGAGCAACAACATCGAAAACATAGCCGGCAGTAATATAATAGGTCCGATCTTCTCGGGAGATCATCTCCAGGGTGTTCTGATCCGGATCCAAACTGTTCCGAAACAATTTGGGAATGGAAAAACCTACATAGTAGTCGGGGGTGAAATAATAGGCCCCAATGCCCACATTGGGAAGAGTAATGGGAGGCCGGTCGGTCAAAAAAATCCACGCATCGAAATCCTGGGTGAGCAGGTCGAGCAGATCCCGGTCGAAAACATTAAAACCCGCTTTCAAACCCAGGGACAAGTTCCTGTTTTTAGGGAAGCGGATGTGATAGGCATAATCGAGGTACAAACCGGTTTGATGCAGGGGCCCGATCTGATCGTCGATAAAGGTGAAGCCTACCCCGATACGGTAATTCAAAAAAGGAGAATTGATCGTAAGAGAAGTTGTGGTAGGCGGCCATTGGATGCCTACCCACTGCTTTCGGAACACTCCGTTTACGCTCAGGTTCCCCCGGCTTCCGGCGTATGCGGGATTGATCAGAATCGGATCGTTCATATATTGTGTATACAAAGGATCCTGCTGGCTGTAGGCAAAAAGACCCGTCGCCAGCAATAAGCCCAAAAGGAAATATGTCTTTACTTTTCGCAGCATCCAAATACTTTATCGTTCAAGGAATAAAGCGCCTGCTTTTTCCAAGGTGGCATTGTATCGTAAAATATAATAGTATACTCCTATCGGCAGTTCGTTGTGCCCGATCACAAAGCGTACGTTGGCCCAGCCATTCCAATCGTTCAGGTACCCGTCGGCTTCGTAAACTTTATTTCCCCATCGGTTATACACTTCAAAATGATTGTCGGGATAGTTTTCAATTCCCGTGATCACATAGTAATCGTTCACCCCGTCGCCATTGGGCGTAAAGAGTTCGGGAAAGATCAGAATATCCCTGATGTTGATATAAACGGTAGCTGTGTCACAAATCTCGTAGAAATCGCAAACAACATAGAGAAACGAGTCGATGCCGGTAAAATTGTTGTTGGGTACATACGTAATCGTAAAGTCCTCTTCAATTTGTGTGTACCCGTTTTGGGGTGCGATCCATTCCTCAAGTGTCCGTTCGTCCATCTGGGTGGAGTCGTTGGCCAGAACCGGGATGTTCACCACCAGGTCGATTCCCGAATTCACGTAATCATCCACAGCATATACATTCCACACTTCCAGGTAATCGGGAATCCCGTTCTGGTCGAGGTCGCCCGGTTCTTCGGCCGTCATCCAGAAGTCATCATCGTCGTTCGGGTCGATAAAGTTGGGCAACCCATCGCCATCGGTATCATCGTTTAGCAGATTCCCGTCGCCATCAATATCCTCGTCGATGCTCAACAGGCCATCGTCGTCGTCGTCGGTATCGAGGTAATTCGGAATCCCATCGTTGTCGGTATCATCATCCGAAGGATCGCCGTTGTTGTTCCAGTCTTCGTCGATACTCAATGCGCCGTCGCCGTCATCGTCTTCATCCAGGAAGTTGGGGATTTCATCCAAATCCGTATCATCGTCGCAAGGCGTTCCGTTTTGGTTGATGTCTTCCGTAATGTCAAGTGCCCCGTCGAGATCGGCATCAAGCAAGGGATTCATGTTCACAAGGATATAAACCGTCGCCGGGTTCGAAACATTTCCGTAGGTATCGTACACCACATACGTAAACGAATCATTCCCGAAGAAACAATAGTCGGGTATATAGGTAATCAGCCCGGTTTCATCTAATGTGAAGGATCCGTTTTGGACGGGAGAAAGAATCGTAACCGAAGAGGGATCAATCGCATCGTCGGGATCGGAATCGTTGCCCACAATGCTCAGGGTATTTCCGGTTCCATTAACGGCATTCAGGGTATCGTTCAAGGCAAGGGGCGGAAGGTTCTCAACCACGGTAATACTGACCAAAGCCGTATCGCAGGAAACTACCGGACCGTTGTCGCAAATCTGATAAATAAAAGTATCGGTGCCAATGAACCCGGTTTCGGGCTCGTACGTGATGGTCCCGTCATCGTTCAGCGTCAGGCTCCCGTTTTCCGGGAAAGCTACAATCGCCAGCGACGTCGTGTCGATCCATCCATCCGGATCGGAATCGTTGGTCAGAACGGGGATCACCACCGGATCGTTTTCACCGGTAAGAATATCATCCGGAAGAGCAATAAGAGCCACATTATTATCAATTACCGTGATGTATACCACAGCCGTATCGCAGGCCTGCGGGAAGCCCCGATCGCAAACCGTATAAATCAATGAATCGAAACCGGCAAATCCCGGATCCGGAAGATACAAAAGGGTATGATCATCGGTAAGGGTAACGGTACCCTGCCCGGGCTCAAAGGTGATGGTAAGCGAAGTTGAATCGAGTTCGTTTTCCGGATCGATGTCGTTATCGAGTACGAAAATTTCAACGGGTTCTCCGGCCACCGTCGTCGTGTCGTCGTGGATAGCCAGTACGCCATTATTAACCACAACCCGGATATACACCCATGCCGAATCGCATTCCTGAGGCACCGAGGTGTTGCAGATCAAATACGACAAGGAATCGGTTCCGGTGAACCCGTTCAGGGGAATGTACGTGATTGTACCATTCGGATTGACGATGGCATTCCCGTTTTCGGGATCGTTTAGCAGCTGAACGGAACCCGGGTCTAAACCATTTTCGGGATCGATATCGTTGGAAGAAACCGCCATAATAACCGACTGGTTCATATAGGTCCAATAAGCATCATTCACCGCCATCATTCGGGGTCTCCATATTACGGTCAGCCGCACGATGGCGGTATCGCAGGCAATCTGTGGCTGCCAGTTATCGCAGATCACATATACAAACGAATCGAGACCGGAATAACCCGGATCGGGAAGGTAGGTAAGGGTTCCGTTGCTGTTTACCCCGACCGTTCCGTGTTGCGGTTCCCAATAGGGGATGGTATCCACAAGGGCCAGCGAAAGTGTGTCGATATCGCCTTCGTCGGGATCATAATCGTTGGCCAGTACATCCAAAATTATCGATGACGTATATACCGTGGCCGTATCCAAAACGGCAACAACCGTATTGATGTGGCAATCGGGGAAGGACAAGGTTGCCGATACCCGTTCGAGGAAGGGCTCCTGTCGGTATTCGGCGTCGACACGGATCGTTTGCAGGTTCTCCGAAGGAACGGAAAGATAGCCGTTCGTATTTAGTTCAACGCCGGGCCACTCCAGGGTTCCGCTCAGCGGGGCATGATCCATATTCTGAATCAGGGAGCCGTTGGCATCGTAAAATGCCAGATTGACTGTATTTACGGTAACTCCCCGTATGTTTGTTTCCCAAATAATGACCGGGATTTCTCCCTGGCAAGCCCCTTCGGCAAGCAACTGAATCAACGGGTTGACGGTAATGACGACAAGGGCCGTATCGAAATCTTCACCATTGGAAAGCACATAGACCAAGGTATCGTTCCCCACCCAATCGGAGGGAGCCTGATAGACAATCGATCCATCCGGATTCAGAACAATTATTCCCTGATTGGGACCATCAATGATCCCAACCTGAATGGTCCCAAAATACAGGTCGTTTTCGAGAACGATAAACGTATCCTGAGTGCCGGCATACAAGGAATAGGCATCATCAATGGCTTCAATTTCGTCAAACACCCGGATAAAGATTGTATCGATGTCGCAAAGCGAGGGAACCCCGTTATCACAAACCTGGTAGAGAAGTGTATCGGTACCGATAAATCCGGCTGGAGGCAAATAGCTCAGGACTCCGTTTTCATCAATCGAAACAACCGCTCCCGGCTGCTGACCGGCCACCAGGGAAGCCGTCAGTTCATCGCCTTCGGGATCGGTATCGTTCGCCAGCAGGTCAACCAAAACCGGCGTATCTGAATTAACCGGTACATTTCCATAATCGGTCTCGGCCACAGGCGGATCGTTGATCGGAAGAACCGAAACAAACACCGTATCGTAGTCGCACAACGACGGAATCCCGTTGTCGCATATCTGATAAACAAAATAATCGTCGCCAAAAAAGTTGGCCGGGGGCGTGTAGTAAACCAGGTTGCCATCCACCCAGGCATCCCCTCCCGAATCCGGTAACTGGATGATGGAAACTGTCAGGTCATCGCCATCCGGATCGGTATCATTCTCCAGTACATTCACCGGGTAAGAAATCGCATCTTCGGGAACCTGCACATAATCGGCCTCAGCAACAGGTGGTTCGTTTTCGTTAAAGCCGTCGATCGTGATGGTCAGGGTACTCACCGATGATCCTCCATTCCCGTCGCTAACGGTTACAGCAAAAAGATCCTGGACACTTTCGCCGGCATCGAGCGAATCGAGCTCAGGATTGGGCGTATAGATATAGGTCCCATCCGAATTCCAGGTCAGGATTCCGTACGTTCCAAACACAACGCCCGAATTGCTTCCATCCACAAGAATCACGGTTAATAAATCGCCATCGGGATCGCTGTCGTTGGCCAGCAGGTTCCCGCTTCCGTCGGCTTCATCCACCG
>Ga0116164_10002588_pt1 | contig 12850 bp, 7 predicted proteins | sample AD_UKC109_MetaG_FD_89888 | JGI IMG/M metagenome (GOLD analysis project Ga0116164, IMG submission 89888) | Active sludge microbial communities of municipal wastewater-treating anaerobic digesters from Hong Kong - AD_UKC109_MetaG | ecosystem: Engineered > Bioreactor > Anaerobic > Digestate... | reverse complement strand
TGGGCTTTGATCCGCTCCAGTTGGCTAAAGTCCTCAGCAATCCCGATATGGTAAAGATGCTGCAGATGCTTTCCAAGAGCACTGGGGCATAAAAAATAGAGCACGACTGAGTTTATACTAGGCCGTGCTCTTTTACTTTTTGTGTCACTATCAGAGTATCATTGATTGTTTTCTGGTTTCTCTATATCAAGATCGCTAAACGTGTTGAAAGGATTCTCAACAAAGCCGAGATTTTCATAAGCGCTGGAAAACAATACGGCGATTAGCTCATGAGACTCATAGGGTATATTATGTTCTGCAAATAGATGCCTATCAATTAATCCGAACTTATCTGGTGGAATCCGGTTGCCTTCAACAATCACATTGCTTCCATACTTTTCTTGATGAAGTGTTTCAACTTGTCGTATCCGTTTTACGGTTTCAGGGTCGTTTTGCTCATTCAAATAATAATATGGTCTGAATTGCTTAAGTACCGTAAGTTTCTGATACTTGTAAGCATAAATAAACAAATCCGCGAAGCTTTTGCCAAATATCATTTCATAGACATCTGTAAATGCATTGATGATAGTAGCTACTCCTGTGATATTACAGCTATTCATCTTGCTATTAACATCAAAAGAAAGTGGTATCCTGTATCTCACACTACCATCAACCATTATCTCCATGAAAAACTGAATTCCAGCCGCCAGTATTAGCGTCCGCCCATCATCGGTTTTTCCTGTCATGTTACCAATTGTGAAAAAAAGAGATGTCCCGATTCTTGAAATACCGAACTCCTTTGAATACTCTTTTAGTTTGTTCGCTATTTTCTCATAGTTAAGGCTATCAAAACGTTGAAAACCCGCATCGCGAGATTCTGATAATGTTGTTGCGAAACCTGCATCAATGTACGCACATAAATTGGCTGGTGTTTCTTTGCCAATCTCTATGGGACGCATTTCGATTTTTCCAGCGATTTTTCGAATGGTATCCCGCCGCTTTTCGATCAGATTTGCTAAGCTTGTTGCATCCTTGATGGGAAAAGAACCAGATGAAAGACGGCTGTAAATCCTCCCTTCGTTAGTAATATACGGTGGCACCGCTCCTTCCTCAACTCTAACAACAAGGATTATTTTGTTGTCAACAACAAACCGCTTAACATCAATTTGTGGTGTTGGTGTTATAGAATCGAATACTGTTGTATGGATCCGCTGCTCTGTCCATTGTTCACATCCACCTATTGTCCGATCATCGTTTATGCCTATGAACACATAGCCTCCGAAAGTATTTGAAAAAGCGCAGATTTCTTTTGCCAGTTTAGAACTTGATTCTTTGTCTGCTTTCCATTCAAAAAAGGTGGATTCATCAAATATCGAGTTTTCGCCATTTATTCTTTCCAATATCAACTTTATATCGCTTGACTTTACATCGTCCCACGCTTTTCCATTGATACCAATCACACTTTTTCACCTCTCAGTCTCAGCTTGGTACATAGCGCCTTATTATCTAAACTCCTATTAGTAATCCAGATTCTCAAGAGACCTTATACTTTTTCCTGCTTTTGCCGCATAGTCAATTTCTGATTGAGTGCTATCACCAATGTAACCGCCTACATTGATGACAAAGATTTCATCAGCCATATCGATCTTTCGCTTGTGCATATCATCCAGCATTTCCTTAGTGCCCTCGGTCCAGACCTCGTTATCGCCAGAATGCCCAAACAGCCCAACACTGATGACAATGTTACCGGCCAGCGTCAGACGCTTCTGTGCCTCCATGAAGGCGTCTTTGAAGCGCGTGCTACCGCAGAGGGTTATGACCTTATATTTGCCGCCCATGACTTATTCCTCCACGACAGCTACGGGAATATAAACCATTTTCAACGGTATCATTTTCCGATACTTTTCATCCAGGGCATCATAGTACTTTAAGACCAAGCCAACCAATTCATCCCCATCAATACCACGGATAATCGGGGTGTTGGCCAGGTATTTCTGAGCGTTTTTTGTATAATGCGAGAGTGTCACAAACAAGCCGTAATCGCCTTCTCGCATAGCACCTTTAAGCGACATGATGGTCTGCTCTTTGATATCGCCGTCTGTGCTTTTTACCTGAACAAGTATCCTCGGTGGCAATTCATCTTTATAGGCCTCAATGTCGACACCGCTGTCTCCGCCATGCGGTGACAGTTTGACACGATATCCCATTGCTTCCAGCAGATTACCGATAAAATCCTCCAAGTCATAGCCTTTAAGACGATGGTACAATTCTTTCAGAATGAAATCTCTTGTGCTTTGTATGATTTCGTCTGCAGTTGCACCGACCGTTGTATCAGTTTCATCCAGGATCGGATGCTTCCCAAAGTCGTCATTCAGTGCGTCAATAAACTCATATGCGTAATTCCGTACAGTAAACAATGATAACGCTGATCCTATTTCGTGAAGCGCACCTTGAGAAAAAGCAGTACGAGGAAGGCTTTTGAGCCACTTAATATTTCTCTTTTGCGGATACTTTTCTTCCTTCGGATCGAAGTAATACGGGCCTGTAACAACACCGATGTTGATTCGCCGATTCATCTTGGAAGGATAGACAACATAGTCTCCCTCCTTGATTTCATGGAAAAAACGGTAGAGCATTCCAACGCCTGTCGGAATGCTGCCCTTCGGATCATCTGGATAGGCTTTGGCATAGATTGCTTTCATAGCTTCGCGATCGGCTGGAAGTAAGCTCAGGTCACCAATCGCTTTCCAGCCAATTGCAATAACTCCGCCTTTGAGGAAAAGGTTGTCATCATATGTATGGATACCCCACAGCCATTTTTCATCGATGTTACTCATGTTGTCACTCCTATAAAAAGTCAACAGTTTTTAGGCTGTCTGCTGTATTTCTTGCTCGCAACGCATCAGTGCAGGATTAAATCCTTCCCGCTTTGATAACATAACGAAGACAATCCGGGTTATCTTTCTTGCCAGCGCGATGATCGCTCTTCCTGACCCCTTGTCACCTTTTCGGCGCTGGTACTCCTTGATGATTCTCCATTCGGAGCTTACATTCGTCAGGCGGATCATTCCAAGAGCGGCCTGGACAAACGCTGTCCGAAGTTCCTGTGGACCGTGTTTCGTAATCCGTCCATAGTGGGTCGTCTCGTTTGAGTTGTGTACGCTGGGGATGATTCCGACGTACGACGCAAACTTCTTGTAGTTCCCTTCAAACCGTTCCAGTTCCGCGGTATAAGCGGCTATCACTGTGGCCGTATTGATTCCAATACCCGGAACCGTCATCAGCAGCGCCACGTCTTCATTGCTCGCCACCATCTCTTCAAGAAGTTTTTCGATGCCCTTGATTTCTGCTGACAAATCATCTAAAATCTTAAGCATCACCTTGAGTGATGGGGCAGTGTACGCTGAGAAGTTGTGATCCTCGAGATCGTTGATCAGCTCCTGCCTCTTTCTTTTGCTCTGAAGCTGAGCCGCTTTCGTTTCTATCCCATAGCCCAGCATCATCCCGTGGATCTGATTCTTGATCTTGACCATGCTTTGCACAAGCACGCTTCTTGTCTTCAGCAGCCGGCGGATCTCTTCACTCGTCTGGCTGCAAAGATGCGCCTCCGGCAGCATGTCCTTCATTAGGTAATAGGCCAGGGTCGCCGCGTCATTCGCGTCCGTCTTCTTTGTGCTCATGGTGATGACTTTGAACCTGTTGGTGTTCACCACCTTGACCGCAAAGAACTCCGATTCCATCCTGTTCTTGAAGAATCTGGCGTTCCCGGTTGTTTCAACCGCCAGTTCGATTGAACAGCCCTGTTCTTCAAACCGATGCATCTCCCGGGCAAACTCACTGTATCCTTCTTCTTTTGTCGGATACTGCTTCTCCAGCAGATACTCTCCGTCTTCGTTCAGCGCGCATATCGTGAATTGGGTCTTGTGAAGATCCACACCCACACATAGTCTGCCTGTTTCTGCCTTGCTCATTTTCCCTACCTCCATCATTTTTCAGCAAGACAGCCTCTTTCAGGTGATGCTTCCAATCTCCTATCCGGTCTTTTTGACCTCTGCATGATTCGATGCTAATTCGTTCATTCTCCTTAACGGCCTCGCGGGCCACAAAACATGCCGAACTAGTATCTATCTGTCCTCTTGCTGTTGCCTGAATTGTACAGCACGAAGACTTGCTCTGCATCACCCTCCGTTACTTTTTATCATGCCTCCTTATTCGACACCCAGCGCCTTAAATACCGCATCTTCCGCGCTGCTGTACGGAATCAGTTGGAATGCTCCCATCAGGTCAGCAGGGACTGTAGCAAAATCGATCATGGAAACCGATGGGATCAACACTTTTTTTGCTCCACTGTCCAGACAGCACTGGAGCGTGTTGGCCAGCTCGTCCACCTTGATCATTGTGCCGCTGATGCTGATCTCGCCGAGCACGGCCAGGCTGCCCAGGGTAGGCCGCCCCAGGGCGATGGAGCACAGGGCGATCAGGCTGGGCAGGGCCAGCTTGCCGGTCATGCCGATGCCCTGCAGATCCTGATAGTTGATGATGTAGTCCTTTGTGGTGGTGCTGATGCTACCGCTGATGCGGTTGCCGTTGGCTTTCAGAAAGTTGAAGGCCGTGTTACTGCTCTCACGGGCATCACGGTCCGTACCGATGCCGGTGCGCTCGAACTTGCCATTGCCGGGGAGCATCTGGCTCTCAAGGCGGAAGACGCCGATCATGCCGGACTTGCCCCGGCTGACAGTATATACCTGACCGGGATTGCACAGGCCCTCCGGGATCAGTTTGCCGCCGCCCTGCTCGGGCACGGAAACGTAGTGCTCCTCGAAGGTCTCGTTGTCGACGTAGCTGAAGTTCACATCATAGAACTCCATGCCGCCCAGCTTCTTCAGCTGCTCCTTCACGCGGCGGCGCATCTCCAGCGCGATCTGCAGAACTTCCTCCAGCTCTTCCTTGCTGAACTCTCCGTCAGGGTAGATCAGCTTCAGCAGGCCATCCACAGTGCGGCGCACGGCGATGGTATCGCGCTGGTTCAGGTTCTTGCCCAGGCGGAACCAATGATCCAGCGCATCGCCATACTGCTCCTTGCGCAGTTCCCGGATGAACTCTGCCAGATAGTCCGTGATGAAGCCGTAATCATCGGTGAAGTGCTCAGGACGGAACTTGGGCACTTCCCAGCCGGGCAAGTAGCAGTGGATGCGGTCCAGGAAGGCGGTATCCGTGCCCATCTCCGGTGGGAATGGATCGAACAGGCTGCTGGTCTTCAGCAGCACATCCACACTCTGATTGATGTTGCCCACGAAAACCATGGATGCGGAGGCAGCCTTTTCTTCCTTGCCACGGGCGAAAGATCCGGATGCCATGTAGTCCTTCATGATCTGCACGCCGTCCTTATCCTTGAACCGGATACCGGCCACCTCGTCGAAGGCCACGCAGTCCCAAAGGCCTACCAGGCCGACCTGCTTGCGCGCCATGTTGTAGAAAAGGTTAGCCACCGTGGTCTGGCCACCGGAGACCAGAATGCTGTTCGGGGAGATTTCCTTAAACAGGTGGCTCTTGCCGGTGGAACGCGGGCCAAGCTCGCACAGGTTATAGTTGTTCTCAACCAGTGGCACCATGCGCAGGATCAGCAGCCACTTTTCGCGCATCGTCAGCTCGTCCGGTTCCATGCCGATGGAGCGTAGCAGGACATCCATCCACTCATCCTTCGTGAATGCCTTTCGGCCTGCTTTCAGATCGTCGATGTCGATATGCGGCATTTGAATCGGCGTCAGCTTCCGGATCTGGATGGGATAGCCATTCTTTTTTTCTTCCTCGACAAACTCGTAGTCCAACTGCACGATGCACCAGATGCCGCCGCAAAGCAGGCGGTCGAACTTCTCCGGATACTCATCTTCGATCGGCACCTTCTGCAGGCCCAGATTGGAGAACTCCGCGAAATAGCGGTTCTTCTGGATGTCCAGCTGCACGGTGATCATGTCGATAACCGTGTGGCTGCCGCGCTTGCGCAGCTGGGAGAGGATCTTCTGGCTCTCATCCGGGCGCACGAAGTTGTCCGCCAGGATTCGCTTCACCTGCTGTACGCCGGATTCGATGATGGCATCATCATCGGAGGAGCAGTATTGGCCCAGCAGGAACTCAAGGACATAGACGGGCACATTGGCCCCTTCCTTGATCTTCTTGGTCAGATCCTTGCGGACAATTCTCCCGTCGAAATGCTCGCGCAGCTTTCCCTTGATGATTTCACGGGTATCCGATGTTGTCTCAAATCCAGACATACACTTATCCTCCGGTTACTTTATCGGTGCCAGAACGTCAGCAAACTTAGCATAATTGACCTTCACGCCATCATCCAAATCAATACCGATCATCTGGTCCGCCAGGTGATGCACCTTCTCCTCATATTTCCGCAGCTCCTCCGCCTGAGCCTGCAGGGCCGTCAGGCGTTTGGTCAGCTTGACGCGCTCGGAGGTTGAGGCTCCGTTGATCCGCTGCTCCACATCCGCGATGGCAGTGCGGTAACGGCTCTGCATCTCGTGGACGTAATCCGTGCGAACACGGGCAATGGTGTCCGGCTGCCAGCGGTGCATGTACACCAGCGCCTTAAAGCCGTTCTTCTTGCCGCTATCGAACAGCCAGTAAATGGGCCGCTTCTGGTAGATCTTCAGGTGGTCTTTGTAGAAGTCGTTCAGGAAGTACTCCCGGATGACCTCCCGTGGAGAGCCCTTGCCGCCAAGTGCATTGGCAATGAAGGTCAGGTTCTCCTCCAATGTTGCTGCGCCGTAGACCGTCTTCACCCAGTCCACAAAGATGGTCACGATGTCATCGTAGAAGTACTCGTCGTCTGTGATTGGCAGAATGCCGTCCTTATCCGGCGCATAGGTCATGGCGTCCTGCTGCGCCAGCCATTCCTGCCAGTTGCCGCCGGCAAAGGCCAGTCCGGGTTCGTCCAACGAGTAACGCCCCAGCATGCAGCCTACGGCGTAGGAGATCAGGCTGCGGATGTCACGACCAAGGTCAGCCTTGCGTACAGTCACATCCTTGTCGTCTACTTCAGGTGTAAGCTCATCCTGCAGACCATAGATTTCGATGAAGATACGGTTCAGCTCTTCTTCGTTGGCCTTTAGCTGGGCAAAGCGCTCATTACAGGCCTGCTCCCACTCGCGCCAGCAGTCGGCCAGGCACAGGTAGTGCTGGTCGATGGCGTGGATGACGAGGGGATGGCGCTGGAAGTCCCAGGAGGTTTCGAAGGAGTCCCAGTCGTTTTTGGATATCGAAATGAGCGTTTTCACTTTAGAAACCACTTCATCTACAGTTGTTTCGTCATACACGTAAGGCACTTTTGATACATTTCCGACTTCGAAAGTAATAGTCGGCGATAAGAAAGCCAAATAATATGATGATACGCAAGAGTTCAATAAGGCAATAGCATAAAGAACTTCTTTGGACCGTTCTCCAAACAGCATCGAACCCCGTGCATCAAAACCAAATCCAGGAGGGCAATATCGAATACTAAAGCTACCAGACGATATAAGTGTCCAAGTCGCACCTTCTTTGAAAAAGTACTGTATGTTTTGCGGGCGTGAGAGAACTTTCCCTCGCTCATCTTTATAACCTTTTATTGAGGCACCATTGTCTTTCCAATTAACTACAAGATCATAATTCCCATACCATTTTCGGAAATCGCCACCCTTGTTGTATGGTAACCAAGTTTTATTATGCGCGCTAAAAGCTTCGCTGGTAAGCAAGGGTACAGAAACGGTCTCGATTGTGGGTTCATACCAGAATCGCAGGAATAAATCGTTATTGGCAGTTATTAGACCCTGTTTGAGCTCAAATTTCTTTCCTAACGGTTTATGCTTAGAAAACAATTCGATCGCATGAGGGTTTATCCAATAAGCAATTTGATATCCAGGAATCTTTAGAAACGCCTCTTGTTGCGCATAGAACAAGCCTCTACCTGACAAAAACTGCATTTCACGTTCTTCGGATGATTCTACTTCGACTGATTTATGGAATAGTCTACGGTATACGCTGGTGTAATTCCGAATTAAAGTCTTTTTCAGAACAAATGCAGTAGTTCCGAAATCCGACCCAAATATACCTCTGCCCAAATGCGCCATAGCAATAAAAGTATTATTGCGTATAATAGTCGACCTTAGTTTTTCATAGCTGGAAAGGAACATCCATACAGGAATATTGATCATAGCCATCATACCATGGTCAGAACACATGGAAAGGCACCGTTCCATACAAACTGTACTCATGTCACTCTTTGTATCGGGGTAGTTGTTCTTCACATAAGTGGCCAACTTATCGCCCATACTCGACGCACCCATGTAAGGCGGATTCGTCACCACGACATGATACTTCTGCGAAAGCGCCTGGCCAACGTTGATCAGCGCCTGCAGGCGCGGTGCTGCTTCCACTTCGCCATGGATGTTCATCGGAATCTGCTGGCCGGAGGACTCCCAGCGAGGCACGGCAAAGCGCCGAAGCAGATCCCAGTCTGCTTCAGCAGGTGTGATGATGCTGCCGTATTCGGTGGCATCATGGAAATCGTCGATCAACTGCATGACCTGCTTCACAGAGCTGGCGTATTCCTCCTGCGACAGATCGATGCCCATATCGTGCAGCGGTGCGCTGGTGATGCCATTACTCTCTTGAATGGCATAAACATGCGGCTGCACGCCCTTGCTGAAGAACCGCCGGTCATACTGTCTGGCCTTCATCATGACGGCGAAATAGGCCAGCTGCGCCGCGCGGTCGTCGATGTCCAGACCCCACAGGTTATTCTGCACGATGCTGACTGCCGCTTCCCGGGCAGTGTATCCGTAATCTTCATAGATGCGGACAAGCACGTCAAAGAGCACGCAGAGGATGTGCCCGCTGCCTGCACAGTGATCGATGGCGAGGATTTCTTCCGGCTTCAGGGCTGCATACTGCTTGCGGATCTCCGCCAGCTGCTCCTGCACTTCGGGCTCTTGCTCTGCCTCGTCCAGATAGTACTTCCACTCAGATTTCAGTTCAGCGTTGGGATGCCCCTCCAGCCACAGACGGCCCAGGCTGTTTTCCACCATGTAATGGACGATCCAGTCCGGGGTGAACAGCTGCGTTGCGGCGGGGATCTTCTCTTTGCTGATCTTGATGTTCTTTTTCAGATCAGCAAATACCTTGTCCTTTGGCTCGGTGTTGTAATACTGATACAGCCAGCCGATAATCTGCACCTGATCCTTCCAGTCGTCTTCCGGAATCAGTGTGATCATCTGCTCAATGACGCTGCCCTCACGGAGCAGGTAATCGGGCAGCAGCAGCTCGGTATAGTCTTCAATCTTCTGGAACATGCCTGGCAGGATGCTGTTCAGCGCGTTGCACTGCACGATCAGCAGGTACTTGAACAATTCCTCTTCCTGATTGGCGTCCTTCAGCTGATAGACCCTCTCCATGTTCAGGCCATCCAGTTCCAGATGGATCGCCTCCGCCAGAATCTGCGGACGGAAGCGACCCTCGTCATCCGTGAAAACGCGGATGTGCGAAGGCAGATAGCCATTGACTTCCATGAACCGCAGGGCGGCAAAACGGTTAAACCAGGTATAGGCCACTTCTTCCATGACCTGCTCGTAGTCTTTGGCCCGGATGCGGTGAATCAGCGCCTGACGCTGGCGCTTTTCTGCGCCTGAAAGCAGATGTCCGTTAACCGTATCAGCGTTCACATCGCCGAAGCCATCGGCGGTCACGCCATACACAGCGGCTCGCTTGGTGACCCGGTCGATCAACTCCCGCCTGGCCCAGACGGCATATTTCTTAATGGCATTCTTGTCCATAAGGCACCTCTTAGCTGAAGAAGTCGAATTCATCCACCGCGAAAGCGATATCGATCTGGAATTCCTCGCGGGAGACGATCATGCCGTTCTCGTCTGTGATGACGAGGTAGTACTGTTCCGTATTGCTGTATTTCAGCTGCTTCAGGTTGAAGCTGCAGCGGAAGGTGCGTTCCTGCCCGTTGCCTGAGGTCTTGTCCGCGATGATGGTCGCGGTGTCGCTGACCGGCTTCCCGGTGCTGTCGGTGAAGTACAGCTGATAGGTGGTCTTCTCCCGGTTGTAGCTGACCGGCTCCTTCTGATAGAAGCTCAGGGAGAAGATCATGTTGGTGATCTTCCGGTTGGCAGAGAGCAGCGCGATCTCCACGGGCTTGGTGTCGTACTTGCTGCGGTTCTTCCGGTACTCGCTGGACTGGTTGCGCAGAAAGTGATATTCGATGACCGGCACGACCATCTCCTGCAGGCTGATGCCGCCATGCACGAAGTTCAGGCCACCGCCCTTTTTCTTGATGCGGATATTCTCCCGTGGCGCGAATGCATCATAGGGCGTCTCGCCGCCCAGGAACTTGACGGGCAGCAGGTATTGAGGCTGCGCGCCTCGTTGCATGATGGCGTAGCGGCGATCGATCTCCACGTCCTGCTCGGATTCGGTGGTCTTGTCCACCTTGTCATCCTCGGTCAGCGGGCTGTAGGTGTACAGGAAGCCGTGGTCGGAGGTGATGAGGATATACGCGCCGCCCCATTCGTTGGCGATTATGCGCACCATATTCTTTAGCTCTTCGATGGTCTCCTCGCAGGCTCCGAACACGTCCTTCTCATCGTGACCGGCGGCGTCGATGGTGTCGTGGTAGATATATACGACGTTCATGCCCTTGATGAGCGCCTGACGCTCGGCCCGCTTCATGCCGATGATGTTCTTGTATTGCAGCGCTACGCTGTGTATGTCAGCACCCTTGAGCAGCTTGTCCCGATTGCTGGCCTCGGTGGACTGGCCATCCGCCAGCACCGCCAGACGCTCCGTCTTGCCGGTCTTCAGCTCCACGGACAGCTTCTTGTGGGGCAGCAGCGCAGCCATGCCGAACTTGGTGACCGTGGGGAAAATGCCCTGCACACCGGTCAGGCTGACCTTGGCCTGGGTCTCGCGCTGGAGCTGCTCGGTCAGGGAAGCCGCCACCTCATAGCGCATGGCGTCGGAGATGATGACGTAGACCTTCGCGTCGGAGGATGCCACCTTCGAGCGGTAGAAATCCACCTGCTGCGGCACTTCCAGAATCCGACCATGGTCGCGCAAGTTGGCCGCGCAGGCATCCGACCAGTTGGTGCCCAGCTGCCCCAGGAACCAGTTGATATAGAGGCCCTCCACCTGATCTTTGACCAGGCCGAAGCGGTCAGTCAGCTCCTCGTGATAGCTCTTGAGGCTCTCGGCATACCGCATGTGGAACTGCCTGTAATAGGTGTCCATGCGGTAGTATTCCTTGGTGTACTCCTGCCAGACCTTGTGCGGTTCCACAGTGTGGAAGCCGGAGGCATGCTCCTTGAAGAATGCCTGCATCATGGCCACCTGCAGGATGCCCTCATAGTAATTCTTGACACCGTCGTACCAGACGCAGGTGCGGCGCTTTTCAACGGTTTTGGTGATCAGATCCACGTCGATGGAATGGTTGCCGATGTCCGTCATCAGCTTGACCAGGATCACTTCGTTGACGCAGGGGAACATCTCCGTCTCGATCAGATCCAGCACCTGCAGCTTCATGAACCGCTGCGGCAGCTTCAGATCTGACTCCACATATTCTGCGATGGCATAGATGTCCTTGCTGTCCTCGGAGTGAATCCAGTCGGAGACAAAATCGAAGCAGTAGGCCTGATGCGGTGTAGAGATCAGCGACTCCAGCCCGGAGAACGCATCCTGACGCAGGGTGCGGGTGGCAGCAGTCAACAGCAGATGCGCCGCCAGATGTCGCAGGTCAGCATCCGGGTCTTTATAGCCGGTACCCTGACCGACCATCACCCAGAAGGCTTCGGCGATATCGTAGCTGACAAACTCCTGCCAGATGGTGTTTTTCTCCATGTCAAGGCCGGCCTGCAGAACCGCTTTCATGATCTGCGCAGGCTTCGGCTCTTTGATGTTCGCCAGCGCGGCCATAATGGCCATCTGCAGCTGAGCGGGCTTGGAGGGCGTGGTGCCCTGTGCCACCACCTTATTCCGGCGGCCCTGAGCTTTGAAGAACTTCCGGTACATCTTGAAGGCCTTCCGCAGGGCAGGCGTCTCCGGAATCTGCATCTCATCCATCCACATGGAGATCTGATCCGCCCGGAACTCCTCGCCGTACAGTTCCACGTCCAGCAGCCAATCATCCTCCTCGGTCTCATAGCTGAGAGGACAATAGACCAGGTAGCTGCTCGTGGGGTCATCCACCGCCAGCAGCTTCTTGGCGTAGAAGTTGTTGGAGCCTGTCAGCTTCAGGATCTTCGCGCCGGTGATAGTCAGAGAATCGATCTGATCCTCGAACTCCCGGTCCTCGTCATACCAGACGACGATCCTGCGCTTATAGAATTCCGGCAAGGGTGCCGCGAACTTGCGGTTCAGGTCTTGAATGATCTTGTCAGCGTCCATGTTCATACAGCCTTTCGAGATTATTTGATCGGTGCCAGCACATCCGCAAACTTGGCATAATTGACCTTCACACCATCATCCAAATCGATGCCAATCATCTGGTCGGCCAGGTGGTGCACCTTTTCCTCATACTTCCGCAGCTCCTCCGCCTGTGCCTGAAGAGCAGTCAGGCGCTTTGTCAGCTTGACGCGCTCGGAGGTGGAGACACCATTGATGCGCTGCTCTGCGTCCGCAATGGCAGTGCGGTAGCGGCTCTGCATTTCATGCACGTAGTCCGTGCGGACGCGGGCAATAGTATCCGGCTGCCAGCGGTGCATGTACACCAGCGCCTTGAAGCCGTTCTTCTTGCCACTGTCGAACAGCCAGTAGATAGGCCGCTTCTGGTAGATCTTCAGGTGATCTTTGTAGAAGTCATTCAGGAAGTACTCCCGGATGACCTCTC
>Ga0116164_10002586_pt1 | contig 12853 bp, 7 predicted proteins | sample AD_UKC109_MetaG_FD_89888 | JGI IMG/M metagenome (GOLD analysis project Ga0116164, IMG submission 89888) | Active sludge microbial communities of municipal wastewater-treating anaerobic digesters from Hong Kong - AD_UKC109_MetaG | ecosystem: Engineered > Bioreactor > Anaerobic > Digestate... | reverse complement strand
TAATTATCGGAAAAATAGTGTTCGTTGGGTTTTTCGCGCATGTTCAGAATGCCATAATATTCCCCGTTCAGGTAGACGGCTGTTGGCTGAAAAGCCAGCCGGTCGATGTTCATTTTTCGGGCAGTTTCGGAAGCCAGTCCGTCGCGGATATACGAATAGCCCCAATCGTTGCCCGCATTTCGGATGATAAAGGTTTCGAAGGATTTGTTTTCCCGATCGTGAAAAAAGGGATAATCGAACGAACCTTTACCGTAATCGCTCCGGGCAAAGAGGGCAAGGGATTTAGAAGGATTGGCCCGCGACCAGCTTCCGTAAACCTGGACGCCGGCGCCCTGCGACAAATGCCTTTGCCCATGGGAATCGAAGTATTCGAGATGGACCGGGCGCTCCCAGTCCTGCCAGTAGTTGGCTCCAAAGTGGGGATCGCCGGGTTGGGCATTCGGGCCTTCCACCAGGATGCCCGTGTGATAATCGTAAAAATTGTCGGGATGGGTCGAAAGCGAAACAACAGGCAGTCCGTTGCTATCGCGAAAGTAGTACGTGTGCGTGGTAACCGGGTTGTTTCCGATGTTTTCCCTGTATAACCGGGCCCGGAGTACCGTGGTTCGGGAAATGGATACCGGGCTGGTGTATTGCGTACTTTGCAGGGTTGGCTCCGAACCGTCGGTTGTATAGCGGATGACCCCCTGGTTCGACTGAGCGGTCATGGTAACGGAGAAAGGCGATGTGTAGCGACCGGCTTCGCGGTCGAAAAACACCGAGTCGACGGTTAATTCCCAGGCCGGTGCATTATTTTGGTCTCCGGGAGAAGGAACGGTAAAGTACGCCCAGGCATCCGATCCGTCGGGGAAACGCCCGTACGATACATCGGGCGGTAAGGCTGTCGAAGGAGCCGAGTCGACTGCTACAGATGCGGGATCGAAGAGGTAGATCCGTTCTCCTTCGCTCGCAATTTTGAAATCGGTATGTAAATTCCGGTTATCGGTATTCACAAAAGCCTCCGTGTCTTTTTCTGTATAATCGGTCGAGCCAACGGTCAGAAAAGGGATCAGAGAAAAATCGGATGATGAGGCGCTGATGTTGTAGCCCTGCAAGGCCAGCACATTGGCGCCTTCGCGAAGGAAGGCAGAGGGATTGTTCAGAACGAATTCTTCCGGATGGCCTCCGTTGTACATCATCGCTTCGTGATCGCCCGAGAGGCTCACTTCGGTATAATCCCCATTGTGTTCCGAAATGCCGCCCATGGCAACCATCACGCCGTTGATGAACGCGATGAATGCATCGTCGTAATCGACGTGAAGGAGAAGTTCACATACGGCATCGACGTTTGTGAGGGCAAATTCCGTTCGAACGAACAAGGTCTCCACCCTGTTGAGGATGGTGGCATCATCGTTGTCGCCATAGCCAAAACCACTCTTTCCCTGTGACCACGAGGCAGCGTTATATCCCGTGTTTCGCCATTGAACGGAAGTGCTTCCCGAGGGTATCGAATAGCGCCAGAGCGTATTTCGGTCGATGATCGTTTGATAATGTGCCCCGAAAGCCTTTCGATCTTTTCCGGATGCAAAAACCAGGAGAAACGAACGGGGCGGCAGGGTTGCTTCGGGGAAAATCCATCCGGAGGCCACATCGGGATCATCGTTCAACACATACCCCTTGAGATGAAGAACTTGGTCGGATGGGTTATACAATTCGATCCAATCGGAACGATCGCCGTCTTCGTCGGTACGCCCATTCAGGTTCGACGAAAGAAATTCGTTCAAAACCACCTGGGCCTGTACCGAAATCGAAGAAAAAAGAAAAAGCAGAAAGAAAGGAAACGCTCCTTTGAATAATCGATAAACCATAGAAAACTCCTCACTCATTATTTGGATAATAATCCGTTAATGGACACCTGTTCGCTCAAAATCCCTGTAACAAAAACCGAAGCGTGAAGTAAAAAAAAAAACGGTTAAAAATAAAAATTCGCGATTGGTATTGAAAAATAATTGCGTATTTCGACCAAATTCCCGTAAATGGACACCGGATTCCTCCTTTTTTCCCTTCTTTTTCATGTTCTGTTTCCTTCCTTTTTTTTACTTTTGATTGTTGGGTAAAAAAGGTTAAGCAATTTGAATTCATACGGCTGGTTTTGGTGGTTTCAAATTTGGGGGAGAAGATGAAGCAATATTTTTTTTCTATATGGTGTTGGGTGGTACCGTTTATCCTGCCGGTCCAGGTTTATTCTGCCATTACCGATTCGCTTCAATTTAAGCAAATTACTTACGAAAATGGCTTGCCCGGGAACAATCTGAAAAGCCAGGTCCAGGATCGTTTGGGTTTTATGTGGATATCGGTGGAAGCGATGGGCGTTTGTAAGTACGACGGGCAAAAATTTACCTCGTTCGTGAACGACCCGAACGATCCCAACAGTCTTTCCAGCAACTTTGTCAATCAGATTATCGAAGATCCCGAAGGTGAATTGTGGTTTGCCACCGACAAGGGATTGAGTCGCTTCGATCAGGAACGGATCCGCTTCGATCAGTATCATCATATGGACGGAGATACAGGCAGCCTGCCTAACGATATTTGCAATACCTTGTTTATCGATTCCCAAAACCGGATGTGGGTGGGAACGAGAAACGGCTTATCGGTTTTCCAGCCGGAAAAGAGATCCTTCCAAAATTATTTGATTTCGGATCAACACGAAAACCTTTCGGATCAATTAAACATCAACGCCATACAGGAATTTCCCAAGGGCATCTTCTGGATCGGTACCGATAACGGTCTGATTCAATTTTCGGAAGAAAAAGGAGTTATTCAGAAGTGGGTAAGCACGGGAAATTCCGACGATGAGCTTATTTATAACGTAATCAATACATTGCTTATCGATCTTAATCAAATGCTCTGGATCGGAACCCACCGGGGGCTCGACCGCTTTGATCTGAAGCAGAAGCGCTTTGTTCATTTCTCCTTTCATCCCGCCGATCGATCGACCTATGAATCGGAAGGGGTCAACGCTTTTCTCCTCGACCGATCGAATATGCTTTGGGTGAGCACCTATACGCAGGGGATTATCTATATCGACCTGCAGCAGGAAAACTATCAAATTATTACGGGCCAAAGGGAACGCTCTAATTCGCTCAAAAGCAACAATGTAAAGTATGTTATCAACGATCGGAACGAAAACATCTGGATTGGCACAAAATTCGAAGGTTTGTTTAAGCTGGAGAAAAAGATCAATCTTTTTAATCGTTGGCCCTCGCGGCTGGAACTGCTGAAAGAACTCCGGTCCATATATATTTTTTCTGTATTGGAAGAGAATGAAAGCACAATCTGGGTGGGTTCCAAGTTGGAAGGATTGTATCGGATTGACCTGAACGTCCGTTCGATCACCCATTTCAGTCACGATCCCAACAAGCACGAGTCTCTTTCTGCCAACCGGATTCAAAGCATCCTGTGCGATTCGGAAAAGCGCCTATGGGTGGGGACGTTTCAGGGTCTTGATTTTTTCGAGCGGGAAACGAACCATTTTATTCACTGCGATAATCGCTCTGTTAATGTGCTCTTTGAAGATCACAACAGGTGTATCTGGGTAGGTACCAATAGCGGTTTATTCCGAATGAACGCCGAGAAATTCCACCTGGAAACCTTCCCGGGCGACGAAATTTTATTTAACAATCGTTCTCTCGATATCTATTCGATCATCGAAGACCGGGCACAAAATTTATGGGTCTCGACCCGAACATCGGGATTGTTTGTTGTGGATGCATCCCGCGAGCAGGTTGTTCACTTCACCGAGTCCGATTCCGTAAAGCAAAGCATCAACACCAATATGGTCCGTGCACTTTTCGAAGATTCACGGGGCAATGTTTGGATTGGAACGCGCTCGGGCGGACTTAACTATTTCAATCCGGAGACTAAAGAATTTAACTTTTACGGGACGGAAGACGGCTTGCCGTCCGAATTAATTTTGGGAATCCGGGAAGACCGGAAAGGAAACCTTTGGATTGGCACCCATAACGGGATCTCCAAATTTAATCCGGCCGACACTACGTTTACCAATTATAATTCCGATGCCGGATTAACCAGCAACATCATCGAGCCCGGCGCTGTTTGTTTTTTCTCGCAGGGCGAAATGCTTTTCGGCGGCGACCTGGGCTTTAATGTTTTCTATCCCGAAGATATCAAACAGGTGGAAGAAAAGCCCAGGGTTATCATTACTTCCGTATCGGTTTTCAACACTCCTATTGCCCAGGATATCGACACCCCGAAAAAAATAGAACTGGCACACACCGATAATTACATCACATTTGAGTTCATTCATCTCGATTTCAAAAATCCGTACCGGCATCAATATGCCTACAAATTGGAAGGTTTTGATCCGGATTGGAACAATTCCGGCAACAGAAATTATATATCCTACAACGGTTTGGCTCCCGGAAAATATAAGTTTTATGTAAAAGCCGTCAATGAATTTGGCAATTGGTCGGTCGATAATCCATCTGTTGAAATCATCATTCGTCCTCCCTTTTACAAAACCCTGTTGTTCCGGATTTTGTTGATCCTTACGTCCCTTCTGCTTATCGCATCTGTGTTTTTTTCGAATTCACAACGAATTAAACGAAGACAACGTGAATTGGAACAACTGGTTCAGGAACGGACCGCAAGTTTAAAAGAGGTCGTTCGGGAACTATCCGAAAAAAACGAATTGATCAGTGAGCAAAAGCACGAAATTGAGCAAAATCAGGCCCTGCTCGAAGAAAAGGTGCAAAGCCGGACCCGGGAGCTCGAAATTGCCAAACAAAGAGCCGAGGAAACCGACCGGCTCAAGTCGTCGTTTTTGGCCAATATGTCGCACGAAATCCGGACACCCCTGAACGCCATTTGTGGTTTTTCCTCCCTTCTGGATGATGATGATCTGGATAAGTCGACCCGGAAGGAATACATCGATTTGGTTTCCAGTAATTCCGCCATGTTGCTCAAATTAATTGAAGACATTTTGGACTTATCGAAAATTGAGGCCAAACAGCTGACCATTCACAAGGAAAAATTTCCTATTCAACAACTCATTACGGATTTGTTCGCCATTTTCTCGGAGGAGATGAAAACGCAAAACATTACGGAGGTAGAACTGCGATGCCCAAAACGGCACGAAACAGATCAGCCCGTTTACCTTTTTTCCGATGAATACCGTATTAAACAGGTTATGCTTAATTTGCTGAACAACGCCCTGAAATTTTGTCGCAAAGGGTACATCGAGTTTGGGTACCTCAACCAGGGCGATTCTATTTTCTTTTATGTTAAAGACACAGGCATTGGCATTCCCCCGTCTCACCAGGAAATGATTTTTAACCGCTTTATTAAAATTGAAGACAAAAAGGTGATGTACCGCGGAACGGGCTTGGGTTTGAGCATTTCACAAAGCATTGTCGAATTGTTGGGCGGAAGAATATGGGTCGAATCAGTCGAAGGAAAAGGATCCACCTTTAGTTTCAAAATTCCCCTGACAACGAAGGAATCCTGAGAGCAGCTTTTTCTTCATCTCAACCTTATACATCAAAGGCACGCAAGTGTTCTGTTAAGCACCCGTGAAAATGCCCTTATCGTTCAAATCCAGCAGGGTAACCGGAACAATTTTGTTTATCAGCCGCTCGTCCCAGGCTCGTTCAACCCGAAGGTAATTATCGGTCCAACCCGAGATCCGGTGGTTCTTTCTTTCGGATTCAAACAAAACCGGGCGGATTTTCCCGACGAAACGTTCGGAAAAAAGCCTGTGCTTCCGATCGGAAAGGGCAATCAGTTGCTGTACCCGTTCTTTCCTGACCGGAACAGGAACAACTCCCGGAATCGTCAGTGCCTGCGTATCCGGGCGTTCGGAATAAGGAAAGACATGAAGTTGTGTGATATCCTGGTCGCGGATAAAATTGTAGGAGTCGCGGAAAAGGGCATCGCTTTCGCCATTTGTTCCGGCAATAACATCCACCCCAATAAAGGCGTCGGGCAACAGCGTCCGGATTTTTGCGACCCTTCCGGCAAAAAGTTCCCGGGTGTATCGCCGGTGCATCAGGGCGAGCACTTCGTTCGAACCCGATTGGAGCGGGATATGGAAGTGCGGCATAAACGGTCCCGGTGCTGCCACCATTTCAATCACCTCATCCGTGAGCAGATCGGGCTCCACCGATGAGATCCGGATTCGTTCGAGGCCTTCCACCTTCCCGAGGGCGCGGAGCAAATCAGGGAAAGATTCCCCGGTCGAACGCCCAAAGTCGCCAATATTTACACCCGTTAGGATGATTTCATGGATCCCTTTTCCGACCAGCTTATCCGCTTCGTTCACCGCATCCCCGATCGATAGGTTCCGGCTCTTTCCCCGGGCCAGGGGTATGGTGCAATAGGTGCAGAAGTAATTGCACCCGTCCTGAACTTTCAGGAAACTTCGGGTACGGTCGCCAAAGGATGAAGCCGGCAGATAACTGTTAATGTTTTTATAAGGAGAAACGTTGACGAAGGCTTGCCTGTTTTTTACGAGCCCGTTCAAAAAGCGGGGAATGTTCCATTTTTCGTTCGATCCCAGGATGCAGTCAACACCCGGTATCGCGGCAATTTCTGCGCTTTTCAGTTGGGCATAGCAACCTGTTACCACCATGTATGCCGACGGATTTCGGCGCAGGGCGCTGCGGATCATGTTCCGGCTTTTTTTATCACTTTCGGCCGTAACGGAACAGGAGTTGACTACATACACATCGGCAATATTTTTAAACGGAACCCGCTCGAAGCCCAGTTCGTCAAACTGCCGGGCAATCGACGAGGTTTCGGCAAAGTTGAGTTTGCATCCTAAGGTGAAGAAGGCTACCTTTTTCCCCGTGTATTCCGGAACGTTTTTTTTCAATTCCACGGGGCAAAGATAGAAAAAGCAGCGGGACACCCGGACAAATTGTCGGTCAGAATGGCTTTCTTTTCTGATGGAACAATTTGTATTTTTGGATACACGAACATTAGCCAGAATATCTGTATCCTCATGAACCGGACCGACCGTTTAAGTGCCATCTTAATCCAGCTTCAGAGCAAGCGGATTGTGAAAGCCCAGGAAATTTCCGATCGTTTTGCGATCAGTTTGCGAACCGTTTACCGCGATATCCGTGCACTCGAAGAAGCCGGTGTTCCCATCGGGGCCGAAGCGGGGTTGGGGTATTTTCTGATGGACCAGTACCACCTTCCCCCGGTCATGTTTACCCGGGAAGAGGCCTCCGCCCTTTTGTTTGGTGAAAAACTGATTGAAAAAATGAGCGATGAAAAAATCCGCCGGGATTTTTGTTCGGCTCTTTTCAAGATCAAGGCTATTCTGAAACCCGGAGAAAAAGATCATCTTGAAAAGCTGCACGACCGGATTGCTGTATATAATCTGAGTGCCCTCGGCGATCGGTTTAACCAGTTGTACCTGAATGAAATTCAGCAGGCGCTTGCCAACAGGCAGGTGCTCGAGATCGAATACGAATCGAAGTACGCCCATGAGTCGTTATGCCGCCAAATTGAGCCGATTGGCTTGTGTCATTACAGCGCCCGCTGGCACCTCTTTGCCTGGTGTCGGGTGCGGAACGACTACCGCGATTTTCGCCTCGACCGGATTGTGCGTCTCCGGATTTCCGATGAGGATTTTAAGGGCAAGAAGCATCCCACGGTTGCCGAATTTATGCAACAAATCAATCCGATACACGATGTTCCCAACATTACGCTGTTGGTTCCTGCTGAAAGGAAAAAATATTTGGACGATTCGAAGTACTGGTATGGCTTTCTTTCGGAGGAAGAGGCCGGGTCGTGGATTCGAATGCGTTTTTCGAACGACGAGCTGCACGGTTTTGCTTCCTGGTTGCTGAATACAGGCGCCTATGCACGGATCGAGGAACCCGAAGAGCTCAAAACCATCCTGCACCATTTTATTCAGGAAACCGTAAACGCTTATTCAGATCTTTTTGCCGTTAGCAACCCGAAAACCACCTCATAAACAAGATGACCGGATTACCCTGTATCGGGCTTCCGGTCATCGGTTTCTATTTACAATTTATGAAATGGTTCACTCATAGTCGGTGAATGTGATTCCCCCGGGAATCTGAAAAAGGGAGGCATCCACCCCGCCGGTTTTTATTTCCACCGCTTCCATTACCACATCCTGGCCGGCAAAATTGGAAACGGTTTTCAGGGGAATTCCTTCCCATACCCAAACAGTCGATTTAACCGGTTTCTCGAGGGTAACTTTCAGGCACCTTTTCCCGGCAATCTCTTCGTATCCGTGTTTTTCGATTCCGTAACGTTCTTTATCCTTTTGGGACACATTTTCATAATCGGTTGCGGCAGCTGAATAAAATTTCATGCGGGTTCCCTCCGATTGGTCGTATTCCCAGTTGTACCGATATCCGTCGAGAACCAAAGCTTTTCCACCGGTTTTGTTGCCCATAATCGTCATGTAGTTGTCTTCGAGCTGACGGTTGCCGTAATCGTCGAACCACCATTCTCGGGTCATTTCCTGTCCGGCAACCTGGTTGATGTATTTAACCCAGGCCGATTCGATCGGAAAGATCTTTTTTATGCTGTTGGTACCTTGCGGAAGTTTTTCTACTTCCCCGATCAGCGATTTCGCTTCATCTTCAATGGTTTTTGTCTTTTTTTGAGAGCACGATACAAGGTTCACAAACAGGAATATACCGATAAAAAAAGAGAGAAAAAGTTTCATGACAAAGATTTTTTTGATTCTTTGCCGAAAAATATAAAAACTCCCTGCAAAATAATTGTAAAAAACGGACAAGTGTTTTGGTTTTCTGGATTGTCCGGATTACTTGAGTTGTCCGCGCTTAATCGGGCATCAGAATTTGCGTGTATTCTCTTTCGCTGGCGAGGATTTCCCGGGCTTTTTCAATGCTTGCATCTTCTTCGAGCGAAGTAATTGCTGAACCGGTTTGGAAATAATACCGGGATACAATTTCATCTTTTAGCAATAATTCGATTTCATCGCGGAATTTCTTCAGATCCCTTTCCAGATCGGGTTGCAGCGTTTTTTCCAGAACCTCAAACTGATCGCCGGCAAGGTCGAGATACTTTTCCGACCGGGCTGTTTCTTTTAGTTCGTCGAGAACTTTCTGTGTGCTGGAAGTATATTTAAAATCCGATCCTTTTACATAGGTGACAAAATCGTTAAAAATTTCATCGGTAATTTCAAATTCCCGGGGTGGGGCAATTTTATCATGTTCACTCCGAAAGCGGGTTGCATAATCAAAAACCTTGAATTGGCTGATCAGATGAACGGACAGATTACTAAGTAACTCGTTTTCAACAGATATATCAGGGACCACTCCGCCTCCGTCGTATACTTTCCGGCCGTTTTTGGTTGAAAATTCACTGATGAGTGAATCGGGGACATGTCCCACACTTCCGTCGTCGTTCCGGTGGGAATAATCGAGCGCCTGGATGCACCGGCCGCTGGGAATATAATATTTGGCGGTGGTTACCTTCAATTTCGAATTATAGCTCAGGTCGCGGGTGGTTTGCACCAAACCTTTCCCGAACGTTCGGGAACCGATCACGATTCCCCGGTCGAGATCCTGCATTGTTCCGGCAACAATTTCGGAAGCAGAAGCAGAGCCCCGGTTCACGAGGACGGCAATCGGGATTTCTGTGTCGACCGGATTTCCGGGGGTTGAATAGGTTTTATCCCATTGCGATACTTTACCCTTTGTGCTCACAACTTCGGTGTCTTTTTCGAGGAAAATGCCACACAGGTTGACCGATTCGATCAGCAAACCCCCGGGATTTCCACGCAGGTCGAGAACCAAACGCTGTGCCCCGTGTACTTCCTTAAGTTCGAGGAAGGCTTTTTTCACCTTTTCGGCGCAATCCTTGGTGAAATTATTGAGGTGGATGTAACCGGTTTTATCATCGATCATGCCGGAGTAGCTCACCGGGTCGATCACGATTTTTTCGCGGACGATATCTAATTCCAGGGGTTTCTTTTCACCAAAGCGTTGGATTTTAAGCTTTACTGTTTGTCCCGCCGATCCTTTCAGCAGGTTGCTCACGTCTTCGGTATTCATTCCTGCGGTTTCTTTTCCGGCTACCTCGAGGAACACATCGCCGGCGCGCAGCCCTGCTTTATGGGCCGGAAAGCCTTCGTACGGTTCCGAAATAACAATCTCGTTCCCGTGCTTGCTGATCAAAGCCCCGATGCCTCCGTATTCTCCTGTGGTCATAAACCGGTAGTCCTCTATGTTACTCTCGGGGATGTAGTTGGTATACGGGTCGAGCGAAAGCAACATTTCGTCGATGCTTTCTTTCACCAGTTTCCCGGGATCGATTTCGTCGACATAAAAGGTGTTCAATTCCCGGAATAACGAATAATAAATGTCCAGGTTTTTGGCAATTTCAAAATTCTTGTTGTCGATGTTGTTCAGCCCCATCAGCACAAATCCCGACAGCACGATGGCCGCGATCACGAAAAGCGGTTTTCTCCCAATTTTCATCATACAAATTTTTTCATTTTCAACAGTTCCGCAAAATTAACATTTCCAACCGGAACACGATGGTAAAAATTATTAAAGAATGTAAAGCGACTCCTGTTAAGGCAACTTCTTATCGATTTGTTGTTCTTATCAGGGAAAAGCGCCAGGGTTTTCGCATCCATTCCTCCCCGGCATAGTTTATCCCGATGCGAGGCGAACAGGCATATTGCACGGGCCCGGTAGCGGTTTCGACCCAAATGCGCTTTGAGTTCAGCAGGGATTCGCCATAGAAAGAAGCGTCGAGTTTCAGTTCCCGACCCACTTTCCCAGGCCCGTCGAAGCCTTCGATTCCCCGGATCAGCACAGCGGAAGGAAAATCTTTTTCAGAGCTTACAAAATTCAGCATCCAGTACATTCCATAAATGAAATAGACATAAACTACCCCACCTTCGTGGTACATGATTCGATTGCGTTGGGTTCGTCCCCGCCGGGCATGGCAGGCCTGGTCTTCTTCGCCCCGGTATGCTTCCGTTTCAGTGATCCGGTAGCTTCGGATCTCCCCGTTGTCGAAACAGCGTACCAGTTTTTTCCCAACCAGGGCAGGGGCTACCTCGAGCACATCGGACAGGAAAAAGGAAGAAGAGAGACGGGAATTTTGCATCAATAGGGTGTTTTATCGTTTTTTTCGATCCATTGCCGAAAGGGAGCCTCCGATTCGGGAATCGGCAACCGTATAAAGGGAATGCTGCGCTGCTCCATTTTTTTGCGTATTTCACTGTAGATAAACGAATCGTTGAAACCGGCCTGGGCGGCGTCCTGATGAGTGGCCGAGAAATAAACCCGGGAAATACGGGCCCAGTACAGGGCGGAAAAGCACATCGGGCAGGGTTCACACGATGAATAAAGTTCACAGTCCGACAAATCGAATGTTCCCAGTTTTTGACAGGCATTCCGGATCGCCTGCACTTCGGCGTGGGCCGTCGGGTCGTTTTGCCGGGTAACATCGTTCACCCCTTCGGCAATAACAACGCCTTCCTTTACAACAAGGGCGCCAAACGGACCGCCTCCGGCTTCCACGTTTTGGAGAGCCAGACGAATGGCCCGTTCCAAGTATTGATTTTTTGCCATACAACAAATGTAACAAAAGTCTGTTTTGCTACCCATTTTTCTTTCTCCTTGCGGGTTGGGTTCGTATTGCATTTTTCGTTTTCGCAAATCGAACGTTTTCATTGCACATTCGTGATGAAACATTTAATTTGGAGGAAAAATTTCACAATGCAAAACGAACCGAGAATCACCTTCCCCCGGAAAGTCCTGGTTGGAATACAGTTTTTATTTGTCGCTTTTGGCGCCACGGTTCTGGTCCCCTTATTGGTGGGCATCGAACCCTCGCTGGCTCTTTTTTCGGCGGGTGTGGGTACCCTGTTTTTCCATTGGATAACCAAAGGGAAAGTCCCCGTTTTCCTTGGAAGCAGTTTCGCGTTTATCGCCCCCATTATTGCTGCAAGCGAGCAGTTTGGCTATTCCGGCATGTTGTCGGGTATTGTGGCTGTTGGCGCGGTGTATGCAATAGCTTCGGCTCTGGTAAAATGGAAGGGGAAACAACTGATCGAGAAAATATTTCCCAAGGTTGTGGTTGGTCCCGTGATCATGGTCATCGGACTGTCGCTGGCGCCAACAGCAGTCGATATGGCCAAATCCGACTGGCTGCTGGCGATCCTGTCGTTGTTCACAGCTATTGTGATCGTCATTTTCACCAAAGGATTGATCCGGTTGATCCCCATTTTTATTGGGATCATTGTCGGGTATGTTGTTGCCATGATTCTTGGTAAAGTTGATTATACGCCCATAAGCGAAGCTTCGTGGTTTTCGCTTCCGGCTTTTGCCCTTCCCGAATGGAGCTGGAAAGCCGTTGTTTTTATGCTGCCTGTTGCCATTGCCCCGCTTATTGAACACGTGGGCGACATTTACGCCATCAGCGCCGTAACAGGAAAAGATTTCGTGAAAAGTCCCGGATTGCACCGCACCCTGCTTGGCGACGGACTGGCAACTGCCCTCGCCGGTTTTATGGGCAGTGTGCCCAACACTACGTACTCAGAAGTAACCGGAGCCGTTACCCTGACCAAAATGTACAACCCGGTTATTTTGCGCATTTCTGCGATCACAGCCATTCTTTTTGCCCTGGTCGGGAAAATTGGCGGTGTTTTAAAGTCAATACCGTCGGCCGTACTGGGTGGGATTATGCTGCTGCTTTTCGGGATGATCGCGAGTGTGGGGATCAAAACCCTGATTGATTCCAAAACCGATATGAACAAAACCCGGAATATGGTAATTGTGTCGGTGGTATTAACCGTTGGAATTGGCGGCGCCCTTATCTCCCTTGG
>Ga0116164_10002578_pt1 | contig 12871 bp, 12 predicted proteins | sample AD_UKC109_MetaG_FD_89888 | JGI IMG/M metagenome (GOLD analysis project Ga0116164, IMG submission 89888) | Active sludge microbial communities of municipal wastewater-treating anaerobic digesters from Hong Kong - AD_UKC109_MetaG | ecosystem: Engineered > Bioreactor > Anaerobic > Digestate... | reverse complement strand
CCCGCCGCAATCAAGCCCCAGCGCTGCCAGGCGATCCCGCAGCTGCGCCTGTTTTTCCGCCTCCGTCACAGATCCAGCCCCACGTAGCGGATCAGCCAGAATTTGCCCCACGCCAGCGCCTCGCGGCAGTGGTTTTTCAGCCAGAAGCCCAGCTCCTGCCGCGTCGGGCTTGCCGCTCCCTGCGGCTCGACCCCCTCCATTTCCGCGATCGCCATCGCCCGGGGCAGGTGGTAATCGCTGGTGATGATCAGCGGCTTGGAAAGGCCCAGCTCCTCGATGATCGCCTTGCCGTTGCGGATATTCTGGTACGTATTATCGCTGACGGGATCGGTATAGACCGCGCCGGCGGGAACGCCGGCTTCGATCATCAGCTCCCGCATCACATCCGCCTCGGGGCACGGCTCATCCTTGCCCTGCGCGCCGCTGACGACCACGGGACAGGGGGAGGCAAAATACATTTCCACCGCCTTGTCCACACGCCATTCCAGCTGTACCGAGGGCTCGCCGTCTGGCTGCACCTGCGCGCCCAGCACGATGATGGAATCATAGTCCGACGGATCGGGCACATGTTTTTCCCTGTAAACTACGAAACCGACCAGCGCAGCGTAGCAAAGCACGCCGATGATTGCCAGAATTGCCAGCACCTTGAATATCCTCCGCAACCGTTTTTTCAAAGGAGTTCCTCCGTCTCCGACTGATGGTCTATTTTCAGCTTCCCGAGATCCGGCTTTTCCCCGGTCATCTCGGCGATTTTTACCACGATACCCTCCGGCGTGGACGTCTGCCGGATCAATCCGTTGCGCACCATACTGACCGCGCTCCTGTCCGATACGACGATGTGGTCGATCAGCACGACCTCGATCTCCGACAGCAGGCCGGAGAGAATGCGCGTGGCGTCCAGATCCTGCATGGAAGGGACGACCGAGCCGCTGGGATGGTTGTGGCATAAAAGCACGGCGTGCGCGTTGTGGGTCAGCACCGCGTCCAGCACGATGCGGGGATAGGCGGGTACGTCGCTGAGCGAGCCTCTGGCGATCAGCACGTCGCTGAGCGTTTCCATCTGCCCGTTCAGGCAGATCGCGTAGAACATCTCGCGTTTCTCGCCCTGCAGCAGCCGTATGCAGTAGTCCACGGTGGCCTGGCGTGTGGAAAACTTCACCCGGTCCGTCCCCCGCGTGCGCAGCGCCTGCCGGGACGCGCTCTGTAAAAGCGACAGAAACGTGGCTGCGTATTCGCCGATCCCCTCCACCTGCATCAGCTGCTGCGGCGAGGCGTTCAGCACCCCGTACAGGGAGCCGAAACGGTCGATCAGCCGATGCGCAAGCGGATTGACATTCCTCTGCGGAATGGCGTAAAACAGGAGCAGCTCCAGTACCTCGTGGGGCGCAAATCCATCCAGGCCCTGCTTGAGATACCGCTCCCGCATACGCTGCCGGTGTCCGCTGTGTTCCATCCCTGCTCCTCCCGAGGCCAAGCTTTCCGTCACCCGCTGATTATACCATGAAAACGGATACCCGACAAAGCCCGTTCCCGGTCCCGATGTGCAACAATTTCCAGTTTTGACCGCATTTTTTATTTCCATGCTTTATCAACAGTAGGGTTTGTAGTATACTATCCTTAGAAATATGACTTGCGGAGGGGTTGATACGATATGCAGACGTTGTGGACACAGATTCGCGACGCTCTGTGGAATGTCTTCAACCGACCGACGTTGACCGACGTGGTGGATATTCTGATCGTCGCATTCTTGCTGTACGGTCTGTTGATGCTTGCCCGCCAGACCCGCGCCAGCGCGGTGCTGAAAGGGCTTGTGGTGCTGATTCTGGCCAGCTGGATCAGCGATCTGCTGGGGCTGACGGCGATCAACTGGATTTTGACAGGCATCGTCAACAACGGCGCCGTCGTGCTGGTAATCCTGTTCCAGCCCGAGATCCGCAAGGCGCTGGAGCAGCTTGGGCGCGGTGCCATCCGGGACAGCTCCCACCTGAGCGACCAGGCTGAAAGCGAATACATCGTCCGTGACATCACCAACTGTCTGCTTACCTTGAGCCGTCGCCGCGTGGGGGCGCTGCTTGTGTTTGAACAAAAGGTCGGGCTGAAGGATATCATCGAAACCGGCACCCCGCTTGACAGCCGCATTTCCGGCGCGCTGCTGGAAAACATCTTCGAGCCCAACACCCCCCTGCACGATGGCGCCGTGGTTATCCGCGGCTCCAGAATCATGTCCGCAGGCTGTATCCTAACGCTTGCGGAGGGCATGGGCATCAGCCGGGAGCTTGGCACCCGGCACCGCGCCGCCATCGGCATTACCGAGACGACCGACGCCATCACCCTGATCGTCAGCGAGGAGACGGGGATCATTTCCGTCGCCCGCGAAGGCCGCCTCACCCGCCATCTGGACCGTCCGCTTTTGGAGCAGGTGCTGTATAAGATGTACCACCAGCGGGAGGACGGCCTGTGGGCCATGCTGTTTGGCCGTAGCAAGCGCAGGAAAGGAGGCGCAGCATGAGTCCGCATACAGACGACGTCAAACCTGCCGGCACGGAAACGCCGCTCCTCCACCGGCTGTTCAAGATTTATCCCAAAAAGATCTGGGCCTCCGTATCCAACAATCTGCAATGGAAGCTGCTCGCCCTCTTTCTGGCCGTATGCCTTTGGGTCGGGCTGATCCTGCAGGATCCGTCCCTGACCCGCGAGCGCGTGTTTACAGGCGTTCCCTTAAGCATCACCGGATCGGACACCCTGCGGCGCAACGGATTCATCGTAACCCAGGGACTGGAGGACGACAACGCCATCGTCAAGCTGAAGGTTGACGTGCCCCAGCAGCTCTACAACGACGTCACCTACACTAACTATAACGCGCGCCTCGACCTGTCCAAGATCAGCGAGGCCGGCGAGCAGACCGTAAAGGTAAGTACCACGTCCACCACCACATACGGGACCGTAACCGACGTTTCCCCGGCGGAAATCGCCGTGGTTGTGGACGAATACATTACCAATTATCGCATTCCCGTGCAGGTGGTAACCACCGGTTCATACCCCGACGGATTTTACGGCACCACCCCCTCGCTGGACATTTCCACCGTTTCGGTCAGCGGGCCGGAAAGCGTGATATCCCAGATCGCCCGAATCGTGCTGCAGTATGATCTTTCCACGCTGGCCGCCAACGCGGGCACGTACCAGACCGCCCTTCCGCTGCACTATGTGGACGCCGCAAACAACGAGCTGGACGCCACCCTGCTGGAGCCGACAAGCGGCGGCGTGCTGCTGCGCTCCATCGTGGTGCAGCAAACGCTGTATCCGACCAAGACCCTCACACTCAACCAAACCGAGCTGACCACCGGTACGCCCAAGGACGGATATGAGGTGAAGAGCGTTACCGCGTCTCCCAGCGTCATCATCGCCGCAGGCGACGATACCACGCTTTCGACGCTGAATACGCTGTTTCTGGACGCTGCGGTGGACATCGGCGACCGCGACGCCACGTTTACGGCCGAAGTGAAGATCACCAAGCCCGATAACATCGTATACATGAATGCGGAGACCGTCACGCTGATCATCGACATCGGTCCGGTTCTGACCACAAAATCCTATGATGAAATCCCGCTTTCGATCACCGGAACGCCCGAGGGATTGTCCGCCAATACCGAAACATCCACCGTCGCTATATCAATTACCGGCCCTGAGCTATCCATGGAATCGATGCGCTCCTCCAGGCTTACGGCATTTGTATCCGCCGAGAACGTAACGGCGGGCACGTTTGATCTGCCGATTCAGCTGACCATCAACCACGACGACGCCGATCTGTTTACCTATACCATCGCGCCCCAGAGCGTGTCCGTAACCGTGACGGAGAAATAACCTTGCGGTCTTGTTTTCGAGAGGAATGCTGATGAACAGCTTTACCAATTCCATTTTATCGCTCCTGCTTGGCTGGCTTCGCACGCTGCTCAACGCTGCCCGCGATTTCATTACCAGCGATTCAGGCGCGGTGTTCTTTGATTTTTTCCGTCACAACTGGCGGGTTCTCTTTCTGGTGCTGTGCCTCGGCGGGTTCGCGCTGGACATCCTTGTATACCTGATCCGCTGGCGTCCAAGCCCGATCTGGATCCGGCGCCGTGCGCGGCGCGCGCAGCCCGGGCCACAGCCGCCGGGGCAGGATGCAGCCCCCGATTATGACGCCGACGCGCCCGCCATCCCAACGAACGAGTACGCATCCGTGCAGGACGATTACGAGTTTGACGCCGCCCCGACCCGGCAATACCAGCTGCCGTCGCAGCAATACGGACAGCCGTCATTCGAAGCCCCGCCAGTCTATCCGTCCTACGCAACGCCGCAGTACGCGCCGGAAGCCACGCAAAGCGGCTTCGCGGAAGAGACCGCACCGCCGCTTTGGGACGATTCGCCGATGGAACAGCCGTTCGCGCCCGCCGCGGACCACCAGAACCGGTTCGCGTTCGGTATGGCGCCTTCGTTTGGCTCCGCGCAGTCCGAGCCCGCCTACACGTATCAGCGGGAAACCGCACCGTCCTTTGCCCCGCCCCAGTTTACGCGGGAGGAGTATCCCCCGGAGCCGTATGCGCCTCCATCCTACTACGATCCGCCCGCCGAGCTTTATGAAGATGCGCCGCAGCCTTCCTACCAGGAACCCAGCCCGTATTTTCGGCCGTTCTCGGACCGTGACAATACGATGTATTCCCCGCCCAAGGCGAGAGGCTTCGGCGCGGTTGCCAAAAAGGCGCGCAGCCTGCTGAACTCCGGCGAAGCGTATCAATCCCTGTCCTATCAGGATTTGCAGCCGACCGTCGACGTATCCAAGGCGTTCCACGCGCCCGTTTATCCCGAAAAGAAGTCCGAAGGAGATCAATAACGTTGCTGTTCAACGCGAAATATACTGTGCTTGTCGGCCATTTCGGCAGCGGGAAAACCGAGCTTTCCCTGGCGCTTGCCAGAAAACTGAACCAAACCGGCTCCCCGGGCGTCGCGCTCGTGGATTTGGATGTCGTCAACCCGTATTTCCGCAGCTCCCAGCAGCGCGATCTGCTGACGGCGGAGGGTATCGACGTGATCATGCCGTCGTTTGCACACTCAACGGTGGATGTTCCAGCGCTTTCCGCCAACGTGCATACGGTATTCGAATCGGACCGTTACAATCACGTGGTGATCGACGTTGGCGGGGACGCCGCCGGTGCGACCGCGCTGGGGCAGTATTACCCGCTGATCCAGCCTGTGCGGGATCAGATGAAGGTGCTGTACGTCGTCAATCCCCTGCGTCCCCTGTCCGCCAATGCCGCTGATATTACCGCGTTGATTGCGCGTATCGAAGCCCGCGCGCGCATCCATCCGGATCTTCTGGTGAACAATGCCAACCTCCAGCGCCAGACCACGGCGGCGCACCTGATCGAAGCGCAAAAGCTGCTCACGCGCGTCTCGGAGCAGATCTCCGTTCCCATCGGCATGGTGGCCGGATACAGCCGCCTGTACGACGAACTGCCCTGGGATATGCAGGCGCTCTTCTTCCCTGTCGAGCCGATGATGCTTCCCGAATGGCTGGAGGACGACAGCGTATGATTCCGCTGCCGCGTCCCTTCGCCGAGCGCATACGGACCGATCTGGGCGCCGGCGCGGACGCGTTTTTTACAGCGATGGAACAGCCGCCCGTACGCGGGCTGAGAATCAATCCGTGGAAAACGCCCGGCCCGCCGCTTGAACCGCTGATCGACGGAATACGGGACGCCGTTCCCTGGGCGCAGGACGGACGCTATTTGGAATTTAACAGCACCGCAGGCGCGCATCCGCTGCATGCCTGCGGTGCGTACTATATCCAGGAGCCCAGCGCCATGCTGCCCGCGGCTTTGCTTGCCGTACAGCCCGGGCAGGCTGTGCTCGATCTGTGCGCCGCGCCCGGCGGTAAAAGTACGCAGCTTGCCGCAATGATGGGCGGTCAAGGCACGCTCGTATGCAACGAAATCGTACCCGCGCGCGCCGAAATCCTCGCCGGCAATCTGGAGCGCATGGGCGTGCGGAACGCGGTCGCGGTTTCCGCTGATCCGTCCAAGCTCGCGAAAAAATGGCCGCAGCTGTTCGACGCCGTGCTGGTAGACGCGCCCTGCAGCGGCGAAGGGATGTTCCGCCGGCATCCCGAAACGCGCCTGGAATGGGACGCGGACGCACCGGCGCGTTGCGCCGTAAGGCAGCTGCACATTCTGGAAAGCGCCGCCGCCATGCTGAAGGCCGGCGGGCGGCTTTGCTATTCCACCTGCACGTTCAGCCGGGAGGAGAACGAGGGTTTAATCGGCGCTTTCGTATTCGCTCATCCCGAATTTCAGCCTGTGGAATTTTCCATTCCGATCGGCGAAGGCCGCTCGCTTTCGTCGCAAAACGGCTGCCTGCGGCTGTATCCGCATATCGTGCGGGGCGAGGGGCATTTCGCGGCGCTGCTGCAAAAAACAGAACCGGCGGCATCCGAAATGCCGCCGGCCGGTCTGCTGCCTCCGGAGCGCGTGTTTTCAGCGCCGGACAGGCAAGCATCGGAAGCCTTCCGCGCGCTGTGGCGGGAGCTGTCCGCCGGTGAGCCGCCCGATCCGAACGCGATGATCGGCGGGCTGCTGATCTCCGCGCCGCCGCTCCCGCCGCTCGACGGGCTGAAGGTATACCGTGCGGGGCTATCGCTGGGGCGTGCCAAAGGCAGGGTCTTCGTTCCCGATCACGCGCTTGCCCTCGCCGCGCCGCCGTATGCGCTTCGCACCATTCCGCTGGACGAGCGGGAAGTGCAGCAATACCTCGCCGGGGAGGTGCTTCCGGCGGCATCGATACCATCCGGTTTTTGGACGGTCTCCTGCGCGGGCCTGCCGCTGGGCTTCGTTAAACACAGCGACGGACAGCTCAAGAACCACTACCCCAAGGGTTTACGAAAACGGTGACCGAACGGTGACCGTTTTATCATCATCAAATTTTCGCGGAAACGCTGTAAACGCTGACATATGCACCCGTGCGGGAGGAAAAATACACCGTATCGGCGCGATGGTTGAAAATGGCGTGCGGATGGGCGTCCTGTCCCAGCCAATCCGTGCCGTGCTTGCACAGGGGGATCCACCGGAGTGTACGCGCATCCCAATCCGGATGCACGAGGCTGATGTATTCCGCGTTCTTCACATGCGGGTCCGCGCCGTGATCGGTGGAGTTTTCCCGCTGCGGCGGACGGTCGCCCGGCTGTTTGAAATAACCGTCGCAGACCAGCTCCCCGTCATGGCTGACGGTGAAATGGCCATAGGCATCATATTCACCGGGCAGCGCGATCTCGCTGTAGCCCATCCGCTCCACATCCACACGTCCCACAAACGCGGGGCCGTTCGCATACGCCCCGTGATAGATCACATGTTTCCCGTCGTCGGACCACATCTCGTGGCAAACCCAGTCTTGCGCGCTTCTGCCATCCCCGACGGTGCGGAGCTGCCGGTGGGTTCGTCCGTCAAACAGGTTGATCCGGCGGATACCGCAGCTAAAGCTCGGCCATTCGTTATTGTACAGGATGATCCGGCTGTCCAGCGGATGAAACTGCACATGCGTGATCCAGCAGCGGGGAACGCGCTCGCACAGCGTTTCCTCGCCTGTTTCCGTATCGTATACATGTAACCAGGAGTTAAGATTTTCCTCCTGCACGCGCGCGTCGATATCATAGACGGGGCGTTGGTCCAGCCCGTAGCCTTCCGTATCGGGATCGTAGTCCAGTATCCGCGCGTCCGTCGTGGGCACGCAGAGAGCCCGGCCGTCGGCGCTCACGTGGGTGAACGCGGTCATCTGATTCTCCGGCACCTGATGGAGCACGCGGATGTTTCCATCCAGCCCCGCCGCGCAGATGTTGTTGTCCTGAATGTAATAGGCGGTTTCCCGCACAGGGTCCAGACATACGCTTGCCTTGCCGAAGCCGGTATTGCGCGTGCCGTTGAAATACACGTAGGATTGCAGCGTACCAACCCCGTTGCGGGAGAGCATCCGCTCCTCCCCTGTCGCAAGCTCGCGCACCCAGACGTTTGGGGAGCCTGTGCGGTCGCTGATCAGCCAGATGCGCCTGTCGTCCGCGCTTAAGGACGAGCAGGTGAAATACAGCATCTGCGTGTTGCCGTTTTTCTGCAGGGATACCGTTTGTATCGGGTTCATGCGGGCGTCTCCTGCTCCTGCTTTTCCAGCAGCTCCTTCATCTGCATCAGCGCGGCTTCCGCGCAGCCGTCCTGCGGCAGCTTGCCGGATTTGAGACGGTATTCGAAATCCAACAAAAAATCGTAGACCATCTTCAGCCGCTGCTTGTCGTAACGCATTGCCTGCGTCTGCGTGCGTCGCACGGCAAACGGCGGGATTTTCAGAAGCGACGCAAGCTCGCTCTGCGGCACATTTTCTTCGATCAGGCAGCGGGTTTGGTAGAGCATCCGGTACTGCCTGAGCAGCATTGCCAGAATCAGCATCCGGTCCTCGCCGCCCGAAAGCACCTTCTGCATCAAGATCATCGTCTCGCCGTAATCGCCGGCCACCTGCGCGTCCACCATCTGGAATACCGTACACTCCAGCGACCGCACGCTGATCGCGTCGATATCCTCCGCCAGCACTGTGTCCCGCTCTCCGGCATAGTCCGCCAGCTTTTCGATCTCCTGCTTTAAAAGCGCTGCGTCGTTGCCTACGGTGAATAAAAATCGTTCGGCCACGGCGATATCCATCCGCTTGCCGAGCGCTTTCATCGAGCGGATAATCCAGCTCACGGCCTGCGGCTCGGTCATCGCAGAAAAATCCACAATGGTCTGATGCTGCTTGCAGTAGGTATACAGCTTTTTACGCCCGTCCGCCTTGCCCTTGACGATAAACATCAGGCACGTCGAGGGCGAAGCCGAGGGCAGATACTTGATCATTTTTTCCGTCTCGTCGTCATCCGCGGCTCTGCCCGAGGTCAGCGGCGCGTATTCCCTTACTAGCACCACACGCCTGTCCGCCATCATCGGCAGGGTTTCCACGGCGGCGATCAGCTCGTCGGCAGCGGGGTTTGCAAGCTCCGTCAGGTTCATCGCTTCCAGCCCTTCGGGCAGCAGCTTTGCGCACAGCGCCTTGACGGCCTGCGCCTTGATATATTCCTCTTCGCCCTCGAACACATACACAGGTTTGATGTCGCCCTGCCTGAGGGATTCAAAAAAGCCAAGATAATTCAATGCGTTTCCTCCGAAAGATAGCGGTAGGCGCGGTACCCGGTTTGCGTGGGTACGATGGTAATCTCCCCTGCTTCATCCGTGCGCAGCGCCTGCGCGCCCTGCGCCTCCATGCGCTCCAGCGCGGGTAGCGACGCACTGTTCTGCGTAGTGACCAGTGCCAGTGTAGGATCAACCAAATTCAAAAATTCCGCGCCGCTGCTGGATTTGCTGCCGTGGTGTCCCGCCTTGAGGATATCGGCGGATGCCGCCGCATAGCGCTCGTACAGCGACGAGTTATCAGCCATGCTGAGGATACGCACGTCGCCCAGCGTGATCAGCATCGCCAGCGAACGGTCGTTGGGATCGATCCCCAGCCTGGTACGCCCCGCCTGCGGCCAGAGCACATCGATGGTAGTTTCGTGAAACCGGAGCGTATCTCCTGCCGCCAGCGTCGCGACCGGGATACCCTCCCGCGAAAGCATATCCACCACAGCTAGGCTTGCCTTACTGTTATCCTGCCGCTCGTAGTCCACCGGCAGATACACCTGCCCGATGCGGATTCCCTCGTCCAGTATCTCTTCCACACCGCCTGCGTGGTCCAGATGCAGGTGCGTCAAAATCAGCACATCCAAGTCGCGGCCCTCTGCAAGCAGACGATTGATCATCGCGCTGCCGTTGCTGCCCGTATCGATGCCGATGGTAACGTTCCCGTCCACAATCAGCGCCGAATCCGCCGATCCCACGGCGAACTGGTGGTACCGCAGCTCCGGCGCGCGCGTGGCATACGAGCCCGCCGCCGCGATCACGACGACCGCCGCGATCGCGATCAGCCGTCTGCGGGCGGAGGCGCGCACGAAGTGCGACACAATCAGCGCGCAGAGGAAGGCCGCGATGCAAACCCAGGCGTTTGGCATGGGTACGCGAATCTCCGCCAGCGGCAGCGCGTTGGAGATTCGCACGAGGCGCAGCAGGAGCTCACTGCCGATTTTGGCGGCAAATCCCAATCCGATTCCCAGAAAGCCCCCGATCCACGGAATGAAAAGGATCAGCGCCGTTACGGCGTAAAGCGGCACCAGAATGCCGGCCATCGGCACGATAAGCAGGTTGAACACCAAGCTGTAGGGATAAATGTGATGGTAGTACGCGGCAATCGGCAGCAGTACGCCCAGCTGTGCGGCCATGGTCACGGCCAGCGCCTGCTTCCCGTTCACGGTCCAGCGGTACAGGCGGTAGCGTATAGCCTGCTCCTTCTTCACCTTCGCGCCCGGCAGGAGGCGGTCCAGCCCCCGCAGGAGGCGCGGATACAGCAGCGCGATGCCGCCGATGGCCGTAAACGACAGCACAAATCCCGCGGAGAATAATTGCAGCGGATTGATGATCAGCACGATCAGCGCCGCCGCGGAAAGGATCGTAACGGGATTGGTTCTTCTGCCGTATGCTTTGGCAATCACCAGCAGCAGCACCATCACGCCCGCCCGCAGGGTGGAAACGGCAAAGCCGGTCACCCCGCAGTAGAGCAGCAGAAACAGTGCGACCACCGGGATTTGCAGCTTTTTGCGCATCCGCAGCCTTTCCAAAAGCCACAGCAGCGCCAGCGACAAAATGCCCACGTACAGCCCCGAGACCGCCATGATGTGCGCCACGCCCGCGCGCTGGAACGCATCGGTATCGTCCTGCGCCATCGCGCCGCGCTGCCCCAGCAGCATGGCGACGGCCAGATCGGCTTCCTCCCCCATCACGGCCGTAAGCTTCCCGCGGCAAGCCGATGCGATACGCTGCGCGAAATTCGTCCACGGCGCATCCCCGGAGACGATCGTCAGCTCTTTGATGCCGTTGATCGCATAATTGATTCCATGCTGCCGCAGCCACATCGCGAAATCAAAATCATATTCGTTTGCTTTGGCATACGGATGATAAACCTTGCCGGAAAACCGGATTTGCATCCCGTCCGTCAACTGCAAGGGCTCGTCTTCGCCGTTACTGTAAAACGTCGCATACGCTTTTCCCGGCTGCGCTTCGCCGTCCAGCGATACATCGGTCAGCGTAAAATTCACGTTTCCGGAATCGTTCACCTTTGAATCCCCGTACACGGTCGCGGTGACCGTATACCGCCCCTCATCGGGCATCGCAGGATGGAGCCAGATCTGCGTCCAAAGCAGCGCGGCCATCAGCGCAAGCGGCAAGCAGATTACCCGCAGCGGAAGCCCGAGCATGCGCAGCGGGGGGATCAGCAGCAGCGCGAGCGCGGCCAACCACAGCGGCCACAGCCCCGCGGAAACATGCGACGCCAGCCATATGCCCGCGATAAAAAAGCCTGCAAGCGCAGGCAAAAAAAGGTTTCGTTCGATTTTCGGGAGCGGAGCTCCGTTCATTGGGCGCTTTCCAGCAGGCATACGGCGTGCGCGGTCATGCCCTTTTCCTCACCCTCGAAGCCCAGGTGCTCGGTGGTCGTGGCCTTTACGCTGACGCATTCCATGGGCAGCAGCAGATGATCCGCAAGCGTAGCGCGCATTGCGTCGATATACGACCGCAGCTTCGGCCGCTGCGCCGCGATGGTGATATCCACGTTAACGGGCTTGAATCCGGCCGCGGCAAGCCGCCGCATGACCTCGTCCAGCAGGGTCATCGATGAAATACCCCGGTACTGCTCCTGTGTATCCGGAAAAAGCTTGCCGATGTCGCCCAGCGCCGCCGCACCAAGCAGCGCGTCCATCAGCGCATGCGTGGCGACGTCCGCGTCGCTGTATCCGAGCAGGCCCCTGTCATGCGGCACCTTTACGCCGCAGAGGATCAACTCGCGGCCCTCCGCGAGCGCGTGCACGTCCATGCCGTGGCCGATCCGCATCATGCTTGCTCGTCCTCCAATATCGCCGCCGCAAGCACTATATCAAACTGCGTGGTGAGCTTGATGTTCCTGCGGCTTCCCTCCGTTACATATACGGGGATCTCCGCGCGCTCCAGCAGTGCCGCGTCGTCCGTGCCCAGAAAGCCTTCCCGCTGCGCCAGCTCATGCGCCTTTTGAATCAGCTCCACACGGAACGCCTGCGGCGTCTGCATGGCGCGCAGGGTTTCGCGGTCAAGCGTCTCCAGCGCGCGGCCCTTAGGATCGACGCGCTTGACCGTATCGCTGACAGCCAGCGAGGCCACGCCCGAGCCATGCTCCACGGCGGATTTCAGCGCGCGCTGGATCACATCCTCGGTCACAAGGGCGCGCGCGCCGTCGTGGATCATTACGATATCGGCATCCTCCGGCAAAGCCTGCAGGCCGTTCCATACCGATTTCTGCCGCGTACGCCCGCCCGCGACGACCGCGGTCACAAACTTCGACAGCCCAAACTGCATGAACACCGCCTGCATCAGGGGAATCTCGTCCGGCTGGGCCACGGCGACCGCGCCCGCGCAGATGCCCGTAAACGGGACTGTGGCGCGCACGATTGCGGGAATGCCGCGGATGGGCATAAACACCTTGTTTTGGTCCGTGCCCATGCGCGTGCCGCTGCCGCCGCCCAAAATCAACGCAACTGCCTTCATTTATCCGCGCTCCGCCCTAACGGCGTCGTCTTCCTCCAGCACCTCGTAGAGGTCCGCCGCGCCTTCCTTGCGCACCGTTTCCTTCACATCGAGGATGCGGTATTTGCCAATCCGGTTTCCGAAGCGAATCTCCAGCATATCGCCGGCCTTCACGTCCGCGCCGGGTT
>Ga0116164_10002572_pt1 | contig 12906 bp, 10 predicted proteins | sample AD_UKC109_MetaG_FD_89888 | JGI IMG/M metagenome (GOLD analysis project Ga0116164, IMG submission 89888) | Active sludge microbial communities of municipal wastewater-treating anaerobic digesters from Hong Kong - AD_UKC109_MetaG | ecosystem: Engineered > Bioreactor > Anaerobic > Digestate... | reverse complement strand
TTTCGCTTGTAAGTTTGATTTGTTTTTTCGCCGCCTGCTGTAAACAAATGGTTCTTTCTTCTATATTACTTTCACTATCATCCAAATCGAAAATAGTCAAAGCTATGGCGGCAAAGAAATCGTAATCAGTATAGGCATTCAGCGTTTTTATGACTTGACAAATGTATCCCTTTTGACAGAATTTTTGTGCATAATATGTAGTAAGCAACCATCTTTCAAATCCATCGTGGCAATCAAACCACGTTTTTAGAAATACATTGTAATCGGATAAATCATCAATATGGAAATATTGGTTGAAAAATTTTTCTAACGAAAAATTAGGAACATCAATTTCTTTGGCAAGTCGTAGCCAGTATTTTTCATCTGCTTCTTTGTATTCTATAGCTCCGAAATCGAGCGATAATCCTTTGATAAGAAATTCATATACATTGTGGCAAACGTAAAATGCAAATGCGTTGTCTGGATTTGCATAATCAGAATTGGCATACAATGCAGCAGAAGTAGATATTATGTTCTGTTTTGCATCTTTATCTCGCCATATTTTCAACCATTGTTGCATATTTTGGACGACTGAATATTGCATTTCCAAACCTTGTACTTCGTATGTTGTACTATTGGTAAGAATAAGGTTGTAATTAAGTTGTTTGTCCGGATTTTTGAAGTACCAAATCACAATTTGCGAATCATCGCTAAACTTGGACATTTTGCCCTCTAAACCCACAATCGGAATATAAACTCGCTGTTGACGTGAAAGTGCCAACTTTGTGGTCTCAATTGCCTTGATAGTGGAAATAAGCGTATCAAATTCCGTTTTCTCTTTATTGTCGTAGAAGCGGGCTAATTCAGAAAATGGGGCAATTACACTATCTTTGTCTGAATTTTGGCGAACAAAATCGGAAATGCAATCGGCTAATTGGCTATGCGTTATGAGAGTATCCTCTAATTCAGCATCCATCCATTCGTTTACGCTTTTTACCAAGCAACCTAATTGAGATTGCATTGCAAAGACGAACCCGAAGGAATCACGGAAATTGTCAAAAAGAACAAATCGAATCGGGTAACGATTGGCTATGGCAGCATACGTGCCACTTATGCCTTTGTCTTCTTTTGCATACGTAATCAAATCTTCTATGTGCGAAAATTCCTTATACATCGTAACTGTTTATTATGTCAATAATATTTTCGTCTCCAGAATCACAAATCTTATCAAGCAACCTATGTGCGCTATTCACATCAGAAATACGGTGAATTATTGTTTTTGCAGTCTTGCGTTTTTCCTGCAAATTTTCGTTTGCTTTTGGTTGAACAGGTGGTACAGGTGCTGGCTCTGAAACGACCGGCTGTTCTGGCTCGCGGTTTTTCTCTATACGCCAATGCGTTAAACTTTGTTCCACTTCGCTTTCTGTCCAAAGTCCTACTTCACCCTGTAAATGCTGTTTGAGGTATTGCGAGGCTTCGTCAATTTCTTCTTCTTGCAGTTTTACAATTTCGATTGATTGCAGGTAGGCATTAAAGCCTTGTTGCATAGACTCTTTTTGAGTGAGCAAGTTGCCTAATTCAAAACGATAATCTTCAATTCCGTTAAGTGTGTCGTTTATCAACACAGGATTACGCATATCTGTCTCACCGCATATTTTTAATATATTATCAATCAGAGTCTTTAGCCCATCTTGAATATTTTGATTTACATATTTCAATGACCACAACGGATAGCCGTGCTGCTTTGCGAGTTCGTGAGTAATAGCCCAACGAGCATCAGTAAGGCTGCTAATATCATTATAGCCATGTAATTCTTTCAGTTTGAATACCTTAATTAGGTTATTACACAAACTGCGTGATTCTTTGGTCTCGAAACGGAAATTAAGTTTTGCGCTTGATTTATCGTTTTCCCATGCTTTAAACATTTCTACAATAGCATCAGAAATGTGCTTTGCTTCCAATGGTTTTCCGTTGAGGTCGAAAATCTGTTGTACCCACTTGCGCATAGCAAAAGCCACCATTCCCATACCGGCATACGATTGATACAAACCGAATGGCGGTTTGGTTAAGTCAATCAGTTTATCTCCAAGATTAAAAGATTGATTTTTGTCGGTATATTTGAATTTTTTATCTATAAATTCACTAACCTGATAAAGCGGGTGATTTTTACTTACATCCGTTTTCCATTCTAAATTTTCGTCCACACTATCTTGCAACAAAAAAGTCATGTGCATAAGTTGCCCGCCACAAGTGGCTGTTATTTCCGATTTTGTGTCATAGCGCAATATGTTATCTACTATTTTTGCAGCAGAAACTTTTGCCCAATAGGTTTTGGAGAATCTTGATTGAATGATTTCCAACGACTCTACTCCTTTGCTGAAAATAGTAGGCGAAACGCAGGCGTTAATGGTACTGGCGATTTTTGAAGTGGCATTTATGTCTTGCTTATGCTCTTTGGTTCCATCGTCCTTTATTTCGGTAACATAATAAGTAAAATTGCCACGACGTATTTCACTCATCCACTCTTTTATCATATCCGAGGCACTTTTGGTATGCGCCTGTTGCTGGTCGGGCAAGTTGTGATTCTGGGCACAGGAGGCATTTGCCTGATATTCGATAAAACGCTCGTAGTTTTTATCGCCAAATACGCCATCAAATACGATAATTGTCATTTTTTCGAAACGCTCATCTGTCGAGGCTTTTGCGGCTATATCTTTGAGTGTATTCAATTCTGCTGCATTACGGGCAACTAACATTGCCATAAATATTTCGTAAGGTTTCGTTTGTTTGTACCCGTTTTCTATTTTATTGAGCAATGTGTATTCATTGGCATCAACCGAATAGAGTTTAAACTGATTGGCTCGCGCCACATTTGTCAAAAACTTTCCAATTTCCGTTTCTGCTACTTTTCCAAAATTGACTACTTGGCTGGTATATTTGAAATCGGTGAGAGTTAGGCGTTCTTTTATGTCTTCAATCTCTTTGGTAGGCAAAGCCGAAAATTGAATAGAGAACAGATTGCCGGGTTGTCGCTGGATAATGCTGTTTTCGTCCAAATAACTGAGAATGTTGGCCAAATTGTCTTCAATAAGAGTGCCGGCAAACATATTCTTAATGTTTTCTTCGGTAGGCGTTACTGTTTCGTTGTTGGCAATGTTGTTAAGCGCATTAAGCAACAAAATTCCTTTGAATACGGAAAAATATTCCGCGCCTTGTTTTTCTACTTGCAATTTTCGTGAATTGAAACGTTCCGTTACAGCACCAAATTTGGCCACATTGCCGTTAAACTCGTCTAATACATAATCCCATAGATAATCGGCGGTTATGGTATCAACATTGGAAAAATGCTGCTCGTTATCTAAAAAATCGCGTATGGCATTATTTTCACCAATAAATTGAAATACACTGCGTGACGACGCTCCCGCTTCACGCGCATAATAAGTGGCAAGGTTTGCCGTGGAGGGGTGCATTGGAAACAAATTACGCAGGTCGGACATTGTTTCATCTTGATTGGTGGAACCTTTTGCATAAATTTCCAGCAATTGCCGCCTGCTTTTATATAACTTTTCGCTCAAATTGAAATAAGCAATTCTATCTTCCTCATTGACTTTAAATTTCCGCGACATTATTTTGAAGGCCGACACCGGCTCCATATTGTATTGCATATAATGATAGCGGCCTTTGGTCTTTTCGCGTTCATCTTCTCGTAGCGAATTGAGTGCCGAAGGGTGTGAAATATACAGAAAATACGAATTGCTGTCGGTGTTCATAATTCGCTCGTCCACTTCCTGTAATGCAACCAAAAGACTTGGACCTCGGTCGGAATTTGCCACATCGGTAAATTCGTCCCAAATAATCAGCAATCCGTCATAATCGGTCTTTGCAGCAAGTTCGGTTTGCACCTCAAAAATCCATTGCGGCAATTTAGCATTACTAATACGAATGTCTATTTTACGTTTACGCAAGGCTTCACGCACTTTGCTTAATGTAGCCAAATCACCATTTTTTAAATCGCTTTTCAGCTTTTGCCTTGTTGGGGAAGCCGATTTTAGTTTTGCGTCGTTTTCTATAAGCGAATCCCAAATATCCGGCTCGTTTTCAATGTGGTTTACGTAATTGTCAAAATCGGTTTTAACCGATAGTTCAATACCTGCTTTTTTGAGTGTATCTGTAATTTTGCGTTGCAGTTGCAATGACAAGTCTTCAGTATCGGTAATGGACGATTTTGCGTACAGCATTACCGGAAACAGGCGTTTTTGCTTACGCAGTTTTAGTAAATTATTACGGAGCAGTTCGTATTTACTTTCGGTATACTCTTCGTTTACGTAATCTGAAATCTCTTCAATTTTATCGCAAAGCAGGTGTTTGATAACAGCAGCTGCATGGCTTTTACCCGTGCCGAAAGTACCCGAAATCCAAAACGATTTGTGCAGAGTGACATCATTATTGCGTACTGAATCAATCACTTTTTTAAGAATGTTGTTGAACTGCTCGTTAGCAATAAAACTCTTCCAATCGTCCGTTTGTTCATTCTCAATATTGTAAGCGGCTTTCTGCTCGCGAAGACTTACTATGTCTGAATATTTTGTGGCCATATATTTGTTGATAATTATTTTTGATTAAAAAAATGATTGATTATTACTTCTCTGAAATAATTACGTGTTTCTTCGTCTTGCAACAAATCCCATAAAGCGTTGTCGAAAGAGGCATATTGCACATTTTCGCGCAGATATTTGGCGGATATAGGTTTGTTTTCACAACCATTCTCCCATACTATATGCCAATACCCATCAGATTGAAGATAGAAAAAAGGTTTGTAGAATGGTGTAATAGCCATATTAGATTCGTATAATGAATAAAATTCATTATAAATCTTCTCAGCCTCTTCATTAAAAAATACTTTATTATCTGAACTAATATTTCTATCAATTAAAGTCAAAAGGGCAAGAAGCAAAATAGGTTTTGCATTTATGATTTTGCCCTTGCTATTTCCTCTATTGGTCTGGAGGATTGCGACGTGGTAATATTTCAACTTAAGCGAATCAACCATCATCCAAATTATTCTTGATTTGTTAAAACCGCCAATACTTTTAATGGTGTTAGATCATCCCGCAAAGTAATGTGATCAAGCCCCATATTCAATTCTGCTACTAAAATTCTGTTTGCATCAGAATTTAGTGAACGTAACTGTTTTTCAAACTCACTTTTAGATAAACCGAATTCCTTAAAAATTCCTTGTTTATTGTCAGGTCTATATAAATCATTAATTCTAAATGATTTAATGCTTTTGTTCTCTGAATATTTGTACAAAGAATAGGCGATAGCTTCTCTTGAAACATCATCGTGTGGTAATTTTTGAAATTGAAGTTTTCCGCATTCAGTAAGCAATCCCATTTTACCAATAGGACTTTCTTTGAACGTGCGAAATAGAGCGTAAACAATGTTTTTGATAGTTTGTGTACTATCATTGGGATAATCGTTTTTAACAAGCTCTTGTATATCTGCTTGTGTGAAATTGACATTCCAATCGACATTTTCTTTGAACCATTTAGCTATTGGCGCATTATATGACAGGTTTATCCAAATTATTTCCCAAGCAAGATCGGGCGTATCCTTATAAATTTTAGACAAAAGTGTCCCAAACGGTGTAACCTGTTTAGTTTTGGAATCAACCAAAATTTCTGATTGAACAAGCCATTTAACAAAATTGGGTAATTGCTCTTTTAGATTAAGTCCATGTAGATTATCTGAAAAAAAAGTGTCAGGCGAAGACATAAACATATCCAACCATTCTTCTCTTAATCCAAAATTGTTGTAACTAATTAGTTTCATATTATTGTTTTTATTGTTTCCTGTTATATTTAAAGAATTTGCCACAATACAACCAAAGTCATGGAATACCAAACACTTATGGCAGTGAGTGCATTTTTTATTATCAATTATTGCATTCGGCAAAATTGTGAGTGCACCAGTTGGACATTCTACTTCACACGATTCGCAATTAATGCAATACGTTGATTTATATATAGCTCGTTTCAAAAGACCTTGAAGCAAAGGATAAGTTGCCGTATTCTCAAAAAGTAATATTTGTTCTTTTTCTGACACAGAAATACTGAACTTGAATATTTCCTTGTTAAAAGCAATTTCGCCCACAATTTGTGGGTTGGAACTATAAATAGTGTATTCACCTACAGCTGACAACCATGTTAAAACATTTTTTTGTGGCGAAACGCATTTTATCATAAGATTGGGTTTAGTAGAAAGAATTTCCATGTATGAAGGAAAATTCAAGCCCCGACCTCCTGCTCTTCGTTTCCAGTTACCATCTTTTATGTAAATATCAATATCTTGAACACCGTTTTTTTCTGTAATAGATTCGATACGAGTGAGAAATGGTTCTATATTTTTCAAGAAGCAACTATGAGAAATCATATCGTTCCATTCGGAAGAAAAAGGACAAATTAGACAACCCACACGCGTCATACCTTGTCGATAAGCCGGATTTATTTGCAGATTGTGTTTGAATAAATACAAAAATATTTCTGCTGTATTCCATTCCAAAATGGGACTTGCATTGATTACAGTATCGTGCTTTACTCCTTTTCCAATACGGTCATAACTACTACGGCGGGTACTTTCTTCGGCACGTACACCATCAAATGTCAGCACTCGTGCCTGCTTATTTGTTCCTTCAATTTTCAACATTCGGTAAAGCGGGGCGGTTTTCATTACCGAGCAGCACCAACGGTGAGTATCGGAGGGTGTACCTATTTTGTCCCAATAGTTTAGCACGGTTTCGTGGTTGCGTGCCGTGGAAAATTTCAGTTCTGGATATAGCTTTTTGTAATGGGCTTTTACTTCTTCGTATAGCGTAAGCGAAGTAGGCAATTCGTAGCCGGTGTCGGAATAGATCACTTCAAAGGCTGACGACGGAATTGCACGTGTGCAAAGGTCGAGTACCACTTGACTGTCTTTTCCTCCGGAAAAAGAGGCAATAAATTTGTCTACTTTGGTAGTTTGATAAATACGTTTGCCTTGTTGCTTTGCCGTTTCAAGTGGCATTATGTCAAAACTGTCGCAATCTTGCTTTACAATAGCCATTTGCTGTTTGGTTTGCTTTGCGGATTTAGCAGCAAGTGCATTAAAGTCTATTTGGTTGGCTGCCACGCTTTCCACACTTTTGCGAGCAGCGGAATATTGTAAATAAGTGTCGCGAATGAACTCAATGGCTTCGCTTTCGAGCAAAAACATTTCGTCTTTATTGGTTTCGAGCATGGCGGCAATGTTCACAGGCTGCAATGTTAAATTTTCGGCATCTGGCTGAAAAACGATAGTTGCCTTATCGTAAATATTTGCGCCTTTGGCTTCAAAAACAAGTTTTCCGCGATAGAAATATTGTTTGTTGCAAGCCCAAAGCAATGGTTCATGGCAACGTGGATATGTCCAACCCAACTCGCTGAGTTTGAGTAAATCGAGCTCCTCAAAGAATACGGGGCGGGGTGCAACACCTATTGTGTTGGATTCTACCTTATTCGATAACTTTACGCCACCTGTTTTATTATCCCACGTTATTTTAAACATAGCGCAGGATTTTAAACGTTAAAAGAATATCGTAAGTATTGATATTCGGAGAATTATATTGCAGATTCATTGAATAGCCGTTTATGTGTAGATTGTATGTTGTCATTGCTTTATATTTTTTTATCTTTCATTGTCTAAAAATTGGCAGAACTCGTTCAGGCAGCGTTGCAAAATATCTTGGCTGATAAGTTCTTTTTCGTATTTGGCTACCATGGTGGGACTCATGCTGCGGTTGAGGGCGTATTTTACCACATTTTGGTTACTCTCTTTGCACAAAAGTATGCCAATGCTGGGGTTTTCATTACTGCGCTTCACGTCTTGGTCGAGGGCTTCGAGGTAAAATTCGAGTTGTCCCATGTCAGCAGGTTTGAATTTTGTGTTTTTTAGTTCCACAGCTACAAAACATTGCAGGGCGCGATTGAAAAAGAGCAGGTCAATTTTGAATGTTTCACCTCCTACATTGATAGGGTATTCGTTGCCTACAAAAAAGAAATCTTTGCCTAATTCGAGTATAAAATCTTTGATATGAGCAACTAATCCGTCTTGAAGTTTGCGCTCTGAGTGTTTTTGCGGTAAGCCGAGAAAATCGAGAAATGCGGCATCTTTGAACATATAAGCAGCTTGTGGGTATTGCTGTTTCATGCCAATAGACTGAAATTCCTTTCCTTTGAACAAATGCGTGTAAGCGTCTGTTTTGATAGCCCGCCGCAATTCTCGCACATCGAGACGTTCACGGTTGGCGTAGAGCATATAAAAAATTCGCTGTTCGTTGTAAGTGCAAAGCGAAAGCAAATCGCAGTGCGAACTCCAACAAATGGCGTTGAGCAAGGTCGGCATTTCTAATTGTCCAGACGTTGTTGGGATTACTTTCACGTCTTGTATGGTGGGTAATTGTGCAGACGGTGTCTGCTCAATTTGTCCTGACACTGTCGGGACAAATTGTTTCGGCAGTTTTAACTGTGTCAATAAATTTAAGAAACTTGGGCTGGCGTATGTTTCAAAAAATTGTACCATAGCATATATTCGACTTCGACTATATCCTTTCAGCGTGGGGTCTTGTTTTCGCAAATATTCAGAAAGTTGTGTGACGGTTTTGCTACCCCAAACGGTGGTTTTGAGCCGTGCGGAAACATACGCGCCCACTTCCCAAGCGGTAAGCAGATTTTCGTTGTTTACCGTTTGCAATGCTCGGCTGCGGTGCAGATTGATAATGCCTTGCACTTGCTCAAATTCTTGTATGACGGGTGTGTTGTTCATTTCTCTATTTGTTGTTGAGCTATTTTGAATGCTTCGGCGGCAACGGATTTTTCATTGTCGGCAACTTGGTTGAGCTGGTCGGCAAGCCAAAGAGTTAGCAATTCGTCTTTGTCGGCATTAAGAATTTCAGCAAGTTTTAAGACCTGCTCGCGTTTAGCGCGACGGTCGCCCCGCTCGATTTTGCTGTATAGCCCTGAATCTATTTCAAGGGCAGCAGACATTTGCCGTTGTAGCAAATTCTTCTGCTCGCGTAATTGTTTGATTTTATCTGCAAACATCATTGTGGTATTATTCTTGACTTGACAAATTTTGTACAAAAATACAAATATATTAGCAAATAGCCGCAAGGTTTGCCTAATAAGTTTTCAACAAAATGAAAAAAGCCCCATTTTAAGGGGCTTTCCATTATTTAGGTTTGCTATATTCGCCGTGCTTGGGGTGGCAAAGTTTGCCGCACACGCACCATTTTTGCAGTTGCCGCTCGGCGGTGCTGGCTGAAATGCCTAATGTTTGGGCGGTGGCGAGGGCTTTTTGCTTGTCGAAACGGGGCGGCAGGGTGTCGAAAAACTGCTGTTTGACCTGCGTTTTTTCTCTGCCTGTCGGCTGCTCGGCTTGGGGCAGTTGCTCAAAGACTTTGGCGGTGTGCCGCAAAAGGACTTTGACGATTGCAAGGGCGGTTTGAAAATCGGTATCCTCGCAGACCATTAACGCGGAAATGGTGCCGCCGTCTATTATGCGCAGGGCAGAAAGTATCATAGCCGTGCGGTAGGTTATCAGTCCGAGGCGGCGGACGGAAGCGACAATATCAAGCCCGAACAGGGCGGAATATTGGCTTTGCACTTCGGCGAAACAGGCGTTGAACTCGGTTTGTTGAGGTTGTGAGAAACTAAATCTAATTGGCTCTGACGATTGCAGGATTTTATAAAGGTCGTAGAACTGATTGCCGAACTGCTGAAAATGGTAGTCGAGCGTTCCGTTTTCGCTGTCGGCAAAGACATCGAGCCACTCCAAACGCACGTTCATATAGTAGAAAATAAAGCGGCTGAATAAGCCGTTTTCGGCATCGGGAATGAGGCTCTGAATTTGGCGGGGTGTACCCGACAAAAGAGCCGAAAGGCGCGGTTTGGCGAGTTCGACAAATTCGCGGTCTTTGCGGCGGTTGTATGAGATTGTTTCGTGGTGGAACGCTTTTCGGAAGCCATCTGAGAAATTGCCGTAGTCGGATTTGAACGTGTTTGCGAGCGTGTCGCCCTCGGTTTCAAACATCAAGCCTACACCTTTGTTATCATTTAAAACTTGATAAACGCTTGTTGCGCTGCTGTTGGCGGGAATGAAAAGGGTGCGGAGAGGCGGCTCTTGCGGCGGCTCGGCATCGGGGTTCTTTTTGTTTGCCACATATTCGGCTTGCTTTCGCCTGTATTCTTCTATTTCCGCCGCATAAATATCCCGTAGTTGGCGGTGTATAGGCTCAACCAAATGGCGGCAAAGCGTTAAGCGACCTTTGCCCGCGCTGGCTTGTGCGGTAACGAAAAGGAAGAGATTGGGAAACACTTCGCGCCCGCCATAAATGCCGTAAACATTGGGCAAGCACGCACTAAAAACGGTAAGACTGCCGAGCAAAAGCAGGTCGGCATCTTCGGGCGAGAGGGCTTTTGCCGCGATTTGTGAAAGCAAAGAGGGCAAGCCGCCTGTTACATCCTGTGAGAACGTGGGCATTGTGTCGGACAAAACTTCAATATCCTCAATAACTTCATTTGAGGTTTTTGACGTTTTGAAGGTTTCTCCTGTGCTTTTTGGCTGCGTTTCTTTTGGTATGGCAACGCTAATACCGGCTTGTTTGGCAAGGTGAAAAAGCGTTTTGACGGTTACGCCGTGTCCGTGCGCAGCAAGACAGGCGGAAAATTGGCGGTCTGTTTCGCTTTCGGTGTAGCCGGAATAGAAACGACTTAAGCGGTGGTAATAACTACGCCCGCTTTCGCCCAATGCGTCAGCGAGGGCAAAGCCGAGGTCGCGCCAATCGGCGTAGTTTGGTGCAATGTCGGCGGCGGCGGCTTCAATGCGTTGGGTGATTTCTTCCACCTCCCCAACCCCTCCCAAGGAGGGGCTTTGGGACTGCGTGGACGTGTTTTGTTTTGGCGAAACAACCGATTTATCGGCGTTGAGCCAATCTTGCGGATTAAATATTTTGAATAAACGCCTCTCACTCGGCATAACTTCAAACGAGTTTGAGTCCTGCTCTCGTTTATTCGTCGTTTTCTTGCTCATTGTTTTAAATAATTAGGATTGATAAATGCTTGCGGGTCGTGTGGCAGGAAACAGGCGCGGGAAATGTCGCGCCCTGATTTGTCCACGGAAACGCCGTAAGTTTGTTGAATGTAGTTTGATACGGCGGCAAAGTAATTGCCGTGCGTGAAGCCCCCTAAATCCCCCAAAGGGGGACTAATGCGGATTATCCATTTCAGACCGTCGCCTGAGGGACTGTGGAAAAGCAGTTGCGTATCAAAATACTCATCGTTTAAAAGGCGTTTAAATAGGTTTTCGACGTTGTCGAGATTATCGGCTGCACTCGGCATAACTTCAAACAGGTTTGAGTTCTGCTCTCGTTTGCACGATAATTGAACATTGTTTAAATGGTCGAAGTCCACGCACAACAAGCCCGAATGTCGAATAAGGGCTTTGTCGTTGCGAGTGGTAAACGTTCCCGAAAATGTGCAATAATCGAAGTTTGCAGCCTTAAACGTGCGGGCTTGTTTGGCATCGCCAAACGCTCGCAGTTTTTCGGTTCGGTCTTTGGCATAATCGCCGACAATGTAATTGTAGGCATCGGCGAGCGAAACCGCTTTATGCGGTTTGGTGTTGCTGATTGGGGCGCGGAAGAAAGAAAACAAAGCCTCCCCAACCCCTCCAAATGAGGGGCTTTTAGACTGCGGCGATTTGGCGGGAGATTGCGGGGCTTGCCCGCAATGACTGCGGTTGTAGAAGTCGCGTTTTTCGCCAATGTGCAAAAACATTTCTTTATTCAGAGTTTGCAACAATTCATCGCCTGACTGTTTGTAATGCAGTTCGGCAAAGTTGAACGCATCACCGGCAGGGATTGCGTTTTCGGTGTCGGCGTGGTGGGCGTGTTCTTTATCTAATGCGTTATGCAAAACATCGTCTTTCTCCACCCAAATATGAAGCGTTGGCTTGTTGGCGTTAAAGGGATTGCGGACTATGCCGCAATCTCTCCCTTTAATTGTCATTACTACCACATCAGGGTAATATGAACGCAGAATGTGAGCGTAAATATTTGTGCCATAATGGGTTTTACTCAAAATAGTTTCTTTACTTACCTGTTCCATAGCCGTTGCGAAGTTTGTACATTGTGTAGTTGTCTTTCAAAATGCGCTCTACGTCTTGGCGCTGGTAGTAGATTTTGTTTCCTATGCGCGAATACGGCAAAGTGCCGTTTGTGCGCAAGGTTTGCAACGTGCGGGGGCTGATATGCAGACGGCTCATCACGTCTTGAGCATCAATCCAATCTTCGAGAAATGAACGCTCTACGAGTGTGTCAATCTCTTCGTCTGTGAGGTCGTCGAGCGATATGCGTTTTTGGCGCAAAAGTTCGGCTTGCACACAAGGGCATTTGCGGAAAATCTTGCCCAATACATCTGCGGAGTTCATCGCCATATCTGCAATGATTTCCCCAATACTTTTAGGTTCGCTCATTTTCGACCTCCTTTTCTTACAATGTAGTCGGCTGCCTGTTGTTCTACCTCGGCGGCAGTGTTGTTGCGGCGGCTGGTAAGCCACGCATCCAATTCCGCGCGGCGGAAATAGAGTTTTTTCCCTTGCGGGCAATAGCACGGAATGGCGTTGCCGCTGGTTAGTTTGTAGAGGTGGCTACTGCTTAAATCGAGATATAAGCACGCCTCCGCGAATGTGAAAATCTCCTTTTGGAGGAGGTTCTGCTCTGTAAGTTTTTGCTCAATCGAAGTGAGCGTTTTTAAAATTTCGTCCATTTTTGAACTGTTTTAATTTGAAAAATGGACACTGCGCAATGTCATCTCCGATTATCGAAGACAGTGCAAATTTAGGCTGATAATGAGA
>Ga0116164_10002571_pt1 | contig 12906 bp, 9 predicted proteins | sample AD_UKC109_MetaG_FD_89888 | JGI IMG/M metagenome (GOLD analysis project Ga0116164, IMG submission 89888) | Active sludge microbial communities of municipal wastewater-treating anaerobic digesters from Hong Kong - AD_UKC109_MetaG | ecosystem: Engineered > Bioreactor > Anaerobic > Digestate... | reverse complement strand
TCCTGAAAATAGGCCACATGCTTTTGTTTACTTCGCTGAAGGCAAAATTGTAGGCGGCATGTCGCATCAATGTATGAATGACCACACCTACTGTAGGTACGAACAGGCACCAGAAAAATGTTCGCCAGGCATTTTTATCCTGCATGATATGCCCGCCTATCACATAAAACACCACCACATACCAGATCTTGGCCAGCAGCCATTTGAAAGAGATGGCTACATCCTGAGAGAAGATCACCGCGATGATGATCCATGCCAGGTGTATATACAACAGGATGGAAACAGGGTGCAACAGGAAGCGCCTGCTGATCTGTTCCTTTCGCAACAGGGCATAAAAGATAAAGGTGAACATGAGCAGCACCTCCAGTGGTTCTGTTGGCAGGTCTGTGCCAAAACCACCGTCAAAACGGTATTCAATGGCCAAAGGTGTAGAGAGCAGTAACAGAAAGAAAAGCGGTCTGAAATCTATGATGATCTGGCAGGTTATCAGAAAGGCAACAGGTGCCAGACATATCAAAGGCTCATTGGCCAGTATGGCAGCAAAGATGCTGATCAGCAGGATACCGGCTCCTGTGAACAACAACTGTTTTTCACTGATGCGCCTGAGCAGATCCATCTCAGAGTTCTTCGCGGATCTTGCGATAATTTTCTGTGACCACAGCCAGGATCAGCATGAACAGGAAGGCTCCGATGGTAGCGCCGATAACGATCAGCGAACGCACCGGTTTGTCTTTGCGAATGGCAGGAAAAGCTTCTTCCGTTACGTGTATGGTGCTGAAGTTATTACTGGCTGATGTCTGGTATTGTTCCAGCAGCTTGCGTGAATTATTCAGATCTGTCAGAGAGGTCTCAAACTGGGTTTCCAGCTGCATGATGCGCTCCGCCCGCTGTCCGGAGGCTTTGGCCTGTTCGATCACATTGGCCAGAGAATCATTGGCTGCTTCTTTTTTGGCAATATCCTGCTTGAAAGTCTGGATCACCACATTCTTGTCGCGGGTGATCATGTCCTTGTTCTGATTGTCAATGGTCAGCGCAATGTGGTTGGCCATATCGCTGGCCAGCTGCTTGTCCTTATCCCAAACAGTGATCTCTACCGCACCGAATTCGGTCTCCACAGCTTTGTAGTTCTTTTCAAACTTCTTTTTGGTCTTATACCTGGCCAGGGTCTTGGTAGAGTCATATCCGTAGTGTTCAGTCAGGTGATACTTATTGATGATATAATCTTTCATCCTGCTGGTATGCGCAAGGGTCAGGATACGGTCCACATCTGCAGTACCACCGAAATAGTCGATCTCGATCTCGCCCACGGTGGTGCTGTACAACACCTGACGGTCGGTCATGATCGGGTTGGAAGGGTAGAAGTTGACGGAACTCTTGAAGTAATCAGGCATGAAGAACCAACTGAAAGCTGCGGTACCGATAGCAGCTATCACGGTCACGATGATGATAGGCTTACGCCATTTCAGCAGAATGCGAACCAGTTCTACCAGATCATTGTGTTTACGAGTCATCCGTATGATTTTTTTTAGTCGTGCAAAGGTAGAAAAACTACCTAAGTGGCGGGCTCTGCAGCTTCGTGCAGCAAAGGTTTCCAGTCGTGACGCTTTACCAGGCCAAGCAGCAGCGCCAGGCAGGCACCCAGCAACAGACAAAGCCCCATCGCTATGGCCCAGGGCAGGTTCAGCCATAAAACACCGGGACAGATCACCACACAGGCTGCCGTTAACCCGGCCAGACGCAACCACATACCCTGATGGAAAGTTATATCTGTCCTGCTATAAACTGCTGCCAGATGCAGAATCAGTACGATCGTTTGTGTGCAAACCGTGGCAATGGCAGCACCAACTGCCTGCTGTGTGGGTATGAGCAGGAGATTGAGTGCCACGTTCACCACCAGGCCAGCCGCTGCGATGCGGTTCAGTATGCGCAGCGATCCGAGCGCTGTAAGCATGGTGCCAAGAATATACACCAGACTGATCAGGACGAAACCGGCCATCAGCCAGCCAAATATCTGCCCGTACTGGTTCGTAGCATCCGCATACAATGCCTGCATGATCTCCTGCCTGAAGAAGATGAACGTGGTACCGGCAGGAACACTGATGCAGGCCATGAGCCGCAGGCCTGTTTCCAGGAGCGGCTGCACGTTGCTGCCTTCTTCCTGCATCCTGCTGAACATGGGAAGTAAGATAGCGGCGAACATATAGCCGATGATGCTCAGCGCATCCAGTAACCGAAATGCAGAGGCATACACACCTGCCTGGTGGGCGCCTTCTGCGCCAAGCATACGTTCTATCATGACCCCGTCTATGCGGTAGTAGGCCGCCATGAGAAAAGTGAGCAAGGCAAACGGCGCACTCTTTCTGATAACCTGCCTGATCAGCTGAAGGTCTGTGGTCCATTTCCAATGGATCCTCCTGCCCAGCAGCATCAGGATGGCCAGCACAGAGGCCAGTGAATAACCCAGTATCTGACAGATGATGAAGTTTTTCACCGTTATTTCCCAGGGCAGGACCTTCGTCCAAAACAACAAAGCACACAACGTGCCCGCAAACAGTTTGTCGCTGACGGATAACACAGCGTCATGCCGGAACAAATGCAATGCTGACACATTGCTGCGCAGGTAAGTAAAGAAAGACAGCATGACCTGCATGAGGATCATCCATCCCAGAATACGCCAGTGTGTCTGGTCAAATCCGATCAACACGGCAACTATCAAAACCAGCGCAGCATACAACAAAGCGAATATTGCTTTTGACTGCAACATGGTACTCCAGGTCTGCCCCAGCTTTTCCGGATATTTTGCGATCTCCCGGTTGTTGAAGTTGTTGATGCCAAAATCAAGTAATACCTGGAATAATAAACTGAAGTTGAACAGAGAGAAATACAACCCGTATTGATCAGGTCCGGTCACGTTCTGCACAGTCCTGTCTATGCCCAGTATCCAGAAAGGCTTGACCAGAAAATTCAGAAATAAGAGGAATGCAAGGTTAGACAGGAAGCTCCGCTTCATGCAACAGATTATGCGATAAAAATAGTATTATTGCATCAAACCACTTTTTATAAGGTAACGCTTACCAATCTCTCTGCTTAGCGAACCAACTCTACCTGTTCTGTTTACCGGAAAACCACCTATTTGATCTCATGCTGATTGCTGTCAATGCACGTTTCCTTATCAGGGATAAACTGGAAGGTATTGGTTGGTACACCTATGAGACCATCAAGCGCCTGGTGCAGCGGCACCCGGAGCATCGGTTTTTGTTGTTGTTCGACCGGGAGCCGGACGCATCATTTTTATTCGCTGACAATGTGGAGCCGCTGCAGGTTGGTCCTCCGGCAAGGCACCCCTGGTTGTGGCAATGGTGGTTCCAGCGTTCCCTTCCTGCGGTACTGAAGAAATATAAGCCCGATGTGCTCCTCTCGCCCGACGGATTCCTGCCTTTGAAGGTGGATATACCTACGGTTCTTGTCATTCATGATCTGGGTTTTGAGCATTACCCCGAACACACGCCGCCCATGGTCAACCGGTTCTATCGGCGCAATACACCTAAATATGCGAAAGCTGCTTCACGCATTGTAACAGTGTCAGAGTTTTCCAGGCAGGATATCATTAAAAGGTACCACATCGATCCGGAGAAAGTAGATACAGTGTACAATGGTGCGAATGAATTATACCAGCCAATTCCTGCAATGGAACAGGATCAGGTCAGACAACAATACACAACTGGGGCACCCTATTTTCTGTATGTGGGTTCCATCCATCCGAGAAAAAATGTGGAGGTGTTGTTGCGTGCATTCGAAGCTTTGAAAACACAGTATCAGCCACATGTCAAACTGGTACTGGCCGGGCGAATGGCATGGAAGACCGATAAGACCAAAAAGGTCATGGAGCAGCTTTCCTGCAGAAATGATGTGGTCTTCACCGGGCATCTGCAGCAAGAAGAACTGGCCCGCATCACTGCATCTGCGGCGGCACTGGTGTTTCCTTCGCTCTTCGAAGGTTTTGGAATTCCGGTGGTGGAAGCGAGATACAGCGGTATTCCTGTCATCTGTTCCAACAGTTCCAGTTTGCCCGAGGTGGCAGGTCCTGACGCATTATATTTCGATCCGGAAGATGTGGCCGGTCTGACCGATGCCATGATGACCTTTCTGGAAGATCAGGATACTTATGCGGAAGCATTCAGTGATACGCTGACCGTAAGGACCCGTTTCAACTGGGATCGTTCTGCAGATGGTCTGGAGGAGGCCATACATAAAATACTGCCGGACTTTATACCGGTATCAGGCACTTGAGTGATTGTCGTATTTTTACCTGATGAGAGCGTTTCTGTTTACCACACTGGCTATTTGCGCCACCATTCCTGTAACCGTTCAAGCACAGGCCACCCGGAATACATTGCCTGCCGCACAACCTGTTGTGGTCTCGCCATCAATGGTACAACATGATTATTTCCCTGTACTCTTCAGTACAGAAGCTCCGGCTCCCGGCTCCGGCTCCTACAGAGAATTTCTCATGGAACGCAAGAAAGAGTTGTATGATCACTATCAGCCAACAGGACAACGTATAGCAACAGGCGAAGCAGCTGCTCCGGAAGTGCTGACAGGGTTTCAGGGTAACCCCTACAATTTTTCTGTTCCGAACGACAACGACGTAGCCATTTCGAACGATGGCATGATCGTATCGGTCATCAACAGCACCATAAACATATACACAGAAACCGGTGAAGAACTGTATGCCGTATCGCTCAGCGCATTCAGTGATACGCTGGATATACTCGAGTCAGACTTTGACCCAAGGGTGAAGTATGACCCCATTCATGATCGTTTCGTACTGGTGTTTCTGAATGGCTTCGATCCGCTCACGAGTTATATCATCGTGGCCTTTTCACAGACAAACGATCCCACCGGACTCTGGAACATGTATGCCTTACCCGGCAACCCGAAAGACAACGACCGGTGGACAGACTACCCCATGATCGCACTGACCGAAGGTGAACTGTTCCTGACCGGAAACCTCATCATTCCCGGTGAACCCTGGCAAACCGGTTTCAGCGAAACACTCATCTGGCAGATGAGTCTGGACGAAGGATACAGTGGCGCCGATCTGAATGCCATTTTTTGGGATGATGTATTCTACGGGGGTGCTCCCATTCGAAACATCCACCCTGTACAAGGGGGCAGCACGCCTTATGGCCCGGATATCTACATGTTGTCTAACAGGAATTTCTCTGAAAGCAATGATTCTATTTTCATCGTACATGTAAGCGGAACACTGGACGATCCCGGTACAACGGTCACGGTAGAACTCGGCCTTACCGACCTGCCATATGGGGTACCCCCTGTGGCCCGTCAGTATAACAACCATGAGTTTGATACCAACGACGGGCGCATCCTGGGCAGCTTCATGGAGAACGGACAAATACAGTTCGTGTCCAATACACTGGATCCGGCAACCGGCTTCTGCGGTATCTACCACGGCATCATCACAGATCTGGATGGAGACTATTCTATACACGGATACATCATTGGCGATGACACCATGGATCTGGGCTATCCGAATGTATCCTATACCGGCCGCTATGACAACGACAACCAGAGCATCATCACCTTTGATCATACTGCACCCGAAGTGTTCGCTGGCATGTCTGGCATCTTTTATAATGATGGCAACTATTCAGAACTGGTGAATATTCATACCGGCGATTCATATGTGAACATCCTGAGCGGTTATTATGAACGCTGGGGCGATTATACCGGAAGCCAGCGCAAATACAATGAGCCGGGTGTGATCTGGGTGTCAGGCAATTTTGGACGAGAAGTAGATCTGGGCCCTTTCACCAACCGTGAAAATGCCACCTGGGTTGCCAGCCTGAGAACCAATGACAGCTTGCCCCTCGCATTGGAAAGTGATCGTGAACCGGTATTCACGAATGTCTATCCCAACCCGGTCCAAACCTGGTTCCAGCTGGATCTTGAGCTGACACAGAATGCCGTGCTGGGATTTTCCGTTCTTGACGTGAATGGTAAACTGGTGGATGAACTTCTGTATGGCGAAGGCAAGACAGGAAACAACACGTTTCGCTTTTCTACTGCATCTTTGCCCGCTGGTATCTATTTCCTGCAGATCACTGCAAACGGATCACTCTGGCGCACTGAAAGGATCGTGAAGCAATAAGATGAGAAAACCCCGCAACCGCGAATTGAACGGCCTGACCGTAGAATCCGTGGCAGCCCATGGTATGGGTCTTGCCCGGCATGAAGGGAAGGTCATTTTTATAGAGAAGGCCATCCCCGGCGATGTAGTGGATGTACGTCTTACCAAAAACAAGAAAGACTATGCCATGGCCTATCCGGTGCGCTTTGAGAAGCGCAGTGCGCTTCGCTCAGAAGCTTTCTGCGAGCACTTTGGTGTTTGTGGCGGATGTACCTGGCAGGATGTGGCCTATGAACAGCAGCTGCAGTTCAAACATGACCTGGTGGCCGATGCCTTTCGCAGAACCGGTAAGGTCATGGAGCTGCCTGCTATTCCACCGGTTACCGGCTCGCTGCATGACCGGTATTATCGCAATAAACTTGAATATACTTTTTCCAACAATCGTTGGCTTACGGCCGAGGAGATCGACAATAAGGAAGAGCTGAACAGGAACGCCCTTGGTTTTCATATTCCGGGACGATTTGACAAGATCCTGGATATCAGATATTGCTATCTGCAGCCAGCTCCTTCCAACGAGATACGCCTGGCAGTGCGGGCTTATGCCATGCTGCGTAACCTCACTTTCTATGATCTGCGAACCCATGAAGGATACCTGCGCAACCTGGTCATCAGAAACACCTCCACAGGAGGACTTATGATCATTCTGGTGGTAGCCGAAGACCGGCCGGAAACCATGGCCATCATCAGGCATCTGCAGCAGGCCTTCCCGGAGATCACTTCGCTCTATTATGCCATCAACACCAAGCTGAATGACGCTATGTACGATCTGGAGATGGTGCATGCCGGTGGTGAAAAAACCATTCGCGAAGAAATAGACGGAATCAGCTATCATCTCGGCCCCAAATCATTTTTTCAGACCAACACACATCAGGCAGCTATCCTGTACCGGACGGCTCTGGGCATGGCAGACCTGCAGGCGAATGATGTGGTTTATGACCTCTATACCGGACTGGGAAGTATCGCACTGCTGGCTGCCGGGTCCTGTAAGAAAGTGGTGGGAGTGGAAACCATCGATGCAGCGGTGGAAGATGCCAGAAAAAATGCGATCGCCAACCATATTGACAACTGCACTTTCGTAGCCGGCGATATGATGAAGGTGTTCAATGATGCCTTTATTGAAAAACACGGCAAGGCTGATGTGGTCATCACTGATCCACCCAGGGCGGGTATGCATGAAGATGTGTGCAGGACCTTACTGCGACTAAACCCACGCAGCATCATCTATGTGAGCTGTAATCCTGTTACACAGGCCCGCGATGTACAATGGCTGAGTGAGGGTTACCGGGTTACGCAGATACAACCGGTTGACATGTTCCCGCAAACATTTCACATCGAGAATGTGGTGAAACTAGAACGGCGATAACAGGTTGCCAAGCTGCCTGTACACCTGCATGTTCTCCTGTCCGGTTACAGAAGCCCGAACATCCTGCTTTTCTTTTTCTGTCAGGTGAAAACTGAGTGAAGCCCGCCTGCTGCCCGGTGCTGGCTCATATGCAATGGTCAGTACATCAACAGGTGTCTGCATGATCTCTTCCAGATAGTGCAGTAAAAGATCATGCTGGTAATCCTGTACTTCCACCCAGTTCAGATACAGGTTGCCAATAGGACTGATGACCTTTTCCAGAATACCGCTGCTTACATTCTCACGAATAGGCATGGAATTTTCCAAACCACGTATATTTAATACTACAATACCACTTGTATTGCTGTCTATCCAGTGCCGGAAGGTTGTGGCAAAACGAACAGATGATTCAATGCCGTAATTATCTCTGATACCGGCGTCCATCACTTCGATCTGCGGATCGGTTGGCAAATAAACGTTGGGCAGGATATAGGGGAAGGTGCAGCTCATGCGCAAGGCACTTGATAACAATAAACGGTCTGCCTGTTCATTGCCCAGAAGTTGTCTGATGTCAATGCCGTCGTATTCCGGTGTTCGGTCATCTTTCAGTCTTTCAGCCGGAATGCCCAGGTAGCTGAAGGGTTGTGCACCGATGAACAGTTTTCGTTCATCATTCACAATGGTAGGGTACATGAGCAGCAACGGAATGCGGGCCTCATACTCATCCTGGTAGCTGGACGAAACAGGATGAAACAAGAGAGAATCTGTATTCTCATGCAGCACTTTTTCGAACATGTATCCGCGATCCTTCCGGTAGCTGATACCTTCATGGGTGTATGACTGCCAGGGAAAGAACAGGTCATTGACCACCATGGTGTAGGCAATGGCATTGAGCAGGTCTGAAGAGATCTTTTGCAGATACAGGTCATCATACCGGTTGACGGAGTAGCCTGCAATTTGCATTCTGTACAATTCACGATAGTAGGCTGCGGCTATCATTCCGCCCGATGCGCCTGTCATCATCATGCTGTGTTGCATGAGTTGTCCGTTGGTGATGCTATCGGCTTTCTGCAAAGCATCCATCACGAACATGGTTGCCCGCAATCCTCCGCCACTACAATTCACGAAGATCATTTTAGGCGGGGCATCTTCCGGAAACTTCGCACGCCAGTTGTTCAGCACCTGCAGCATGTGTTGCTTGTCTGCTTCCAGTCTGGCAGGGTCATGCAGCTGCTGTAAACTTTTCAGGTCATAGACGGCTCCCGTTTGTTTCGGGTCAATACCAAAGGCCTGGTTTCGGTATTGCAGCAGTCCGTGTCCAATTAGAATATCGAGCAGGATGATGGCCAGTACGCTGATCAGTACCTTCCAGCCCTTCAGCCAGTAACTGACCGCACCGATCAGCATAAGCCCGATGGCAAATAACAGGAGGATAGAAGAAGCTGCCGGTATTCTGAAAACAGGATAATCGATCAGATGTCCAAGCACCAGCAGCAATAGCAAGGAAGTTAGTTCAATGAACAAAGCATTCACATGATGCTGCCGGTACACCTTTTCGATGATATAGGCCGGATAATGCCCTGCTTTACGGGCCAGCTTGACGCTGAGCTGGTGATTGATATATGAATCTATGTGAATACTGTGCGGCTGGCCGGCCATTTGCCAGGTTTTTCCTTCAAATGGAAGATCCTGCAGATCATGTTGAGTTGGATCCAGCCGGAAGAGCTGAAATACATTCTTGTTGGTGCTGAAGAAATAGGCCATGCTGATGCTGATGAACAGGATGAGACCACATAGCAATCCGATAGTACGCAGGGCAATAATGCCCCAATCCTGAAGACCATCCTGCCGCTGGAAGATCAGTAGCTGAACCAGGTAGGCGATCAGGAAAGCCAAGGGTATCAGGCTGTTGTTCAGGCTGTACACACCAAAGGGCCGTTGCAGGGTGGCCAGAAATGGAAAGTGCCGTGCATGCAGGATGTAACTGGTTACGTTCCACACCATAAAATAGGCTCCGAAAGCTACACCCAGAATGAAATAAGACAGGAAGCTGACATGACCCAGATACTCCGGATCCAGGAACAGAAGCGGAATGCCATATCGTTCGCCAATTAGGAAGTACACAAAGCAGAACAGGATGAACCAGCCAAGTACCAGAAAGTGGTTGCGCTTCAGATGCAACAGCAGCAGCTGCACGGAGAACGAAAACCTGATACGCCTGAACATTTCTGCCATACTCCAGTAGGTGTACGGGAAATATAGCCAAATGGTCAGGTAATCAGAAAATTATGGCGTAAGGCTGACTAATGCCCGGTATCAGCCAGCTGAATGATATGGTCCAGACGGCACTCTCTGCCGCAGGCTGTTACCAAAAACTCTTCTTTATTCCGGGTCACGATATCGGCTATGATGACATCATTCCAGGAGATCTCGTCAGTACCGGTTCTGACAACCAGGCTGACTTTGTGCCTGCGTGTTGCCAGATCTGTAAGCCGGTCATACAAGTTGCAGGCAATTGGTATGTAGGGTTTATCAGCCATTTTGATGCAGATAAAACAAGGTAAGCAACAGAATGGTGCCGTCAGGGCAAAAAAAATGCTGCCTGCTCCTCATCAGACAGCATTATAAAAAAGGGGAGATTTAATGCGTTACAGCAAAAATAACACAGGAATTGAATTGTCCAAATATTTTTACAAAAATTTGAAAAATTATAAGAAACCTCTAATAAATTTGCCCGATCCTTGCATATTGCTAAACCTGAAACACCACTATGCTGCCCAATTCACAAATTGATACCCTTGATAAGGAGATCCTGGAGATCCTGATGCGTGATGCCACGATCCCCTATACGGATATCGCTAAACAGTTGAAAGTGTCCAGCGGAACCGTTCATGTGCGGATGAAGAAATTGACCCAGCTGGGCATCATCCGCTCGGTCAATCTGCATGTCAATCCGGAAAAACTCGGATTTGACATCACTGCTTTTCTGGGAGTATATCTGGAGAAGAGTTCTATGTATGATGCAGTGGTAAAAGAACTGCAGGGCATTCCGGAAGTAGTGGAATGTTATTACCTGACCGGTAACTACAGCATCTTCGTCAAGATCTATTGCCGTGACGCCACCCATCTGAAAGATGTCTTACACGATAAGGTACAGCGCATAGCGGGCATTGACCGCACGGAAACCTTTATCTCTCTGGAGCAGACCTTCACCCGACCCATGCATATAGATAAGTAAGGTCAGTGGGCTTCCAGCCAGTTGCTGCCTTTTCCTACCTCTGCTTCAATGGGCACGTTGAGTGACAATGCGTTCACCATTTTCTCTCTGACCAGTACTTCCAGTTCTTCCACCTCATCGCGGTGTGCGTCGAACACCAGTTCATCATGCACCTGCAGGGTCATTCTGCTGCGCATGTGCCTTTTGTTCATCGCATCGTGCAGGTGCAGCATAGCAACTTTTATGAGGTCTGCCGCACTTCCCTGTATAGGAGAGTTGACCGCTACTCTTTCGGCGGCTGAACGCACAGTGTTGTTGGCAGAGTTGATATCACGCAGATATCGTTTCCTTCCCAGCACGGTCTTCACGTATCCGTGCTTGCGTGCAAACTCGATGTTCTCTTCCATCAACCTGGCCACGCCCGGAAATTTTTCATTGTAGTTGTCAATGATCTCTTTGGCTTCGGTGCGACTGATACCCAGGTTCTGAGACAGACCGAATGCGGTTTGCCCATAGGCGATACCAAAATTCACGGCCTTTGCTTTGGAACGCATGTCGCGGTTCACTTCTGCCAGTGCCACTCCAAACACACGTGCTGCTGTAGCTGAGTGAATGTCCATTCCTTGTCTGAAAGCCTCGATCATGCCTTCATCGTTACTCAGCGCTGCAATGATGCGCAATTCGATCTGCGAATAGTCGGCGCTGAGAATGATGTGGTGCTCATCTCTGGGGATGAATGCTTTTCTTACCCTTTGCCCGCGTTCGGTGCGAATGGGGATGTTCTGCAGGTTGGGATTGTTGGAACTCAGCCTGCCACTGGCGGCGATGGCCTGTCCGAAATTGGTATGTACCCTGCCTGTTTTCGGGTTGATCAGCTGTGGCAATGCATCCACATAGGTGGACTTCAGCTTGTTGAGCTCGCGGTACTCCAGAATATGGTTGGCGATGGGATGATTGGGCGCAAGCCTGGCCAGGATGTCTTCACTCGTGCTGAGCTGTCCGGTCTTGGTCTTCTTGCCCTCATAAGGGATCTTCATTTTGGTGAAGAGTACTTCTCCCAGCTGCTTTGGTGAGTCAATGTTGAACTTCACCTCCGCCAGTTCATAGATCTCTTTGGCAGCTATCTCAATATCGACCGCCAGCTCTTCCGAATACTTGTTCAGGAAATCCACATCCAGATTCACTCCTTCATATTCCATGGCGGCCAGCACCGGCACCAGCGGCATCTCTACATCCTCATATAATTTCCTGAGTTCTTCCTTGTCCAGCATAGGCTGGAAGATGGTATGCAGCTGCAGGGTGATGTCGGCATCTTCGGCTGCATATTCCGCAACCTTGTCCAGCGGGGCATCACGCATGCTCAGCTGGTTCTTGCCTTTTTTTCCTATGAGTGTTTCGATGGAGACCGGCGTATATCCCAGGTAATTTTCAGACAGGTAATCCATGTTGTGTCGCAACTCCGGTTCCAGCAGATAGTGGGCCAGCATGCTGTCGTGCAGATCACCTTTCAGTTCTACGCCATACCACTTCATGATGAGGTAATCGTACTTCAGGTTCTGGGCTACCTTGCCGATCTTTTCTGATTCCAGCACAGGGCGAAATTTGTTCAGCAATGCATCTGCCGATGATCTGTCGGCCGGAACGGGAACATAATATCCGCTGCCTGCTTCCCAACTGAAACTCATCCCCACCAGCTCTGCTTCGTTGGCATCTACACCGGTGGTCTCTGTATCAAAACAGATCAGCTTTTGCTTTTGCAGATCTTTGATCAACTGGTCGATGGACTTGTCGTCATTACAAAGGGTGTACCGGTGCTCTGTGTTGGTGATATCCTTTCCCCCCGCAACCTGTTCACTGGCTTGTTTGATCTCTGTGCCTCCTGAACTGCCCCCGAAAATATCTATCTGTTCGCCGGTGCGGGCAACGTTCACCTGGTAACTGTCGCCCAGGATACGTTTACCCAGCTGCCTGAATTCCAGTTCTGCGAAGATCTCTGCAAGCTTTTCCTTGTCGGGTTCTTCTATGACCAGCTCCTCTTCATTGAATTCTACCGGCACATCCAGGATAATGGTGGCCAGTTGCTTAGACATCAAAGCCTGGTCTGCGTAGGTGCGCAGGTTCTCCTGCAGCTTGCCT
>Ga0116164_10002570_pt1 | contig 12911 bp, 12 predicted proteins | sample AD_UKC109_MetaG_FD_89888 | JGI IMG/M metagenome (GOLD analysis project Ga0116164, IMG submission 89888) | Active sludge microbial communities of municipal wastewater-treating anaerobic digesters from Hong Kong - AD_UKC109_MetaG | ecosystem: Engineered > Bioreactor > Anaerobic > Digestate... | reverse complement strand
TGACCATGTGCGCCTAGTTGCGTTCCATGTAGCGTATATAGTTCTTGAATCTATGTCTGAAGCTACATACAGGACATTCCGAAAACAAAATAAACTTCGACAGCGTGATGTATCTGATGTATTTCAAACTGAGCCGGGTGTAACATTATGGGAGTACGTCATTGATGTATGGCCACAAGTTTATGCCAAAGATTTAATTGAGCTGACATATAAAGATAGTGCTGGACTCGAGGAGAAGGTTTCATGAGTATTTATGATAGCGAACTTTGCTATGGGCAAATATGTGATGAAATTTTTGGTGGCGATGAAGAAGCGATGTACGCCGATATGGCGTACGAGGCACGAGAGGAGGAGTTGCGAACGAGATTTGAGGTTTATGGTTCAGATGCACCATATTTTATGGAATTGGCTCGTAGGCGCATAGCGGAAACCGAACGACGTGCAATGATCGAATATCAGCTGAGAGGTGCTATTACTCAAGAGATTACACCTGTCTTGGATGAGTATCTACCTAAACCAGTCTATGAATGTAAAGATCTTTACGGTGAAGAAGACGATCTTGATGCACGGGTCATGATGACAGAGGCGCGTAATCTGGTTGAGGAGCGTGTGAAAAACGCTGAAGCGAGTGGCATGATGCCTCCACCGCAATACGTTAGGAATAAATGGTATAAAGAAGAGATGACAATTCTAGAAGATGAATACAAAAGACAATTACTAAAAGGAGAACAATAATGGCGGTAAAATTGGAAAATGAGAAACGAGAAATGGTAAATTTACTTGGGCGTATAGTCCAAGTGGTTGGTGTGGTGGTAGATGTGGAGTTTGAAAAAGGTCATCTTCCGGCAATTTATAACGCTTTGGAAGTTGAGCTTAATGGCAAGAAAGTATTACTTGAAGTGGCGCAGCATCTTGACGAGTCTTCAGTTCGTGCAATTTCGCTTGCCTCAACAGATGGCATGAAGCGTGGTAGTGAAGTAAAAGATACTGGTGCACCGATTTCTGTACCAATTGGCGATAGCACGCAGGGGCGTATGTTTAGCGTGGTTGGCGAGCCGATTGATGGCAAAGAGAATAAATTTACGGAGCGCTCCCCTATTCACCGTCGCCCACCCACTTTGGAAGAACAATCTGGAAAGGTTGAGATACTCGAAACAGGTATCAAAGTTATCGACCTTATTGCACCAATGACCAAGGGCGGAAAGGTTGGATTATTTGGTGGTGCTGGTGTTGGTAAAACGGTACTTATCACCGAGCTAATTAACAACATTGCTAAGTTCCATAGTGGTAATTCGGTTTTTGCTGGTGTTGGTGAACGTACTCGTGAAGGTAACGATTTGTATTACGAGATGGAAGAATCTGGTGTACTTGATAAAACTTCACTGGTATTTGGTCAGATGAATGAGCCACCAGGTGCGCGCCTTCGAGTGGCACTTTCTGGTTTGACAATGGCAGAAGGCTTCCGTGATCAAGGTAAAGATGTGCTCTTCTTTGTAGATAATATCTTCCGGTTCACTCAGGCTGGCGCAGAGGTGTCTGCTCTACTTGGCCGCCTGCCTTCAGCTGTGGGTTATCAGCCAAACTTGGCGCAAGAAATGGGTGAAATGCAAGAACGTATTACGAGTACCAAAAAAGGCTCAATTACTTCAGTGCAGGCGGTGTACGTTCCAGCAGACGATTTAACAGACCCAGCCCCCGCCACTACTTTCGCCCACCTTGATTCAACTATCGTACTTAACCGTGCGTTAACTGAACTCGGACTCTATCCGGCCGTAGATCCGTTAGATTCAAACTCAACTATTCTCGACCCAGAGGTGGTTGGTAAAGAACATTACGAGGTAGCTCGTGGTGTTCAGCAAATCCTTCAGCGCTACAAAGATCTGCAAGATATTATTGCAATCTTGGGTATGGAAGAGCTTTCTGATGAAGATAAGAAGATTGTTAATCGTGCCCGTCGTGTTCAGCGCTTCCTAACTCAGCCATTCCATGTGGCCGAGGTCTTCTCTGGAATTCCAGGTACATATGTTAAGTTAGAAGATACTATCAAAGGTTTCCACGAAATTCTTGACGGCAAACATGATGATAAACCGGAGAGTGCCTTCTACATGAAGGGTTCAATCAAGGATGTTAAATAGACGCTATTTGCAATATGAAAAACGGAATATGAAAAATGGGAGAAGGCAAGAAAATTACTAATTTTCAGGATCTTAACGGTTGGCAAGCGAGTCGTAAGCTGTTCTTTATGGTGTTTAGAATCACGAAAAAATTTCCCAAAGAAGAAGTGTATAGTTCAGTTTCCCAGATGCGACGAGCAGCAATGTCGGTTTCGTCAAATATTGCTGAAGGTTTTGGCCGTTCCAGTAAAGCAGATAAGCTGCATTTTTACGTCATGGCGCGCGGCTCACTGACAGAGGTTCAGAATCAACTAATTCTGACAGCAGATGTTGAGCTTACTGGTAAGCAAGATCTGCAGACGGCACTTGATCAAGCAGAAATAACCCATAAACTAATAGTAGGACTTATAAAGTCAACGGAGCAAAGAAAATAATGTTTTTTACCCCATATTCCATATTCCATATTCCATATTTCATAAGTAAACTGAAACGGAGCTTCGCATGATTAAGTTTCAAATCATTACATTATCTGGAGTTAAGTTCTCAGAGGAGGTCTACGAGATTCAGCTGCCTACACCTGACGGACAAGTAGGTATCTTCCCTCATCATATGCCATTGGTGTCGCTAGCGGTGCCTGGACTTATTGCAGTGCGTAAAAATGAGAAAGACTCAGTTGAGCAAATGGAATATTTTGCAACAGATGGCGGAGTGATAGAAATCTTGGATAATACTGTCAGAATTTTGGCGGATGAGGCTGTCCACGCTGAAGATATACATGAAGAAAGTTCTAAAAAAGCTCTAATTGCTGCGCAAGAAGCATATAAGAATGCTAAAGATAAAGTTAGTCTTGATAAAGCTCAGGCAATGATAGACCGTCAAGCCGTTCGTTTGAATGTAGCTAAATATAAGCGTCGCAGAAATCGCTAGCTATTTGTGGGTGGTGTCTGATCTGGTGTCGTATATTCACCGTACTTGATCAAAAAATCCTCTTCAAGTGCGGCTCTGTTTGCAGCACTTCCGCATAATCTTAATATGTCAGTTACAAGCTGAAGAATCTCGGTTTTCTTGTGTATATCTTGGGGCGATATACGTTCTAAGCTCTTGTTTATTAGTCTAAAAAATATAGGATTCTGCTGTTTCAAGGTCTGAATATCTTCTCGCGTAAAGGCTCTGTCTACCAGTGAATCGACGTCACTATTAATTATGATAGGTATATCAAATGGAAGTTCGTGATGGTTTACATGATCACTCACAATATCGTAATAATAATATACTATCTTCAAATGTTTTGTGATTTTTGTCACATGTATTACAATGGTTTTCGGATTATTCAAATAAATAAGGAAATATATGGAAAAATCATCTGAAGGAGTATTAGTTATGGATACAGAAGTTAAAAAAGTGCCTGTTTTGGGAAATATTGCAATTGGCGCCATAGAGCCCAAGGGTCGTGTTGAGGCTGGTGAAATTTCTGATACAACAGTGGATCTCTTGGCAGAACAAATGAGCCAAGGAAGGCAATATGAGGAGATTGATGTCGATCCAGGCGTCGTAAATATGCTGATTCCAAAGTGGTGTGTTGACGGCCGAAGTGATCCAGATTCTGATCAGCAGGCCCCTAATGCTGCTGGAGGTACATATTCATTGGTGGTAGCCGAGGCGTTAATTGACGCTGAAATTCTAGTTGCACAAGGTAAAACTAGTGTTGCGCACTCAAAAGAAATGTTCGAAGATCTTACCAGTAACGGTTATGATATCGGCGGGCACACGGATGATCATGCAACAACTGAAAAGTGTGGTTGCGGTGCATGTGATAGGATGGCAGAAATTATAAGCTTTATAGCTGATAAGGCAGACGAGATCTCAGAAATTTCTGCCACACTTGGAGTTGAGGTGTCGCAAGAACTTATTGGTAAAATTAAAGCTGGCGCAGAACTATTAATAGAAAATAAATATGTATCAACTGGCCCTGAAATGATTCAAAACATCAAAGATGTTACAAAAGACGAGTCTCATGTTCAAACGGTTCGTGGACCACACAACGAGGTAGTCTTAGGTATTAACACAAAAGTGGGGACAACCTTAGATCGTGGCTCAATCACTAATGAGTTTGGTGAGCAGTATCAGGCGTTTAATCTAGATGTTTGGGCTTTGGAAAATGGCATAAAGGCTATTGAATCGAATGAAGATCTTGTTAACGAAAAGTTTGTGGCTGGAGTATTTTATAATATTGCAACTGCAGCCGTACTTGCTGGTCCATCTCTAAGAGTAGTAGTTAATAGCTAACTATTAACTACAGCAAGAGCAAGCAGTAGTATTAATAGCATTGAAATAAGTGCTACTACTGCTCCAATCAGTATAATACCAATATAGTTTAGCCAATGTATCTTTGGCTTTTCTATGTTATTATCTCCGTATACTTGTAGTTGTCTGTATAATGATCCGCCGCCTGCTAGGGTAATGACGCCGCCTACGATTGGTATCAGTGAGCCTACAGTATTAACTCCAAACACTTCCATAAGTCTTCCGCGAGTTAATAGCTTCACTCTTTCGTGGCTTGTTTTAATACCCTTATTTTCTATCGGCTCATCCATTATCACAAAGCTTAGTAGTGCGTACCGCAGGCCGGCAATTATACCTGGAATAATAAATAACATTGTCCAGCCAATAATTTTAAGTGTTGCTAAAAGATTAGACAAGAATAGGCGCATAAATCTTTTTGAAACGGCGTCCACTGCTTCATTAAAAGATACTTTGTGGCCTTCAATACTCTTAAGTGCTACATAACTGAACATGCCTTGAATAAATGCACCTATTGCCGTTCCTGCGACAATAGCTACCAAGGTAATTACAAATACAAAAATAAAAATAGCTATGATTATACTGAGCTCCGGTAGGCCAATATTGCTAAAATGAATAGTAGATTGAGTGATTGTCATTGCATGTGCGGTATTGCTGTTAATTACTGTCTCAAGAAATACTCGTAGTAGGTTTGCAAGACCACTTAATAATGACATGGCAATTAAAGCGATGCCCCAGCCTGAGTTAAAATTCATAAAATTAGAAAATGCATTAAAGCTTAGAGTAAACGGATTAGAATTATACTGTGGCTTACTATCATTGTTTGTGGCTGAATCGTGTTTTGATTTTTTTGTAGCGTGTTGTTTTGACATATTTCTCCTCTTTGATGTGCATATTATAACATTAGCAATTATATTTTGTTATTATCAAGTATAACTCTTGCCTCATCAATAGTAGAACTCTCCATTAAAAGATTACGTATGTCGTGGCTACCGGGAAAATCTCGAATGTATATTTTAAAGAATCGTTTTAATGTCTGATATGGTTTTACAGAAATATCTGATATCTGATATTTGGTATTTGATTCTTCAAAAAGATTGAGGTGAAAGTGTAGTAATGCAATAAGCTCTTGCTTGGAGTGTGCTGCAGGCACTTCTTCAAAAGCAAAAATATTTGAAAAAACTCCCCTGCCGATCATTATTCCGTCGATACCAGTTTGTTTAATTAGCGCTTCACCGTGAGCACGGTCTTTTACGTCACCATTACCAATTAGCAGAGTATGAGGCGATATCTCATCACGTAGTTTTCTGATATTTGGCATGAGTTCCCAGTGTGCTGGTACCTTGCTCATCTCTTTTTTTGTTCTGAGGTGAATTGTCAGTGCTGAAATGTCTTGCTGTAAGATATGAGTTAACCAACCTTTCCATTCTTGGATATTCGCGTATCCCAGTCGAGTCTTTACGCTAACGGGTAAGCCAGCCTTTTTTGCTGATTGAATGATTTTTGCAGCAAGTTCTGGTTGTCGAATCATGGCAGATCCACCACTGTTTTTAACTGCTGTTTTTGCGGGGCAGCCCATATTTAAATCTATTCCTTGGTATCCTAGGTTTTTGCAATAGATTGCTAATTTCTCAATATCATCGGGCTCTGAGCACCAAATCTGGGCAATTAACGGGTATTTTTCATCAGGATGAATAGTTAATCTACCGGCAACAGCTTTTTCTCCGGCATGAACCCAGCCAGTTGCGTTAGTAAACTCACTAAAAAAGACGTCTGGTGCAGCTGCTTCATTCACCACTCTTCTAAAAACATGGTCCGTCACTGCTTCCATTGGTGCCAAAATAAAAAACGGCTGTTCAAATTTTTGCCAAACATTCATAATTATATTATAGCATTTTTTCGTATTTTACTGTAAATTAATATGAATGAGCAAAATGGAATTTGGTTATGATTTATGGCAAGCAAATCCTTCTGAAGAAGTTGCGTTACCACACATTCTAAGCGTCGTATTTAATGAAGGTGCCGAGTGCTACTGGATGTCTCAGCGTAGTTATCAGAATGAAGAGATGTTTGCAGTAGCCGAAGAGCTGTATAGACGTGATTACCCAGGGCTCTTTAGAAAATTAAGCGAATTTAGCGTAATTAGAGCTAATAGCATGCTAGTTTCAGAACATAACAATTCTACGATGAACCACTATTATAGGGGTGCTACAATTGCTATAAGAGCGCTTGAGGCTAGTTCTGCTAATAATCGATTACCTGATTTAACTGTGCAATATACAGATACATTGTCTGCATTAGATATGATTGATTTAGAGCATTGGATGAACTGTATGACCGCCTCTACCGTAAAGCAAACTGAACAATTGAGGGGATTTATCGAAGCAGATTATCAAATACTTAACAACGAACCTAGCCATCTGAAGTCTGCAATGCAAATTGGGGCAAGATACACTTATATTTTACTGGCTCATCACCAAGCCTGCCTGTACAGAGAGGCGGAGCTTGCTTGGGCTGAGCACGACGACAGTAAGAGTATTGACTCACAACAGTAATAAATTAAGACTAATTTACTGAAATTAATATTTCATCATTCACAGCTGACAAAATTTATCAGTTCTGAATGATGGACAGGTAAGATACCCGCGCGGGAGCTGGCGAAGTGCCGCTCTCAACCGCTGCGCCTTCGGGACGCGTCCACCAGCAAATTTCAAGTTGTTACCAGCGCTTTTGACCGCGTTGTGCAGCGCGGGCGTCGTTGCCCATGCTGCCAGCCTGCTTGGCTGCACGATCGTTCAGCTCGCGCTGTTGCTTCGTGGCATTGCCACGTTGCACAGCGTCCGCTGCACGACGGTAATCATCTCGGTTTGCCATTTCACCTCCTTTCGGGAGGATCGTGTCACCTACTTAGGTTTCAGTGACGTGGACAAGAAATGTCTCTGAGGAGCGCTAGGCGCTCTGTGGGTGTGGAGTCACATCTTGGTTAATTCCAAGAACTCAGAGATAGCGAATGCAACAGGAATCGAACCTGTATCTTATCGTGATGAACGATACGCTTTGCCATTAAGCTATGCACTCAGTCGGGATGGAGGGTTCGAACCTCGCCTCCCCTCTTTGGAGGGGCGCTCTACCAGACACTTTGGTGTCTTAAGCTACATCCCGTGGATCATTATTCTAGACTATATTCCAACCAGCGCGAAGCAGTAGCTAGAATACCCCTTGTCTAAAATTAGATCCAGATTGAAGTCGACACCGAGGTGCAGGAGGAGGTTTTATATCCTCGGTGTCGACAATATGTCCCGAAGTATTTTCCGGAAACAAACACAGCGCTACGCTTTATGTATCAAGTTTCAAGGAGCAAGTATCATAGAGGTATCAGGTCGCAAGGAACATGTTACTTAAGCCTTGTGGCATCTTTGCTGCCTGTTAATTGATACATGAAACTTGAGCGAAGCGTTTTGTTAGTTTCCGGAAAGTCTTACCTGTCAAAGTCCGTGCGAGCGAAAAAAATAGCGCTCAAGCACTCTTATTATTATACTCCTATATTTTATAATTGTCAAGCATATATTGTTCGAATTGATGAATACCTTCAATGCTCTGTTCGTATTGAGATGAGTCGGGTAACTGATATTGCATAATTGCACTCCAGGTAGACTGAATGAGCCTAGAAAGTCTATCGATATCTTCATCAGTTGGGGCGTATGAAAGGGTTAACTCATTGGGTTTTTCTGCGTGCAAATAAACCATCTGCCCTTCTATATCTTTAAACATGTTAAATTCAGGGTGATTTTTAGCCAGTAATGCATAAAATGTTAGTTGTAATTTATGCTTCCAGGCTTGAATGGATTTTATTTTATCTTTAGTTTCAAAACTATGTAGTGGCTTGCCGGTTTTATAGTCGACTATTCTAAGATGATTTTCGTCAATTATATCTATTCGGTCTAATTTACCGCCAATTATCGCTTCTCCTATTTGAATTTTTTGTAGAGACTTTTCAGACATAGAGTTTTTCGGTAGCTGGTATTCGAGATTTTCAAATAAGTATTTGATGATTCTTTCACCTTCTTTTGCTTGAACATCGTATCGATTTGGGGGCAGCTTTTCTTTCTTTAGTTTCGATAGATATTCATCAATCACTGCCTGCAAAGAAAACGAATTCTTGTTAGTCAACTTTTGGCCTAGCTCCAATGCGTAGTGCATGGCTGTTCCGTGGCTCATCTGTTCATTTTTGACATCAGGAAGACGAAGCAGGTTTTTTGTTAAAAAGGAATCTGTGCCGCCGTTGGTGACATCTAAAAAGTTTATTAAATTTGTAGCATTTATTGTAAAATTGTTCAGAATTGGATTTAGAAGTTCTTTTTCGGTGGCGTTTGAGAGTCTAGGCCAGGAAATGGAATTTTCAAGTGTATCAACCGCATCATGTGTATCGCTTATGATGTTACTACTTTTAATATGAGACACCAAAGATGTGGAAAGCACTTCATCTCCTTTGGTATTAAACCTGAAGCTGGTGACGATTAGATCTTGTTTTGCTCTAGTCATGGCGACGTACATTAATCTAGTGTAATCATCCATAGTTTCTAGGGGTGGACGCAAGGGTAGATTTGCAGGCGGAGAGTTAGTCTCGGCTTTAGGTCTCCATATAGTATCTTGCGTATCAATAATATAGACTCTATCAAACTCCAGCCCTTTAGCTTTATGTACAGTAAGCAATTCAACGGCATTACCATCATTTAAAAATATAGATTGGTCTGACAATATTTGACTATTGGCCTTCATGGTCTCGATATAATTTAACCAGTCGTTTATCTCGGCAGTATCTTCAGGGCTGGCATCTTTTACTGCACTGCGTAGAGTTCTTATACCCGAGAGTGTTTTTAAGTATTCAAAATTTATTTCTTCACCGCTATTTTCAATATAATAATTTTTGAGAGGACTTTGATATTCAAGTTCTTCCATGGTCCTGATGCCTAAAATCTTTTCTAATAGAATATCCAATGGTTCGTAAGTCGATTCTCTGGCTAGTTGTTCTAGCCAATTTGCGATAGATTCAGTTTCGGGCATAATCTTAATTGCTTCAAGCCAAGTGTGCTCATAGCGGTTTTCTTTAGCAATTTGCCACAGTGTTTCTGAAGGAATATTCCATACAGGATGTGGGAGTAGTTCTGATAAAAATGCACTTACCGATACTTCGTCTCCGTGGTTAATGGCGCTGATTGTCTTAAATATCAGGTGGATTAATTGAATGACTGGCAGGTCTAATATATTCTGTGATTTTTCAAATGAGATTGGAGTACCAAGCTTATTAAATATGCTGGCAAGTTGAACCAGGCTATTATTTTGGCGCGCCAGAACGGCAACGGACTTTTCTGGATTAGAGGTATTATATTCATGAATTTCATTAGCCACTGCACTATATTGCTGGTCGATATCATCATAAATATTATGAATAATAGTACTGGCACTGGTTGGAGGATTTTTTGCAATGAGCTGTTTTGATAAGTGAGACAGTCTGGTTACAAGTCTATCTTGACACTGGGCAATAGTTTGTTCGGCACAATCTAGAATGGCTTGTGATGAACGGTAGTTTTCAGTCAAAACTATTGTTTCAACTTTTGTGAATGTTCGATTGAAATACAATAGGTTATTGAGTTCTGCACCGTTGAAGCCATAAATAGATTGATCGTCATCGCCAACTGCCATAATATTTGGTAATCCATCTGAACTGTGGTGATCTGCTACAAGGTGCGCAAGGCGTAGTTGTGCAGAGTTACTGTCTTGAAATTCATCTATTAAAACATAGTTGTATTTTTCTTGAATATCACTTAATAGCTCTGGATCTTGCTCTAGTTGTACTATCACCTCTAGCAACATGTCGGAGTAATCGTAAAATCCTTGCCGGTGAAGCTTTTCACGATAGGTGCCATAGATTTCTGCAAGCTCTAGCCATTTAGCACATGCCTTTTTTATTTTGTGCATGCCCTTTTTGTCGCCTACTTTTTGAACCCATCGTTTCTTCCATTCACCAACATTTTTAGTTTTGTTAGTGTCTTCATCTGCTTGAACTGCAAAATCTAATCCTTCTTGAATAACTGTAGCTAGTTCTAAAAGTGGGGCTAAAGTTGAATCTATATTTTGTGTGGGAAGCTTAGAGATTTCTATAACTAATTCAGGAATTTTTTTATAGCTCAGGGTTGGCTCTAGCGCATCTACCATTTGCTGTTCAATAGTATCGATATATGCAAGATTGAACTGTAATATTGCTTTTAATTTTTCTGGAGTAAGTCCGGCCTCTTTGGTTAATTTAATTGCTTCACTGGCTTTATTTAACTGAGTAAAATGTCCATCAAATATAGACGCATATGGACTGTCTTTTGGAAGTTGTTCAAATATTTCTTGAAGAATTTTAAGCTGGACACCGTCGGGGGCGCTTTGTAGGTTTGCGCCATTCCAGAATTTTTCTGGATAGCTGTTCATTATATCTGCGGCAAATGCATGAAAGGTTTTTATAGAAACATCCCTACCCTCTCCAGCAGTCAGGGAGTTTAGGCGTTCTCTCATATTTACTGAGGCTAAGTTAGTGAAGGTTAAGCATAAAATATTTCGAGCATCTGTATCGGTTTTTCTAAGAATATTAGCAACACGCATACTCAGCAGTTGCGTCTTGCCTGTTCCTGGCCCTGCAATAACAAGTACCGGGCCGTCGAGTGCCTCTACTGCCTGTTTTTGTGAGTTATTTAATAACTCGTATGATTCATCAAAGTTCATTACTATAGTTTAACACCACAAAATGTATAACTAAGTAACATACTCAATATTTTTCGACGAGGATTAATTTATATACCAAGAATCTGCTTTTTCTTAGCATCAAATTCTTCTTGAGTTAAGATGCCTTGATCTTTTAGTTCGGCTAATTGTTTAAGTTGAGCAATCGAGGGGTCTTCTTGTGTTGCTGGCTGTGGGGTGGACTGGGCTTGCTGGCTGGCCGCAGCTTTTTTAGCACGAGAAGAGCTAATAGCTGCTCCCATGATCATTCCTCTTCTTCTGGATCTTGCTCTTCCTAGTGACATAATAAACTCCAATCTTTAATGCTGTACCATTATTATATATCGTTAACGGGTATTTTTTATAAGATAATTTACTGCAAAATCTAGGGTAGCACTAGAAGACTGGTTTTGGTCATTAACTTTCTGATCTGGCGTAATTCCGGTACCGTCAATACTATGGCCATCAGGGGTGAACCACCTAGATACTGTAAAAATTAACATTCCTCCGTTAGATAGTGTCCGTAGTTCTTGCACGCTACCCTTACCAAAAGATTGCTCGCCAACAATTTGAATATCTTTTAAGTCTCTTAAGGCACCAGCCACAAGCTCGCTGGCGCTTGCGCTTCCAGAATCTAGAGTAACAACCGTCGGTATATCTTTAGCTATGGGCTTGCCTTTGGTTGAATATGTTCTGATAACTTTAGAGTTTCGCTTTTCTGTCATGATAATGGTATTTTCTGGAACCCAAAGGCTAAGTACATCACGGGCTGCAATGACTGAGCCGCCAGGATTATCTTGCATGTCTAGAACAATACCTTTTACTCGAGAATTTATAAACTTTTCAACTTCAGCTCTAGAGAGTCTACCGGTGTTGTCATCAAATGTGTTAATTTTTAATATTCCGATATTATTGCTATCAATTTTTGCTTCAACGCTAGGAATTACAAAAGGACGTCTAGTAATAGAGAAATTCTTTTCTTCTTGTCCCCGCATAATTTTTAAGTCAACGTTAGAGCCGGCTGAGCCTCGGATAGCTGCGCTTGCTTGCTGCTCGGTCATATCTCTTACTGCTACGTTATCAATTTTAGTAATTATATCCCCCGGCTGTATACCTGCTTCTTTTGCAGGTGAGCCACTTATGGGCGCAATAACAACAAGTTGGCCATTTTTAACACCAACCTCAATGCCGATACCAATTGAAACACCCTGAGATCTTTGTCTGGTAGTATTGGCTTGCTCTGGATTTAGATATCTGGTGTATCTATCGCCTGTTGCATTTGTTATTCCTGATGCCGATCCGTGCTGTAGATTATTAGAATTTAATTCACCATCAAAGCTTTTGCTCAAAATGCCATAGATTTCATTAGATGTCTGAAGGTCAAGGTTGCCTCTTGGGTTAAATATCGCACCATTAAGGACTCCCCTATCACCCAGTATTATCCCTAGTGCAAATATAAGTAAAAGTATCAATGTTGATACGGCAATGCTTAAAATGCTTCTAGATGATTTACTTACTGGCCTGGGGGTGTTGTTCTTCGATTTCATATCCTAATTATGGACGGCAGTTTGATTATGGGCAAGTTGGAATTATTATTTTAATAGATGCACTATTTTCCGTACCGTTTAAATAAGCGCAGCCGTAATTAAGTCGTTGCAATTATGGAATCAATTGAAAGTACGGGTACGAATAACATTTCGTCATCATCGAGCTTAGTGAAGTGTGGTAATA
>Ga0116164_10002566_pt1 | contig 12923 bp, 14 predicted proteins | sample AD_UKC109_MetaG_FD_89888 | JGI IMG/M metagenome (GOLD analysis project Ga0116164, IMG submission 89888) | Active sludge microbial communities of municipal wastewater-treating anaerobic digesters from Hong Kong - AD_UKC109_MetaG | ecosystem: Engineered > Bioreactor > Anaerobic > Digestate... | reverse complement strand
GCAGCTTTCCAGCCCCATCGGCATGCTGCTTACGCCGGACAAACATGCGGCTATCGAGATGGCCTTCGGCAAACTGTTCGAAGACCTGCCAGAAAGGCCCTACTGATGAACGTGCGAGATATCGACCGAGGCGTGACGATGGCAAAGAACCTGGGGTACGCGAAAGCTGGGCTGCTTGGCCTGCTCGCATTGATATTGGCGGGATGCGGTATCAAGACCGCAGGACTGATACCGGATCAACAGACGAAGGCGCCGCGGCAGATCAGCAAAATCGTCAGCGTCATGCCGGTCGAAGGCGGCCGCGCCTCGTCATTCGGTCGCGAGGCCTACATAACGAACGAACAGTTTTTCGAGGCGTTGAGTCGGACACTCGTCGATTCGGAGGTATTCGCTGGCATAGTGGCGTCGGACGAAGCCGACCTGAACCTGCACAGCGAGATCATCACGGTCACGACCGAGGGTGGCATCAGCCCGACCTACGCCATTGTCGTTCAGTATTGGCTGGTTGACCCCGCCACGGGCCAAGAGGTTTGGCGCAAGGGCATCAACACGCGCCACCATGTCGAGTGGAACGAGGCCTTCGCAGGCGCCACGCGCATCATCAGGGCGGTCGAGGGGGCCACCAAGAAGAACCTGTTGCGTCTGGTCGAGGAACTGTCGAGCGCGCCGCTGAATTGAGCAGCGGGGATTGAACGCATCCTGGATTCTCGTTACCGGCAATCAGGGTGTGAAAAATGAAATGATGCCTTCTTTTTCGGCGGGCGTGAGGACGCTCTCCTTTGGCATGATGCCCCTATTCTTGATGGTGTGCTTCACGCACAGATTTTACCCTTTAGCTATCCAACACCTGAACAAAAACTGGTGCGCCAAAAATGATCTACTCGATCATCCATGGGGGGATGTCGCGCTGACCATGAAGAACACGCCAGACGTCCACGTGATCTTCCCGCTCCACATAGAAAACCAAGTGTGGGAAGCCATGCAGCAGCAGAAACCGCAGTTCCGGCAAGTTCAGTTCATGGTCATACCGGGGCGAGCCCGCTGCCGGATATCGGCCAATTTGGTCGTACGCCGCCTCCATGGCATCGATGAACCCGAGCGCCGCTTCGGGAGCGTCTTGCTCCAGGTAATACTCAACGGCTTGCTTCACATCCCGGTCCGCTTGAGACCGAGGAATCACCGGTTTCGCATTCACTGATCGCAGCCGGGTCAGCTGCGCTTGCGCACACGGTCGCGAAGCTCTTCAAAATACTGCGCATTCGCCCGTTCCGTCGGACCAGACGAGGCGCCCTCAATCAACAGACCTCGCAGATGCTGACGATCCAGATCCTTGCGGATCAGTTCGCGCACATACTCGCTACTGGTGCCGTAGCCGCGAGCAGATACCTGCTCCTCAACAAAGGCCCGTAGTGAATCCGGCAGAGATATATTCATCGTACTCATAATCCGAGTTTAGTCACTTTGGCAAATTTTGGCAAAAGGAAGACCCCACGTCGCCGGGCCATGCGGGACATCGCTTAGTTATTGTTTTTAAGTGATTATTCCGTCTCCGCTCTAGGCCGCTGGATGTGGAACCGCCTTGCGGCTGGCGACGCTCCCCCCGCACGGAGCAAGTCAATCCGCGACGGCGCGCAGCAACTGATCGAAGCCTATACCTACGATCCGTACAACAACCGGGATACGCGGTCTGACGGTGCTGCCACCCGCTATTTTGAGTACGACGAGGCGCAGCAGCTGAAGCAGATCCGCGCCGGGAGTCCCACCGGTTCGGTGCTGGCCGATTTCGTCTATGACGCCAACGGCAACAGTAATCCCACCATTTCTGATCGAACCCAGAAGTAGGGGACCTTTTGTGTTTGGCGGAGAGAGAGGGATTACTCGCGCTGCGCGCTCGCCCTGCGGGCCGCCGTCGCCTGGCGACGACGTTCTCCGCTGCCTGCGGCAGCTCCGTCGAACCGACTATTGGAAATCGAGGGTTCGAATCGTTCACCCGGACCAGCAAACGAAAAAGGCCCCACGCGGGGGACCTTTTGTGTTTGGCGGAGAGAGAGGGATTCGAACCCTCGATGGAGTTTCCCCCATACACCCTTAGCAGGGGTGCGCCTTCAGCCACTCGGCCATCTCTCCAATACTTTCCACGTGGCGCACCAATGGTCCTGCGGACCATGCCGGGGTGCGCGATTACTCGGGACTGTGTCCCTCGCCCCTTCGGGGCCGCCGTCGCCATGCGCCGGCGTTCTGCGACAGCCTTTGGCTGTCTGGTCAGCCACTCGGCCATCTCTCCAATACTTTCCACGTGGCGCACCAATGGCCCTGCGGACCATGCCGAGGCGCGCGATTACCCGGGACAAAGCCCTATGCGTACAACGCGAGAGTCACATCAGGCGAATGTATGCTTTTGCGGGACAGCGCTGGACGCCCGTTTCCAACTACGGCGTCGCACCACTTCCGGCGTAAGTCAGCTTTCTGCCGAGTCGCCGTTCTCGCGTTTGATCCGGTCGTAAATCTCCTCGCGGTGCACAGAGACATCGCGCGGTGCATTTACGCCGATCCTTACCTGGTTGCCTTTCACCCCCAATACGGTGACGGTTACTTCGTCGCCGATCATCAGGGTTTCTCCAACTCTACGCGTCAGAATCAACATGGAAGTACTCCTTTCCAACACATCGGCGAGACCTTCTTGATCCCTGGGACTCTCCCGTTGTGTCCGTTTGCCAACCCAGCCCCGGTTTTAATTATGGATCAGGGGCGCGGCAATTCTAGCAACATCCTCGCCGCAGCAGAAGGTAAAAACCGCGTTCAGGCCGCGCTTTCTTCAGCCAATTCAAATGCCTCGTGCAGGGTGCGGACGCCCAGTTCCAGGTATTTTTCGTCGACGACGACAGAGATTTTGATCTCGGAAGTGGAAATCATCTGGATATTGATCCCCTCTTTCGACAGCGCGGCAAACATCTTGCTGGCAATACCGGCGTGCGAACGCATGCCCACGCCGACCAACGAGATCTTGACGATCTTGTTGTCACCGACGACCTCGCGCGCACCCAGTTCGTTCGCGGTCGAGTTGAGGATCCCGAGGGCCTTCTTGTAATCGCCACGGTTCACGGTGAAGGTGAAATCGGTGGTCCCGTCTTTGGCGATGTTCTGCACGATCATATCGACCTCGACGTTGGCATCGCCGATCGGCCCGAGGATCTTGTAGGCAACGCCGGGCTGATCCGGAACGCCACGAATCGTCAACTTGGCTTCGTCGCGATTGAACGCGATACCGGCAATTTTCGCTGCTTCCACGCCTTCTTCCTCCAGGGTAATCAGGGTGCCTGCGCCGCCGTCTTCGAAGCTGGACAGCACACGCAACGGCACATTGTATTTGCCGGCAAACTCAACCGAACGGATCTGCAACACTTTGGAACCTAGGCTGGCCATTTCCAGCATCTCTTCGAACGTGATGCGGTCGAGCTTGCGCGCCTTCGGTTCAACCCGGGGGTCGGTGGTGTATACACCGTCCACGTCGGTAAAGATCTGGCATTCATCGGCCTTCAACGCCGCGGCCATCGCCACCGCGGTCGTGTCGGACCCACCGCGCCCGAGGGTGGTGATATCACCCATCTCGTCGACACCCTGGAAACCTGCCACCACGACCACCCGGCCGGCCTTGATGTCGGCACAGACACGGGCGTGATCGATGTCCATGATGCGCGCCTTGGAATGCGCACTGTCAGTCAGAATATGAACCTGGGCGCCGGTATACGAGCGCGCATCACAGCCGATGTCCTGCAGCGCCATGCACAGCAATGCGATGGTGACCTGTTCGCCGGTCGAAACCAGCACGTCCATCTCGCGCGGATTGGGATTCTCGGTGATGTCGTTCGCCAGCGCGATCAGACGGTTGGTCTCACCGGACATTGCGGAAACCACCACGACCACGTCATCCCCGGCATCGCGGTGACGCTTCACCCGTGTTGCCACATTGCGGATACGCTCCACCGAGCCAACCGAGGTGCCGCCGAATTTCTGCACGATAAGTGCCATGTCGCTACCCGAACCCCACGAGGAAATTGCGCACCGGCAGTTGCCAGCGCAAAGAAAGCGCGCGATTTAACACCATTTCAGCGCCGACTTAAAGCCTCTCGGCCGCCCAACTGCGCGCCAACTCCAGCGCCTTGGGCACACCGGCAGGGTCAGAACCGCCCGCCTGCGCCATGTCCGGCCGGCCTCCGCCCTTGCCGCCGACCAGTTCCGCGGCAACTTTGACCAGATCGCCGGCGCGACACCTGTCGGTGAGATCCTTGGTGACGCCGGCAATCAGGTTGACCTTGTCGCCGTTCACCCCGGCCAGCAGGATTACCGCGCTGCCGAGCTTGTTCTTGAGCTGGTCCAGGGTGTCGCGCAGCGCCTTGGGATCGACGCCGTCAAGACGCGCCGCCAGCACCTTCGCGCCGTTGATCTCCACCGCCTCGGAGGCAAGGTCAGACCCGGCGGCAGACGCCAGCTTGGACTTGATCTGGTCGAGTTCCTTTTCCAGCTTCTTGTTGCGCTCGATCAGCTTGGCCAGCTTGTCCTCCAGGTCATCCCTGCCCGCGTTGATCAGGCCGCCCAGACGGTGCAGACGATCCTCGTCGGCCTCGACCCACTCGACCGCGTACTCCCCGGTAACCGCCTCGATGCGCCGCACACCGGACGCGATTCCGGTCTCCACGGTGATCTTGAACAGCCCGATGTCACCGACCGCCTTGACATGCGTGCCACCGCACAGCTCGGTGGAGAAGTCACCCATGCGCAGCACTCGCACCTGGTCGTCATACTTTTCGCCAAACAGCGCCATCGCGCCGGCTGATTTGGCATCGTCCAGCGCCATGATGCGCGTCTCAACCATGTGATTGCGGCGGATCTGCGCGTTGACCAGGCGTTCGATCTCGACCAATTGCGCGCGGCTGATCGGCTCGAAATGCGAAAAGTCGAAGCGCAGGCGCTCCGCCTCGACCAGGGAGCCTTTCTGCGAAACGTGATCACCCAGGACCTGGCGCAATGCCGCATGCAGCAGGTGGGTGGCCGAGTGGTTCAACGCCGTATCGTTGCGCCGGCCGCTGTCGACCTCGGCGCTGACGCTGTCACCGATGTGCAACACACCGGAGCTGACCTCACCGAGGTGGGCAAATACGGTACCTGTCTGCTTGCGGGTATCGCTGACAACGAATTCGGCGCCACCGCCAACTCTCAGATAGCCGGCATCTCCCGCCTGACCACCGGATTCTGCGTAGAACGGCGTACGATCGAGCACCACCATTCCGCGCTGCCCGGCAGCGAGCTCGTCGGCCGATGCGCCGTCGCTGAACAATGCGACGATAGTCGCGTTGTCCTGCAGACGCTCGTAACCAGTGAAATCGGTCTCACCGTCGATGTCGAATTCCGCCGTCTGGTCGACGCCGAACTGGCTGGCTGCGCGGGCGCGCGTGCGCTGCGCATCCATCTCCCGCTCGAATCCTTCGCGATCGATCTCAAGCGACTTTTCACGTGCAATGTCTGCAGTCAGGTCTGTCGGAAACCCATAGGTGTCGTAGAGCTTGAACACCACATGCCCCGGAATCACCTTGCCCTCCAGGCCTGCAATCGCCTCGTCGAGGATGCGCATACCCTGGTCGATGGTCTCGGCGAAGCGTTCCTCTTCGAGTTTGAGCACCCGCGTCACAAGGGCTTTCGCCTTGTGCAATTCGGGATAGGCCTCACCCATCTGCTCATCGAGGGCATCGGTCAGCTTATGGAAGAAGGGCTGCTCCTGACCAAGCTGATAGCCATGCCGGATCGCCCGTCGGATGATGCGCCGCAGCACATAACCACGACCTTCGTTGCCCGGCGTCACCCCGTCGACAATGAGAAATGCACAGGAACGGATGTGATCGGCAATCACCCGCAGCGACTTGGCCGCCATGTCCTGTGTGCCGGTGAACCCGGCGGCGGCCTTGATCAGGGCCTGAAACAGGTCGATCTCGTAGTTCGAATGGACACCCTGCATCACCGCTGCCAGGCGCTCGAGGCCCATACCGGTATCGACAGAGGGTTTGGGCAAGGGCGTCATCTCGCCACTGGCATCCCGGTTGTACTGCATGAACACCAGGTTCCAGATCTCGATATAGCGATCACCGTCTTCTTCCGGCGAACCCGGCGGCCCACCCCATACGTCGGCACCGTGGTCATAAAAGATCTCGGAACACGGACCACAGGGGCCGGTATCACCCATTGACCAGAAGTTGTCACTCTCGAACGGCCTGCCGCCGGGCTTGTCGCCGATGCGGGTGAATCGCGCCGGATCGACGCCGATCTCCTGCAGCCAGATATCAGCCGCCTCGTCATCGTCGAGGTATACGGTCACCCAGAGCTTTTCAGCCGGCAGGCCGAGTACACCGGTGAGAAATTCCCATGCGTACCTGATCGCCTCGCGCTTGAAATAGTCACCGAAGCTGAAGTTGCCGAGCATCTCGAAAAAGGTATGGTGACGCGCGGTGTAACCCACGTTCTCCAGGTCATTGTGCTTTCCGCCGGCACGAACACAGCGCTGTGAACTTGCGGCACGAACGTAGCTGCGTTTGTCCTTTCCGAGGAACACATCCTTGAACTGCACCATGCCCGCATTGGTGAACAGCAGGGTCGGGTCGTTGCCCGGGACAAGCGGGCTCGATTCGACGACCTCGTGGCCTTTGTCGGCAAAGAAATCGAGAAAAGCTGAACGGATATCGGCGCTGGTTTTCATACAGGACTAAGGGTCGGACGACAAAAGCGGAATGGTATGCAGCTTGATCGAAAAAGTCACCCGCCGACCATTGTTTAAATCACTGTATTTCAGCAAATTAACTGGCAGATCCAGCATATCGAACAGGCGGCGGGACCGGATCCGGGCGCGCCGCAGACAACGCCCGCCCGGCGTCAGAAGCCGCGGACCTGGTCGAGGTAACGGCGCACCAGGCCGATCGGAAACCCGCGTTGTTCGAGAAATCGCCCGCGCTTCGCCAGGCTGCGCAGGTCGGTGGCGGGTTCGGCACCGAACTTCCGGGTGGCTGCCTCCGTGAGCACCTCGGCCCAATCGAACGCGCCGTCATCCAACCAACGCGTGCTGAGTCCAGCAGCTATACCGCGTTCGGACAGCTCCGCGCGGATGCGCAGGGGCCCATAGCCTTTGCGGCTGCGTTCGCTGACATAAGCCTCGGCGAAGCGCTCATCACTCAGGTAGCGCCTTCGCTCGAGGTCGTCGAGCACTCCCTCGATCAAACCCTGTTCGTTGAAACGGGCCACCAGCTTGCGGCGAATTTCCTGTCGACTGTGCTCGCGCATCGCCAACAGTCTGACCGCGGCGGCCTCGACGGCCGCCGCCTCGTCGATCTCGCGAGCCTGGCTCAAGCGTCGCTGTCCCCGACCTCAACATCGGCGGTGTCATCGGCATCCGCGCTGACCGGGATCAGGGTGGCACGGATCTGGGTCTCGAGATTGCGTGCGATCTCCGGATTTTCACGCAGGAAATTGCGCACGTTCTCCTTTCCCTGGCCTATGCGATTGCCGCCATGGCTGTACCAGGCCCCGGATTTCTCGATCAGCCCCTGGGCAACACCCAGCTCGATGATCTCACCCTCGCGCGAAACGCCCTCACCGTACAGGATCTCGAACGTGGCCTGACGGAATGGCGGCGCGACCTTGTTTTTGACCACCTTGACCCTGGTCTCGTTACCGACGACCTCGTCACCCTTCTTGATCGCGCCGATGCGACGGATGTCCAGGCGCACCGAGGCATAGAACTTCAGCGCATTGCCACCCGTCGTGGTCTCGGGGCTGCCAAACATGACACCGATTTTCATGCGGATCTGGTTGATGAAGATGACGATGCAGTTCGACCGCTTGATGTTGCCGGTCAGTTTACGCAGTGCCTGCGACATCAGCCGGGCCTGCAGACCGACGTGGGAATCACCCATGTCGCCCTCGATCTCGGCCTTGGGCGTGAGCGCGGCGACCGAGTCGACGACCACCACGTCGACCGCTCCCGAGCGCACCAGCATGTCGGTGATCTCGAGGGCCTGCTCGCCGGTATCCGGCTGCGAGACCAGCAGCTCATCGGTGTCCACGCCGAGTTTCTCTGCGTAGACCGGGTCGAGCGCGTGCTCGGCGTCGACGAAGGCACAGGTGCCGCCGCTTTTCTGTGCCTCGGCAATGATGTGCAGGCTCATGGTCGTCTTGCCCGAGGATTCCGGCCCGTAGATCTCAACCACACGCCCCTTGGGCACGCCGCCGACGCCGAGCGCCAGGTCCAGGCTCAACGACCCGGTGGAAATCACCTCGATGTTGCGAACCGCGTTGGCATCGCCCATGCGCATCACTGAGCCCTTACCGAACTGCTTTTCGATCTGACTGAGCGCGGCTGCCAGCGCCTTTTTGCGATTCTCGTCCATTTAACCCCCCGGTCGTGGATAGTGTTTGCGGCTGTGAGCTGAGTGTAGTTGGTTCTCTTTTTGTTTTCCAGCCAAAAATGCCCGACCCTGCTATCCGAGCCGCCAACGTGCCAGCGGGCGATATGCCGGCACCGTGCCGGGACGCGTCTCCACCAGCGCAAACCCGTCGATCAGCCAGGTGAACGGCTGCAGGGGCAACGAACAGGGTTCACGCAACACCTTGCGCGCCAGCGTGATGTGCGGCCGGTATTCGCGTTCATCGAGCGGTAAGCCGAGAGACGCCAGTCCATCGCCAAGCTGCCGATGCAGCGCGACAAGTTCGCCTGGCAGCGACGTGGGCCCCGCCCACAGCACCTGTGGTCCGGACCAATAACCGATGTCGTCGATGACCACGGTGAATGGCGGTTCCCGCACCGAGGCGCCGAGATCGTGCAGGGCGCCCACCTGCGCTGCGTCGACCCGGCCGAGGAAATGCAGTGTCATGTGAAGGTCTTCACGATGCTGGGGGCGCACGTCAGTGGCAAGATTATGGGTCTGCCATTGCACCAGTGCCTGGCGGGTTGCGTCGTCAGGCCAAAGTGCGAAAAAAAGACGATACGCGGTGCCGCTCACCGCGCGCGTTCCAGCAGACCCCGCAGCGCGGCATCGACAGCGGCGCGGCGGACTTGCGTACGATCACCGGAGAACACCCGGTGCGACGCCACTGCCGAGTCCTGTGTCGCCCAGGCGAGCCATACGGTCCCCACCGGCTTGTCCGGTGTACCACCGCCGGGTCCGGCGACGCCGCTGACCGCTACGCTGAGCTGCACCTGGCTGCGCAGCAGCGCGCCGGTCGCCATCTCCAGCACCGTCTCACGGCTGACCGCACCGTGACGCGTGAGTGTCTGTGCGGACACGCCGAGCATCTCCTGCTTGGCCTGGTTGCTGTAGGTGACAAAGCCGCGATCGAACCATGCGCTCGAACCCGCCAGATCAGTAAGTGCTGCCGCAATGCCGCCGCCAGTGCATGACTCGGCACAGGCAATCGACCAGCCGCGTCGTCGAAGGTGCTCTGCCAACTCTGTCACGATCTGTATACGCTCCACCTGCCCCCCTCAGCATGTCCGATCCGTTAGACTGCGGCCATCACGCAGCACCTTCAACAAAGCATAACTGAACAGGAAATCCGGATGAGCGAACTGCAGATACTGCTCGAACGCAACCCCTCGCCGATGAAGCTTGAGGTCATGGGGGTGTACGACTGGCCAATCTGGCGCAAGGAGGCGTCGCGCTTCGCCTGGACCTATCAGCAGCAGGAAACCTGCTACATCCTGCGCGGCAGATTCACCGTCACCCCGGAGGGCGGCGAGTCACAGCACTTTCAGCGCGGTGACCTGATCACGTTTCCGCAGGGCATGCAGTGCACCTGGGATATCACTGAAGACGTCGAGAAACACTACGACTTCCAATAAGCACCATGCAGCGGCTGGTCACCCCGGCCGGCTGTGGTGCAGCCGGTTCATGGCGCCGATCAGGCGTCCGGGCAGGCGTGGTATAGCGCTGATCAGCGAAACCAGCACAGCGGCCGCGTAGGGAACGCTCTGCACTGTCAGCATCAGCGCCCAGACGCGCACGTCGAGCAGGCTGCCGTCGATACGCTGCTGGACCGCGTAGGCCGCCAGCAGCATCGCCGCCAGGAACAGCAGTTCCTCGCGGGCATCGAGCAGGGCCTGGATGGGCCCGTGGGCCTCGGCGCGCTTCGGTGTCCGGAAGAATCCGATCTTGCGGGTGACGAATCCGGTCAGCATGGCGCGCGCGATCACGTGTGACAGCGCCAGGCCGGCCAGTCCTGCGGCAAGGCTCTGGCGCAGGCTGGCCTGCACCCGCAGGCGGTACAGGAAGAACATCTTCGAGATCTTGAAGATGAACAGGGTCAGCGGCAACACGGCGAAGATCACATGCGGTGGGGCGACCTCAAGCGGCATCAGCACCATCGCGACCGACCAACCGATCGCGGCGAGGTTGAACGCAAGGTTGAAGCCATCGGCCAACCACGGCAGCCAACCGGCGATGAAGTGATAACGCTGTCCGCGGGTCAAGGCGCTCTTCTCCAGGCCGAACAGCTCGGCCAGGTGCTGGCGCATGATCAGCACGGCGCCATAGGCCCAGCGGAAGCGCTGCTTCTTGAAGTCGAGGAAGGTGTCCGGCATCAGCCCCTTGCCATAGCTGTGCGGGATGTAGGTCGCGGCGTACCCGCGCTCGAAGATGCGCAGCCCGAGCTCGGCATCCTCGGTGATACACCATTCCGACCAGCCCTCGACCTCATCGAGCACGCTGCGCCGCACCATGGTCATGGTGCCGTGCTGAATGATCGCGTTGCGCTCGTTGCGGGTCACCATGCCGATACGGAAGAAACCACGATACTCGGCGTTGCACATTGCCTTGAACAGGTTCTCGTCGCCGTCGCGGTAGTCCTGCGGTGCCTGCACGATGGCCATCTTCGGGTCTTCCAGGAACGGGACGAGTTCGCGCAGCCAGTTGGCCTCGACGACGTAGTCGCTGTCGATCACCGCGACCACCTCGGCGGCAGGGTCGGTCTGCCGCAACGCGAAGTTCAGCGCGCCGGCCTTGAAGCCGGACAGCGGGGCGACATGGAAGAAGCGGAAACGCGCACCAAGCTTTTCACAGTGCGCCTGTACCGGCTGCCATACCGCCTCGTCCCTGGTGTTGTTGTCGATCACCAGGACCTCGAAATCCGGGTAGTCCAGACCGGCCAGGGCATCCAGGGTCTGCACCAGCATATCCGGTGGTTCGTTGTATGCAGGAACATGAATGGAGACCCTGGGCAGGCGATGCTCAGGCAGTGCCGCAGGTAGCGGTGAACGTCGCCACTGCTTCAGCCACAGCGCCTCGGCCCACTCGTGCGCCTCGGCGAGCAACACGACGATTACGCCCAGGGCGGCCAGGAACAAGGCCGCGCCAACAACCAGCATCGCCGGCGTCATGTATTGCTGGGTGAAGTCGTACAGCAGCCAGACCACGAAGGTGGTGATCGCATAGGCCACCAGCGCGAGAAAGCCGCGGCCACTGGATGACAGGCCGCGACTGTCGCGAAACATCAGCGCCAGGATCAGGACCGACAGACCGATACTGATGGCCGCCAGGCTCGACCAGTTGGGCACACCGACCACCGCCGTGGTGAATTCGAATTTGGGTTCACGCTCGGCATCGTAAACGCCCCAATGACTGCCCACATCGCCCTCGATCTCACGCTTCCACGGCTGATCGAACGCCTCCATCACGTAATAGACGAGCTTGTCGCGCTCCGCAGCTGCCAGAAAACGGCGCAGAAACTTTGCCTGGTTCGCACGACTGGCCACCGCACCCTGCCGGGTACGCCCGTTGCTCGGCCAACCGACCTCGGAGATCACGATGCGCTTGTCGGGATAGGCCTGCTTCAGCGCACGGTACCGGTCCAGCACGTAGTCCACCGCCTCGTCCACCGGGATGCCCTCCCAGTACGGCAGCAGGTGAACAGCGATGAAATCGACATGTTTGACCAGCTCGGGATGTTTCAGCCAGATATGCCAGGGCTCGGCGGTGCTGATCGGTGCCCACACGGATTCACGCACCTTTTCGAGGTGCCCGATCATCTCCTCGACCGTCTGCTCTTCGCGCAGGATCGTCTCGTTGCCGATGATCACCCGCACCACTTGCTTGTGACTCTCACGGTAGACCTTGATCAGGCGCGCAATCTCTTCTTCATTGCGCTTGGCCTGCCCGCTGATCCAGGCCCCCAGGGTCACGTTGAGCCCGTGTGCCAGCGCCAGGCGCGGCACCTCGCCCATCGTGCCCTCGACCGTATAGGTGCGCACCGCGTGCGCATCCCCGGCCAGCAGCGCCAGGTCCTCGTCGATCTGCGCAATGTCCGGGTATTCCCGACGCACCGGGCTCTGTTCGCCGCGCATCGGCGAAAAAGAAAAGCCCTCGATCTTGGCTGGCCACGGCGGCTCGAAATCCGGCCGGTTGACCATGGCCCACAACAGCACCGTCAGGGCCCCCATGAGCAGGGTGATCAGCAGACTGGCGCGGTTCATTCGGCGTTCTCGGAAATATTAGCGGGTGCTTATTTAAATTCATAATGCCTGCTAAAGTCCAGTTGATTAAGCCACTTGCATGACGCCAGTCACACCGGTCGGAGGCGCGCGCTCAATGGTGCACGTGGCTGGCCGCGCCGCGCGCCGCTGTGGCACGAAATCCGCCCCATCGGCGCCGACGACCACGGGTGCTAAGATGCCACCCTGCGAGTGAAGCGCGATGCCTTTGCAGCACAGCGCAGTGTTCACCCAGGCCACTCAACCACCCACAGCCCGCTGCGGCGACCGCGCCGACGATTGCATGACAGACAGCACCGCCCAGCACACCCCAATGATGCAGCAGTACCTGGGCATCAAGGCCGCACACCCAGACCGGCTGGTGTTCTATCGCATGGGCGATTTTTACGAGTTGTTCTTC
>Ga0116164_10002558_pt1 | contig 12945 bp, 9 predicted proteins | sample AD_UKC109_MetaG_FD_89888 | JGI IMG/M metagenome (GOLD analysis project Ga0116164, IMG submission 89888) | Active sludge microbial communities of municipal wastewater-treating anaerobic digesters from Hong Kong - AD_UKC109_MetaG | ecosystem: Engineered > Bioreactor > Anaerobic > Digestate... | reverse complement strand
CTCAAGCAGGGATAATCACCGGCTATGCCGAAGCCTTCGTTCCACACTGACCCACAGTTAGGCTGACCACATGCCCAACACTCCACGTACTGGTTTCCAGAGCATGTCGACCGATGCCATGACTGGCGCGATCGACGACCAGCTCGGTGATGTCCAGCAAGCCGACGAGTTGGACGCGCTGGTCCCGTTGCTGGCGGAGATGGGCTCCACTGGCCTGAAGCGCTCGGCGGGGTTCGTCGACGAGGAGTTCCTGCCGCATCTGCGTGGTCGCAAGGCGATCGCGGTGTTCAAGGAGATGAGCGAGAACGACCCGCTGGTCGGGGCGTTGCTATTCAGCATCCGGATGTTGCTGCGCAATGTGGACTGGGTGGTGAAGCCGGGTGGGAAGGGCAAGGCCGATACCCGCGCCGCGGAGTTGGTCGAGTCGGCGATGGACGACATGGAGCACACCTGGGATGACTTCATCTCCGAGGTGTTGACGATGCTGGTGTTCGGGTGGAGCTGGCATGAGGTGGTGTACAAGCGCCGGGAGGGGTTGTACGCCTCGGATCGCCGGATGCGCAGCAAGTACTCCGATGGGCTGATCGGGTGGCGCAAGATGCCGATCCGCGCACAGGAGACGATGTTCAAGTGGGTGTTCGACCCCTCTGGTGAGATCCGGGCGATGGTGCAGATCCCGCCGCCGAGTTACAAGCAGGTGATGATCCCGTACGACCGCAGCCTGCTGTTCCGGTTCCAGCACTACAAGGGCAACCCGGAGGGTGTCTCGCTGCTGCGCAACGCGTACCGGCCGTGGTACATGAAGAAGCGCATCGAGGAGTTCGAGGCCGTCGGCGTGGAGCGCGACCTGGCAGGCCTGCCGATGGTGAAGGTGCCTGCGGAGTGGTTGCGGGCGGCCCCGGGTTCGCAGCAGGCGAAGGCGGTGCAGGGTTTCCGCAAGATGGTGCGGTCGATCCGCCGTGACGAGCAGGAGGGCCTGGTCTTCCCGATCCAGTACGACCAGGACACCAAGCAGCCATTGTTCGACTTTCAACTTCTTGGCTCCGGTGGTGGCCGGCAGTTCCAGACCGACCAGATCATCCAGCGCTATGAGCAGCGGATCCTGATGACGGTGCTGGCGGATTTCATCATGGTGGGCCACCAGTCGACCGGGTCGTATTCAATGCACGTGGACAAGACCGGCATCTTCCGCACGGCGTTGAACGCGATCACTCAGTCGATCGCGCAAGTGCTTAATCGCAATGCGATTCCGCGGCTGATCCGGCTGAACGGGATTCAGGTGGAGGAGCCTCCTACCCTCGAGCCGATGGACGTGGACGCCCCGGATTTGGCGCAGTTGAGTGCTTTCATGCAATCGATGACGTCAATGGGTTTGAAGTGGTTCCCGGACCCAGACATGGAGAAGTTCGTGCGGTCGGTGGCGCGGATGCCGGAGATGGGCGAGACCGACGAGAGGGTCGACAATGCCCGCGAGGAGCGCAGCGTGGCCAGCGAGTTCTTGGCCTCGCAGGCGGAGTTCTTGCAGGCCAAGCAGCAGGTGGAGGCGTTGTCCGCCCCGCAGATGCCGCAGCCTGCTGGTATGACGGGGGCACAGCAGCCCGCGCAACAGGTGGGCGCCCCGCAGGCCCCGCCTGGCGGCGGGGTGGCTGCGACGAATCCGCAGGAAGGCGGTTGAGATGGCCCGGCAGACGATGCGTGAGAAGTTCGAGGAACTGGACCGGGAGAAGTCGCAGCGCCGGCTGGTGAACGCTGCCGGTGGGGTGGCGATCGGTGCGGCGGGGCTGCGCCTCGCCCCATTCGCGGCGCGCGGCGTGAAGCGCGCGGTGCCGGGGCTGGCCAGAGCGAAGTCCCCGGCGGTGCGCCGGGTGTCTGGTGCGGTGAACCGCGCGGCGTCCCCGGCGGGGTCGCAACGCTTCGAGCGCGCTGCGAACACCACCGGGATCATGAGCGGGCTGTTGGGCGGTACGTCGTCGTTTGTGTGGGGCAAGCAGATCAAGCGCAACATCGACGAGAAGGAGAAGGCACTCAATGTCGCGAAGGCGAACGATTCGTGGCGCAACTACGTCTCGGAGGATGCCCGGGCCGGGCATGCGTATCTTCGTCGCGGGGAGCGGGACAAGAAGGCGTTGGCCTCGCTTCCGATGGCCACGGCTGCGGCTGGCGCGGGACGGGCTGTGCGTGGCAAGCCGCTTTCTGGGTTGGCAGTGGTGGGCGGTTCGTTGGCGCTTGGGCCAGCTGCTCGACGCCAGTGGCAGGAGGGCGACCGCTGGGCTGACAAGGCCCGCAAGATCAGGGCTCGCGGTGAGCAGCGCCGCGCTGATGGTGCACCGGTGAGCAAGGCGATACCGTTCCGGGTGGTGCGCGCCGCCAAGCCGTACCCGATGCGCCCGCAGCGGGCGGGCGCGATGGTGCGGCGAGGGCCGCGGGTGCTGTACCGGAGAGGGGCGTTGGTCCGATGAGCGTTGAACGGATTCTGAAAGCGGTCGACGCGACGGTTCCTGGCGGCGCGGACATCCTGGTCGCTGACGCGGTCTGGGACGAGGTGTACCCGCGCTACATCCAGGCGCGGGACGCGCTGATCACGAAGGCGTTGGACCCAGACGTGCTCGAGTCGATCCGCAAGACGGTGTTGCGCGCATACCTGCGCGATGTGAACGCCGGCGGCGATGGAGTGAGCAAGGCCGCCGACCTGTTGGACGGGTTCGATCAGTTGGTGACGTTTGCGAAGTACACCGAGCAGATCAACCGTGATGGTTGGGTGCAGTACGTCAACCGCGACCAGAGCGGCCGGTTCTCGCGCACGGCGCGTGGCACGGGTATGGACCCGCAGGCACTGGTGCGCAACAAGAAGCGGGTCCCAGGGACGCTGACCCCACTGTTGAGCAGGGCGGGGGAATACCAAGGCGCGGCCGCAGACGACGCCCCGAACGCGGAGGTGGTGCGCAACCGGATGCGCGGGCACCTGTCTGATTTGGTGCAGGCGAAGAACTTGAAGGACGAGCTGTCGCGCAAGTTGTCGCAGGAGACGTTGGACAATTCTCGGCTGATCGTCCGGTTCAAGGACCGGGACATCCCTGACATGGGTTTCGACAACTGGGCGGACAGGGACACGGAGTTCACGTGGGCGTTGGAGGACGGACGGGTGCATTCGTTCGACATCGTCCCGTTGGATGGTGCGGATCCGAAGGTGGCCGCGGAGTTGAATGTGGCCAGCAAGCTCGACTTGTTGGGCATGTCGCAGGCGTCGACTGAGCAGATGAAGCAGATCGCGCAGATTCTGAACCCGAATACGCAGGAGACGACGCGGGTGTCGCGGCTGGCGTCGTTGCTGTCGGGTGCTGGCGGTGCCGCGTCGGCGGTGGGGTTGGACACGCTGGGGCAGACGTTGCGCCAGGCCGGTGCGGCTACGGAGGCCGGGGAGGCGCTGCGCCCGGCGTTGACACGCGCGGCGTACCGCTACCGGGGCACGGAGAAGACGTCTGTGGATCAGCAGTTCCAGGACGCTGCGGCGCTGTCCGGGCACGGGGACGCTGACCGGGTGGCGATCTCGGCGCTCACCGATCCGAAGGCCGCGGGCAAGACCTTGTCGGGGGAGTTGAAGTCTGCGGCCAAGACGCAGTACTCACGCAAGCCGGTGGCGGGCAAGGGCGAACTGGCGCGTGCCGAGTCCGCGGTGATGCCGGTGCTGGGTCAGCGGGTGCAGATGTGGGAGGACAACGACACCCAGGATCGCCCGGCAACTGTCGACCAGTTGCGCCTGGGGGTGCAGCGCGACCTGGTGGCGCAGGAGTTCGTGCGCCGGCAGACCCGTGATTTCGCCCGCCGGACGAAGGAGTCGACGGCTGAAGGCGGCTCGGTGGGTACCGGCATCAAGCCGTTGCGCCAGCTGATCCAGGATTTGGCGCAGGGCATCGGTCGTGATCTTCCCAGCGAGGGCGTGGTGATCGACGCGAACGGGAAGGTGGTGACGCAGGCCACCGGGATCGGCGGCGACCACTACCAGCCGTTCAACCTGAAGGGCCGCAAGGCGTTGGAGGGCGGGCAGTATGTCCGCACCCGGCAGCTGGGCGGGCTGACCACTGATGATCTGCGCACACTGCTGACCAGCAATGCCCGCGCGGGGATGGTGGTGTCTGCCTCCGGTGTGTTCGATATCGAGTTCGACCCGTCGTTCCGCAACCAGAAGCGGTTGAGCGAGCGCGCATTGGGGATGGTGGACACCTACGAGCGGATCCTGGACCAGTTGGCGGCGTCGAACATCTACGCCCGTGACTTGGACCCGAAGACGAAGGCGGAGTTGCACGAGAAGGCGAAGGCGCAGGTGAAGCGCTCCGGCGGCGACGTCGCGGCGGTTGAGCAGGACATGATTGACGCCAAGCGCGAGGAGATGTCGCGGCTGTCTGCCGAGGACGAAGCGAAGCTGCTCACTCAAGCCAAGGAGCTGCGCGGCACTCCGGCTGCGGTGTCCGCAGAGTTCGAGAAGTTGAAGGCGGACAAGATCAAGGCGAAGGTCGCGACTCTCGGGTTGAACGCGGAGGGGTACGAGGTGGCGTTGCGCACGTTGCAGTCGTACTACCCGTATTTCATTCGGGACGTGTCGCGCCGTGACATTTCCGAGTTCATGTCGGCATCAGACGCGTACGGCCCGACGATGGACGCGTACCGGGCGGTGTCGTCTGCGGAGAAGGCGAAGGACAAGCAGTATGTGCGCCCGGGCGCTGTGCGGTCGGGCAACGACAAGAATGCCGGATTCGGGTTGCCGAAGCAGAAGTTGCGACCGTTCACCGGCATGGACGACAAGCCGTCCGCCACCGCAGACGGGGCTCCTCCGTCTGGTGGTGGTGCTGCCCCACAGGGCGGGACGGTTCGCACACCACCGGATGCGCAGCGTGGCGCAATTGGAGGCAGAGAGCCCGAGCCGGGGACTACTTCTCCGGTTTCGGGTGGCTCTGCGCCTGCCGAGGATGTGTCTCCGGTGTTGGGCCGGGTGGCTCTGGCGGTGCGCAACAACGCGAAGAACGTGTACGCGCTGGTGCCGACGCTGTTCAACGATGACAACGGCGAGGTCATGTCGTCGGACATCGCGGGCAGCAAGCAGCTGCTCGAGGACGCGATGCGCGAGTCCGGTGAGGACGAGGATTGGCACGAGAAGGCCTTCGGCGCTTCGGTGACGTCACCATCGGATCGGGAGCTGCGATACCTGCTGGACGCCCAGTCGAACCCGAAGGACGTGCTGACCCGGGTGGCGAAGTGGGTGAACGGTGACGCCAGCAAGCAGCGTGCGTTGCAGGCGCTGGTGGCCGGCACATCCAACGTGACGTCTCCGGAGATCGGGGACGCAATGATGGCCAGCGCGAATCTGGCGTATACCGCGTCGGTGGCACAGAAGCCGTGGCGGGCCGCGCGCGACCAGAGCGGCGACCGGACCGCGTTCGATCTGCGACCGGCGGCAGTGTCGGAGTTGCGCGACGCGGAGACCCCTGAGCAGGTGTGGTCTGGCATTCAGGCGGCAGTGAAGTCGGCCGAGGCCGATCTCGGTGAGTTCCCCGACAGCGCTGTGCTGGGCGCGCCAGCGACGTCGCAGGACGATTTGACCGCCAAGCGTGAGATGCACGGTGTGATCCAGCAGTACATGCTGGGCGCGCAGCGCATCGACGACTGGTTGGCAAAGGGCACGACCGCTGACGGCACCCAGGTGGCGCAGGCCAGCCCGGAGACGGTGCTCGCCGAACTGGACGTGCAGAACTCCGAGGACATCAACGGGTGGTTGTGGGTGCGCGGCACGGGTGATTCGAAGGAGGACGCTTTCGACCAGGACTCGGCGACCACGGATGCGCAGTGGGAGGCGGCCGAGAAGTTCTACGCTGCCGCATCAGCGTCGATGGCCCAAGACGCGGCCGCATTTGCCGCCGGTGATCTGTTCGGCGTGCGGCGAGAGGGGAATGTCCCAAAAGCACTGGCCCCGATCGGGGCCAAGGAGGTGCCCCAGGACGTGCTGGACCTGGTGAAGCTCCCGGACTCGGAGCAGATGCAGCGGCTCCGGGTGCAGATGGACCGGGTGCTGTTCAACAAGTCGTTGCGGTCCCGACGGGGCGTTCGGGTGGCCCGCGACCGGGCGCTGGTGGACAAGGTGCAGCGGCTGGTGGGCAAAGGGGTGCCACCGAAGGTGGCGGCAGTGCGCTCAGTGCGAAGGACCGCCAGCTGATCGAGGTCCGCGAGCAGTTGGACGGCCTGGTCGGTTTGGACCGGGTGAAGAAGCAGTTCAACACGCTGATCTCGCGCGCGGAGGTGGACGCGCAGCGCCGCGAGTTGGGCATGAAGCTGCCAGAGCGGGACATGCACCTGGTGTTCGCGGGGCCTCCTGGCACGGGCAAGTCGACGTCGGCGCGGATCCTGGCGAAGGCGTACAGCGCGGTGGGGCTGGTGAAGAACCCGGTGCCAGTGGAGGTGTCGGGCCGTGAACTGGTGAGCAAGTACGCCGGGGAGACCGCCGAGCAGACCCGGGAGATTTTCGACCGGGCGAAGAACGGCGTGTTGTTTATCGACGAGGCGTATGCGATGGTGACCGGCCCGCATGATACGCACGGCATCGAGGCTCTGAACGAGTTCCTGAAATTGGCCGAGGACCGCCGCGACAGCACGGTGGTGATCCTGGCTGGGTACGGCGATGAAGACGAGCAGCAGGGCGTGGTGGAATATCTGGCGCAGTACAACCCTGGGTTGCGCTCCCGGTTCCCCCAGCAGGTGAAGTTCGACCCGTACACCCCGAAGGAACTCAACGAGGTGGGCACCCGGATGTTGTCCGCACAGGAGTTCACGTTGGCCGACGACAAGGCCGGTAAGGCGTTCAAGGCGGCGACGAAGGCGGTCGGGCTGGGCGACGCGAACGCGCGTGGAGTACGCACGTTGGTGTCGGCGGTCAGCGACGCGCAGGCGGACCGTTTGGCCCGGCAGGCCCGCAAGCGCAAGCCGACGCGTGAGGAGTTGTCGACGATCACGAGCGAGGATATCGCTGACGGGTTGAGTAGGTTGAGTGGGTGAGCGACAGATGGTGGTGCGATGCCCAGGCCGCGCGTTCGTTGATGGAGACGATCAGCGAGGCGGACGGGGCTCGTGGCGCCGGTGCCGTGTTACTCGGGTTGCACGCTGGCGGGCGAGCGGTGCTGCATGGCATGGCGAAGGCCACCGCTGTCTCCCTGCCTGATGTCCGGTTGGCGTTGGAGCAGGCGACGTACGAGCCGCAGCGCAAGGCGTGGCATCGGGTGACCGGCGGCGGCTTCACCGCCGTCCGGGCGGCTGCCGACAAGGGCGCCGTGGACCTGGTGCGGGCGTTGACGTCTGCGGGTGTTGCCTGGCCGTTGGCGTTGGACCGGGCCGGGCAGTGTTACGGGCTGCCACCGGACCAGACCGCCGCGTTGGCCCCGAAGTTGACCGCCCCGGTGATTCCGCCGCAGGTGGTGTCTGATGTGTGCGATGTGGCCTTGGCCCGGTGGGCTTCGGACGTGGCGTCGACGGTGTCGGAACCGGTGAGCAAGGCCACTGAGGATTGGGTGGAGGTCCGGGTAGGCAACCGGATCGAGCGCCGCCGGGTGTTGCGCGACGATGACGGCCAGTTCGCCGAGCAGGGCGCTGGCGAGCCGCAACGTGACGTCGATCAGGCCGCGTTCAACCCGGCACAGCGGCTGACCGGCGCGCAGTACAAAGCGTTGACCCCGCAGCAGAAGGCCGCGTATGCCGCGGCTCGCCGGGAGAGAGCGAAGGAACTGAAGGCGATCCGGGAGCGTCGAGGCCGGCGTAAGGAGAAGAAGCAGCAAGCCCGGCAGGTGGGCGCGGAGCGGATCGCAGCGAAGGTTGCGCAGGAGCGCGAGCGGGTGGCTCAAGTTCAGCAGATGCAGGCGCAGAGGCTGGAACAGCACCGGTTGTCGCAGGTGGCGGCGGACAAGACGAAGTCTGTCAAGCAGGTAGTGGCTGATCGTGCACAGGCCGCGCGCAAGGACAAGGTGAAGCAGATCCGCGACAAGCAGGTGCGAGCTGCGCGCAAGGCGATGAAGATGCGCAGCGACGCGTTCACTCCACCGACATCATTCGACGAGTCGAACAACCTGGCCGATGCGGTGGCCACGAAGTGGCCGATCGGGTTCCCGACGTCGACTGCCGAACAGCAGGCGGCCGCACGCACGATGTACGACTCGTACGCACAGTACGCCACCAACTTCCTCGATGAGTTGGGGAAGGTGCCCGGAAAGATCACCCGGTTCGAGAACAAGGGCCAGGGCCAGGTACCGGTGCTGTGGGCCGACGTGACAGGCATTTCGATGCTGGTCAAGGCGCTGGGCCGGGGCGTCGGAGAGCAGCTGCCGGTCTCGTCGTTCCAGGTGGCCGACGCAGCCAGGGAGTTGTCTGACGATGTGGTAGCCCGCAACTTCGAGTTGTCCCCAGAGGACCGCATCGAGTTCGGGCGGGGTGCTTTCAACGTAGAGATGATGCCGGCGGGCGCATCGGCGGTGCGCAGCCGCATGAACCGGGGCAATTTCGAGCTGGCGATCCCGCTGGACGCGATCACGGGGCTTCCAGGTGAGCGCAAGCCCGGGAACCAGACCACCCCGATCAAACCAGCACCGTGGCAGTCAATCACGATCACTGAGGGGCTGATCGACTACCTCGAGGCTGCCAAGGACATGTACCTTGCGGTGGAGACGTCGAACAACCAGAAGATGTTGACAGGCCGCGGGTTCGCGGCCGCGGCCTGGTGGCGGGACAACGTCGATGCAGTGAAGGGATATCTGGACGAATACGGGTATCCGGTCACCGAGGAGGAGGCGTATCAACAGTTCAATGAGGTGTGGGAGAACCTGGGCGGCAGCGACGGGGACTTGTTGACCGCGAAGAGCGAATACCAGATCATTCTTGCTGGTAAGTACCGAGAGGCGATCATGGATGCGATCGATGATTCGTCGAGCGGGATGACTGTGTCCCGGGACAACCTTCGGAAACGGGCGGAGTCTTTGCTCCGGTACGCCGTAGACACGGATATGGCGTCCAGCACCATCGTCCCGGGGTCGTTCGGGTACAGCGAGGACGATTTCTCGCCTGCCACGGTGGTTGGGAACGCTTACGAGGAGTTCTTGCAGACCGTCATGCACATCGGTGATCTGGATTTTGTGCCGCAGACGATTGAGGCGATCGGGGACAGGTTCTACGCGTCGGTCGACCCGAACTCACCGGGCATCACTCGTGCGGAGTACGAGACGAAGATGGGCGACCTTTACGGGCCCAAGCCTGATGACGCCAGGGCGGATATCATCTCCAAGGTGGGCAAAGCCTTGTTCCGGCAGCAGGAGGTGTGATGGACGCGCGTCAACTGTGGGACTCCGATCCGATGTTCCAGGAGATCGCGCGCAGCCTCGGCGTTCAGAGTGCCGACGAGGCTGATGGGATCGTTTCCGGGCTGCTGGTATCGAAGAACTCACCGGATCCGGCGGATGTGCACGTCGCGGCGGTGGCCGCGCGTGGGAAGCGGCGCCGCAAGCTGTTGGTCCCGATCCGTAAGGGCGCCGGCCTGGTGGCTCGCAAGGTGCTTCCATACGCACTCGGAGGTGGTGGGACGTACGCCGCGGCGACGACGTACGGGCCGGAGTCGCAGAACCGGTCGCTGAAGCAGGTGCAGGCCACGGTTGCACCGAACATGTACATCAAGCAGCGCCAGTACCGCGCGAACAAGCTCGCCGAGAAGCAGCGCAAGAAGCTCAAGGGCACGTTCTTGGAGGACGAGCAGCCGTTGTTGAAGTCGGTGGACTGGGAGGGTGAGTTCACGAAGTTCGACACGGACAAACGCCAGGTGTTCGGCTGGGCGTCGATTGTGAGCGTGAATGGCAAACCGGTGGTGGATCGGCAGGGTGACCTGATCGATGCCGATGAGATGGAGAAGTCGGCATACGAGTATGTGATCAAGTCGCGCCGGGGCGGCGATCAGCACCGTCGCACCGACGACGGCCAGGCATTCCATGCTTCGGACATGATCGAGTCGTTTGTGGTGACCCCGGAGAAGAAGGAGCGCTTGGGTCTGCCTGATGACATGCCGGTCGGCTGGTGGGTCGGGTTCAAGGTGAACGACGACGACACCTGGCGCAAGGTGAAGAACGGCGAAGTGACAGGGTTCTCGATCCACGGTAAGGGCAAGCGGATCCCAGTGGACGGTGTACTCGACCCAGTGAGTACAACCTCGTAGGGTGCTGGCATGGATAGAACACTTGCGGTGGTCATCGGTGTGCTGTTGGCGATCTTGATCGCGGTGCTGCTGGTGAGGGTGCTGTAATCAGCGCGGCCCTCTAGTATTCGCCTCATGACGACTCTTGCCGATCTGGCAGATCATGCTTATGGCGTTGATCTTGCGAAGGACTTGGCTGGTGACCGTCGGCAACGGCATGAGATACGACAGGTCGAAGAGGCAGTAGAAGTGACGTCATGAACGAGTCAGCGATGTTGGGCCGTAGCGAGTTCGGTAAGGCCGCTGCGCGCCGTGAGCCGCGCCCGACGGGCATGGAGTTCTTGCCGTCAACGTTCGTGCAGGGCTCGTCTGCGGTGAACACGCGCAAACTCGAGAACCCGTTGGCGGTGCAGGGCGCGGCCCGGGCGATGGGGCAGAGTTACGTGCGCCTGATGCGTGCCGCGACGTCCCGGAAACTCCGTGACCGGCTGTCCGACGACGAGGCGCAAACGTTGATGGCTCAACTGTTGTTCGGCTCGAAACTCTCCCAACGACCTCTGTAGGTGACTGGCATGGCATTGGATTACATCCGCAAGTCGGACGCGGACCCGAACGCGAAGAAGCGTCGCGAGGTGAACATCGGCCTGGTGAACAATGCCACCGGTGCTGCGTTTGGGGCGATTGCGACTGGTCAGGCGGTCGACGCGGCCCGGCGTAAGGTGCGCAACCCGAACGCTCCTGAACCGGTGAAGTTGTCGACGCGTGCGCTGCGCGCATTGCGCACCAAGTCCCCGCGGTTCGCCAGCGCAGTGAAACGGGTGACACCGAAAGACCCGAAGAAGGCGCTGATCGGGTTGGGTGCGGTGAATGTGGGCGGACAGTTGCTCAACGCCGGTCTGGACGCACAGTCCACGGCGTACTTCGCTCGGGAGCGCAAGAATCTCGCGGCGAAGAAAACCAACAACGTCGAGAAGTTCGACAATGGGATGGGTTCAGGCGTAGAGCTGCGCAAGTCCGCCCCGCCTGGCGGGGACAAGCGCATGTCTCAGCAGCAACTGGCGCAGATGGCCGGCGCTGCGGCGGTTGGCGGTGGCGCCGTGCTCGGCGCGAACCGGATATACGGCCCGGCGAGGGTTGCACTCGAGGCCAAAGTTCCTCCGCGCAGCGAGTGGGTGAAGCGCGGGGCCCCGAAAGCCAAGAAGATGGCGGGCCGTGCAGCACTCCCCTTGGCGCTGATCGGCGGCGGCGGGTATCTTTCGCACCGTGCGCACCAAGCGGCAAGAAGCGAACGGCGATCACCGTGGTACTAAGTGATGCGCGCAACGCCACTATCGGATATGAATACAACCATGGCTGGCCGGATCCGCAAGTTGCGAGATATGGACATCGACGAGATCAGTCTCGTGGACCGTGCGGCCAACCAACACGCTTCGATCTTGTTCTCGAAGGCACAGGAGGATGCAATGCCCGGCTATGACGAGAGTGTCGAACTCTACGACACCGATGGAAACCCTGCGGACTTCGAGCAACTGGACGTCGGTGACGTCGCCTACGACGACCAGGGTAACGAGTACGTGATGGTCGAAGACGACGGTTCTGACGGCGAGTACGGTGAGTACGAAGAGGCCGCTGAGTACGCCGAGGACGGTGAACTGATCGGCAAGGCCGGCTACGCCACTGGGCTCATGGGCCTGGCTGACAACACCAGCCGCGGCGCACGTGGATTCGCCCGGGGCGCCCGGCATCGCGCAGTGGCTCAGCGTGGGCGCACTGCTGCTCGCGACGCCAACCCGCTGCGCAGGCGCCGCAGCCGCAAGCTGGAAGCTGAAGCTCGCACTGCTCTGCGCCAAACTGAGCGCGGGCCGCTAGGCGCAGGAATCAACGTGGACGCGCCAAGCAGAGGATCACGACTGACGGAGGCTGGTATGCGATACCGCTACGCCCCTACGACCCCTACCCTGGCCGCAGGCTTCGCCGGCGGCGGAGCAGCTGGCGCCGGAGGCATGTACGCGTACGACAAGCGCAATGTGAAGAAGTCGCTTGGCGACGTTCTCATCGAGGAACTGAGCAAGTCCGACCAAGCCGACCGGCAACTTGACATGGCAGGCGCTCTCGGCGACGAGATCGAGAAGGCCCAGCAGCAGGCCGCTGCCGCGATCGACTACGCGGAGCAGCTGCACGAGGAGCGCGCCCTCGAGGCGTTCGTCTCCAAGGCCGCCGAGTACAACCTCCCAGTCGACGCCTATGTGCTCGGGGAAATCCTCAAGAGCGCGTCGCAGGTTCTCGACCGCGAGCAGCTGGACGTTCTCGACGAACTGTTCACCGCGATCGGTGACGACCTGTACGACGAACTCGGTGCCGTGGGCGGCGGAGACAACTCCGACATCCTGGCCCAGGTCGACGCGTACGCCGACGAGTTGGTCGGGAAGTCCCAGGGCGGCGTCAGCCAGGCTGAGGCCTCCACGATGTTGTTCGAGGCCAACCCAGAGGCCTACGAGCTGTACCTGCAAGAGAATGGACGGTACTGAGCATGAGTTACGAGGAGTCCCTACGGTCAGTGTCGTTCGACGCTGACGCCTCGATCGGGATCTACACGGGCCCTCCCGGACTTCCGGGCTCCCCGTCGCCGCACGGAGCCAAGCAGTATCACTTCGTGAAGGTCACTGGTGCAAACCAGGTGGGCCTGGCGGGTGCAACTGACCGCGTGATCGGCGTGTTGCAGAACAAGCCGCAGCAGG
>Ga0116164_10002554_pt1 | contig 12954 bp, 12 predicted proteins | sample AD_UKC109_MetaG_FD_89888 | JGI IMG/M metagenome (GOLD analysis project Ga0116164, IMG submission 89888) | Active sludge microbial communities of municipal wastewater-treating anaerobic digesters from Hong Kong - AD_UKC109_MetaG | ecosystem: Engineered > Bioreactor > Anaerobic > Digestate... | reverse complement strand
TATAGAGTGTTTGGTAGGCCGAAAGCTTATCGGGGGTCATATCGCCGCCCCAATACCGTTTCCGGCTCAGGCGTACAAACCAGTTGCTGAGGTTTTCGGTCACGAATTCGGAAATAGCCCGGCCGGCGCGTGTGGGCTCGTAGTTCTCATAGCTTTCCGTCACTTCCTTTATCAGGCTGTTCAGGAGCGAAAGGATCCACCGGTCGAGTTCGGGCCGTTGTTCGGCAGGCACCTCGTCTTCGGCATACACAAAGCCGTCGATGTTGGCGTAAAGCGCAAAAAAGCTGTATGTATTGTATAGCGTTCCGAAGAATTTGCGGCGTACTTCATCCACGCCCCCAATGTCGAATTTCAGGTTGTCCCAGGGTTGGGAATTGGTGATCATGTACCAGCGGAGCGGGTCGGAGCCGTATTTTTCAATCGTGTCGAAGGGATCGACCGCATTGCCCAGGCGTTTGCTCATTTTGTTTCCTTTGGCATCGAGCACCAACCCGTTCGAGATAATGTTTTTGAACGCGACATTGTCCATGATCATGGTGGCCAGGGCATGGAGGGTAAAGAACCATCCACGGGTTTGGTCTACCCCTTCGGCAATGAAATCGGAAGGGAAAACGAAAGCCTCCCCGCTGCCACCTCCCAGGGAGGGGGAGCAGAAGGGATAATGCGCCTGGGCAAAAGGCATGGCGCCCGAGTCGAACCAGACGTCGATCAGGTCGGGCTCCCGGAACATCTTTTTCCCCGAGGGAGAAACCAATACGATTTCGTCGACATAGGGTCGGTGAAAATCGATCTTTTCGTAATTTTCTTTCGTGAAATTGCCCACCTCAAATCCTTTGTACGGGTTTTGGTCCATAAAGCCTGCCCGGATCGATTTTTCAATTTCGGTCATCAGTTCTTCGGCTGAACCGATGCAGCATTCTTCGCTGCCATCTTCGGTTCGCCAGATGGGCAGGGGAGTACCCCAATACCGCGAACGGGAGAGGTTCCAGTCGACCAGGTTTTCGAGCCAGTTTCCGAAACGGCCGGTCCCGGTGCTTTCGGGTTTCCAGTTGATTGTTTTGTTCAGCTCAATCATCCGGTCTTTAACCGCTGTGGTTCGGATGAACCATGAGTCGAGCGGGTAATACAGCACGGGTTTGTCGGTTCGCCAGCAATGGGGGTAATTATGTTCGTGCTTTTCGATTTTGAAGGCCTTGTTTTCTTTTTTCAGCATCACCGAAAGATCGATATCCAGGGTAGGATCACTATCCGTCAGGGTATCGTCGTAGGCATTTTTTACATAGCGCCCGGCAAAGTCGCGGTAGATGCGTTCGTTCACGTAGGCTTTGGCCCAGTTCTCGTCGAGGTCTTCGATGTGGTAAAACTTGCCGGTACGATCGACCATGGCCTGCCGTTTCCCTTCCTTATCGACCATGATAAGGGGAACGATGCCGGCCTGCTTTGCTACCCGGTCGTCGTCGGATCCGAAGGTAGGTGCAATATGAACAATTCCGGTTCCATCCTCGGTGGTTACGTAATCGCCCGGAATGACCCGGAATGCATCGCCCTCAGGTTTCACGAAGGGAATGAGTTGTTCGTAGTTGACCCCGATCAGTTCTTCGCCCCTGTATTCGGCCATAACCCGGAATGGAATGGCTTTATCACCGGCTTTGTACTGGTCAATAGGCAGTTCGGCATGTTGCAGGTTCAGGTATTGCGACAGGAGGTCTTTTGCAAGAATAACCGTAACGGGTTGTCCGGTGTATTGGTTGAAGGTTCGTACTTTTACATAAACGATTTTTGATCCAACGGCAAGTGCCGTGTTCGAGGGCAGGGTCCAGGGTGTGGTGGTCCAGGCCAGAAAGAACAGATCCGTATCGATGTCTTGAAACAGGAATTCGGATTTTTTGTCGCGGATTACTTTAAATTGGGCGGTAGCGGTTGTGTCTTTCACGTCGCGGTAACAGCCGGGTTGATTCAATTCGTGCGAACTTAGACCTGTACCGGCAGCCGGCGAATACGGCTGAATTGTGTAGCCTTTATAAAGCAAATTCTTGTTGTAGAGTTGTTTCAGCAACCACCACAAGGTTTCGATGTATCGGCTGTCGAAGGTAATGTAGGGGTTGTCCATGTTGACCCAGTAACCCATTTGGCGGGTAAGTTCTTCCCACTCCCGGGTGTATTTCATCACGTCCTTCCGGCAGGCGGCATTGTATTCGGCCACCGAAATGCTTTTGCCAATGTCTTCTTTGGTGATGCCCAACATTTTTTCAACGCCCAGTTCAACGGGCAGACCATGGGTGTCCCAGCCGGCTTTTCGTTTCACGAGGAAACCCTGCATGGTTTTGTAGCGGCAGAAAATATCCTTAATTGCGCGGGCCATAACGTGATGGATACCCGGCATCCCGTTTGCCGAGGGGGGGCCTTCGTAAAAAACAAACAAAGGTTTTCCCGCCCGCGTGCTGATGCTTTTGTGAAAGGTGTCGTCGTTCTCCCAGCGCTTTCTTATTTCTTTGTTAATCTGCGATAAATCGAACTGTTTGTATTCGGCAAATTTCTTAGTCATAACGTGCAAATAGCCTGATTTTTAAAAAGTGTACAAATATAGAAATTTTTAGAAGTGAATTGCTTTTTTGGGTCAATGAATAGTGGGGCAGAGGGCATCCAACTGATTTTTTCCCCGGGATAGCGTCTGTTGTATGGTTTTCGCGAAAAAGGTGCTGAAGAGATTTCAAGCATTGATTCTTTCGGAAAAATGTTTAAAATAAGTTGTTGAAAAACTGTTCATTACATTTGTGATGAATCCTTGGCTTTCCCGCATATTTACCGTAATTTCAAGCAGGCTTTTTAACGAAAAGAGGATGTCGTCCACGTTTAGTCAGTTGTATGTGCACATAGCTTTTGCTGTTCGAGGGATGAAGCCCTTGATATCCAAGGGGAATGAACAGGGCGTTTATTTGTTTATGGTTCGGGTGGCAGAAGAAATGGGGCACAGTGTCCTGATCATTAATGGTACCTCCAATCACGTCCATTTGCTGGTTTTGTTGCATCCGGCATCGGCTGTTGCCGATCTGGTCAGGGAAATCAAGCGTCAGTCGTCGTTTTTCATTAACCACAAGCTCCCCTCAAAACATTATTTCAACTGGGATGAAGGCTATAGTGCCTTTTCCCATAGCCGGAGCCATGTCAATTCGGTTTACAAATTCATTGAAAAGCAGAAAGAGTATCATCAAAATGTGAACTTCCGTGAGGAGTACCTTGAAATGGAACATTTACGGGAGGACGACGTTGAAGACGACAGCCTGTTTAAGTTAAAATACCCCTGATGTTGCGATTAGTCGAAGCCCGGGGAGACCCGGGTTTTGCATCCCAACCTGTTCCTTCGGGTAAAAATCGCTGTTGTTCGGTTTTCATCTCTATATAACTCTTAACATACAGAATATCTTTTAAATCGAAAGGTTGCTCTTATTGCAAGATTTAACTTTGTTGATCTTCGATTCGTCCGGATGGAACTCACATTAAGTTTGGACATGCGTGTTTGTGTTTTTCTGCAAGCATGTTCGTTTCATTTTTTATCTTTGGCTTTTAAAAATAGCATGCCATGAAGTCGATTTCTTTGGATGAGATCAACCGTTTTTGTGAAAATTCGATGGTGGGGCATTTAGGAATCCGCTTTACCGGGTTCACGTCGGACACCCTGCAGGCCACTATGCCTGTGCACACGCCTACGCATCAGCCTATGGGCTATTTGCACGGGGGCGCATCGCTGGCGCTTGCCGAAACCGTTGCCAGTGCCGGATCGTTGCTTCGCATCGATTCGGATGTTTACGATGTTTTCGGTATGCAGGTATCGGGGAACCATCTGGCTCCCATACGGGAGGGTACGGTTGTAGCAACTGCTTCGCTCCTCCATCAGGGGAAAAGAACCCATGTTTGGGATGTAGAAATCAGGGACGAGGGAGGCAAATTAATTTCTGCTGCCCGGGTTACGATGGCTATCGTTGAAAAGAAAAAATGAATTTTGTACAGGCGCTTCAATATTGTATCGACAAAAACTTTTGTTTTGCAGCCTACCGTCTTCCCTATGCCGATGCGGTACGCCTCGTTGTGCAGCGGAATCCGGTACCTTTGCAGGTAAAAATTTGCCGGGATCTTTTCGAAATGCAGGGTTTTCTTATTTCTCCCTTCATCGAAAACGATCAAAATACCCATTATCTAATCCGGCCCGACTTAAATTATATCAGCAACGATTATATCGATTTGGATGCTCTGATGGAACTGGATCCTGTTCCGGATCATGATATACTTCTTCACTGCCCGCTTGTTTCGAAAAAGGAATTCCTGTCCCAGGTGGAGGAAACGAAAAGGGCCATTGGGCAAAAGATATTTAAGAAAGCAGTGCTAGCCCGGGTAAAAAATGTTAAAGGCGATTACCGGGGAAAGCTGACCGAACTGTTTCAGCTTTTGCGTATGTCCTATCCCAATGCTTTTGTTTACCTTTTCAATGCCTGTGGAAATCTTTGGATGGGGGCCACTCCCGAACCGCTGCTCTGTTCCCGGAAAAATGAGCTTGAATCGGTTTCATTGGCGGGCACCCGAAGCATGAACGACGAAAACCTGAACCTGCATAACTGGAGTTTCAAAGAGCGCATGGAACAGGAGTTGGTGACCCGGTTTATTGAAGAATCGCTCGAAAAACTTCGTATTCCATATCTTTCCAAAACCGGTCCGTATACGAAGAAGGCAGGCAACCTGATCCATCTTCGAACCGATTTTCTCTTTGATTTCCATGAAGTAGATGGAAAAATCGACAAACTGGTCAAAAAGTTGCATCCCACATCAGCGGTTTGTGGGTTGCCCAAAAAGGCTTCAATGGAATTCATTCTTCAAACCGAAAAGCACAATCGATCGTATTATTCTGGTTTTTTGGGGCCCCTGAATCTCGATGAACGGCTCTTGTTATTTGTCAACCTCCGTTGCATGCAAATTTTGCCCAAGCAGCTTCTGTTGCATGTTGGGGCTGGAATTACAGCCGATTCCATAGCAGAGGAAGAGTGGAACGAAACCGAATTAAAAGCCGAAACCCTGCTTTCAGTGATTGATAAAGTTTGAGGGGCTTCAATTGATTATAAAGCCCCATAAACCGACAGCAATAGGAAAATGGATAGAGTACAGCCTCATATATCAATCCTTTGCCAGATAATCAAGAGCTTCTTCTTTCGTGTCGAAGGCTTGAATTTTATTTTTCACGGTCAGGTTATACGCACTCAGTAATATTTTTTTGATTCCCGTAATACCGCAACAGGCATTTTTTAGAGTTCGTGCATCAAAAACTTCTTTCGCGTATTTTTTGGCCAATTCCATGTATTCATTGTTGGAAGGGGCGTTGGTGAAATTGTTCAGGGTATAAAAATTCCCTTCGTGCGTGAGATAATAATCCTTTACTTTTTCAAGTATGGACAAAGTTTCTTCTATTGTTTTGCACGATGAATAATCGGTATACAGTATTTTTCTGCCCTTGTGATGGATAACGGAAATACTCATATTGGAATCATTTATTGGTTCGTAACCGAGAGGGTTGTTTTAGCGAATCAGGACGCGAGAAAGTCCAGCGCCTCTTCTTTGGTTTTAAAGGCCATAATCTTTTGTTTCACAACCAGATTGTACGCACTGAGAAGGATCATTTTTATGGGGGTGAGTCCGAAACATGCCTCCTTAATGTTCCGCATGTCAAAACATTCTTTGGCATATTTTTTTGCCTGATCCATGAATTCATTATTTACCGGAGCATTCGTGAAGTTGTTCAAAGCCAGAAAGTTTTCGTTGGTTGAACGGTACACGTCGCGGGTTTTTTCCAGTACCTCAAGGGTATCCTGTTGGGTTTTGCACTCTGAAAAGTCGGAGTAGAGAATTTTTTTCCCTTTGTGGTAGATAAATGAGACACTCATGTTGTTTCGTTTTTTAAGTGAGTTTTTGAGAAAAAGCAGGATCAATATAGCAAATCGATCAATTTTATCAAATAAGGAGGTAAAAATTTTTATTTTGTAATATACTACTTCGTTCTGCTGTTGATTTGAAACAGGATTTTCTTTCCGGGCAATGGGAAACTTTCAATTTTATATTCTATTTTTACGGCCTCAATTTCAAATTTATAGAAGCACAATATGGCAGAAGATATTTTTAAAAAATTGGTGGCCCATTGCAAGGAATATGGGTTTGTTTTTCAAAGCAGTGAAATTTACGACGGCTTGGGCGCTGTGTACGATTACGGTCAGAATGGCGTCGAACTGAAGAACAACATCAAAAAATACTGGTGGGATTCAATGGTTCTGCTGCACGAAAATGTTGTGGGTATTGATTCGGCTATTTTTATGCACCCCACCATCTGGAAAGCATCGGGTCATGTGGATGCGTTCAACGATCCGCTGATCGACAACAAAGATTCGAAAAAGCGTTACCGGGCCGATGTGTTAATCGAAGAGCAATTGGCCAAAATCGAGGATAAAATCAACAAGGAAATTGAGAAAGCGGCCAAACGCTTTGGTGAAGCTTTCGATGAAAAGCAATTCCGGTCGACGAATCAGAGGGCGCTTGAATACCAGGCGAAGTGGGATGCGCTTCATACCCGGTTTTCAAAAGCCCTAAACGAAACAAACCTGGAAGAACTTCGGCAGATCATTGTGGACGAAGAGATTGTATGCCCGATTTCGGGTTCCAGAAACTGGACCGAAGTGCGCCAGTTTAACCTGATGTTTGCCACCGAAATGGGATCCACGTCCGATGGGGCGATGAAAGTGTATCTGCGCCCCGAAACAGCACAGGGAATTTTCGTGAATTACCTGAATGTGCAAAAAACCGGTCGAATGAAAATCCCCTTCGGGATTGCCCAAATCGGTAAAGCTTTCCGAAATGAAATTGTTGCCCGCCAGTTCATTTTCCGGATGCGGGAGTTTGAGCAGATGGAAATGCAGTTTTTTGTGAAGCCCGGAACCGAACTCGACTGGTTTGAAAAATGGAAGAAAACCCGCATGAGCTGGCACCAGTCCCTGGGTTTTGGCGAAGAAAATTACCGCTTCCATGTGCACGAAAAACTAGCCCACTATGCCAATGCTGCTGTTGATGTAGAATACAAGTTTCCTTTTGGATTTAAGGAAGTGGAAGGAATTCATTCCCGTACCGACTTCGATCTGAGCCAACACCAGGAATACAGTGGCAAGCGCCTTCAGTATTTCGATCCCGAACAAAACGAATCATATGTGCCTTACGTGGTGGAAACATCAATCGGGGTCGACCGCATGTTTTTGCAGGTTTTATCGGCATCGTACCGTGAAGAAGAGGTGCCCGATGCAAACGGCAAAATGGATACCCGGGTTGTGCTCACCCTGCCTCCCCAACTGGCACCGGTGAAAATGGCCGTTATGCCCCTGGTAAAAAAAGACGGATTGCCCGAAAAAGCCCGGGAGATTATCGACACGCTGAAATTCGATTTCAACTGCATGTACGACGAAAAAGATTCGATCGGGAAGCGCTACCGCCGGATGGATGCCATTGGTACGCCTTTCTGTGTTACCGTCGACCATCAAACCGAACAGGATAATACCGTAACCATCCGCTATCGCGACAGCATGGAGCAGGACCGGGTGGAAATATCCCAATTAAGGAATATTATCTCCGAAGCGGTAAGCATGAAGAAGTTGTTTGGAAAGTTGCTGTAAGCCTCATATCACCCCGCAGAGCCTCACCCTGCCCCGCTAAAGCGGGACGACCCTCTCCAGGAGGAGAGGGTGGGGGTATGTTCTAAAGCGGCAGCTCTTTCAAGCATGCACTACCGTATTCCCTTCTCCAGGTGGAGATCCCGATTGCTATCGGGAAGGGATGAGGTCTCTTGCTTTTCCATTAAAACAGGTACACCCCCAAACCGGCTGAAACCGAAAAGTACCGGATCCAATACCGGTCGTTATTCACGAAGGTATTGATGTTGTTGGAATATTCAAGGCTGAAGAAGAAACGATTCCAAAAATCGAAGCCAAAACCTCCCACATAGCTCAGGTTGAAGTGGTTCATTCCTTCCTCAATTTGTTCATCGGGATAAAGAACATCATTATCCCATAAGAGAAAGTCGGTGCGTAACCCCCCATAAATCCAGGAGTGTCTCGCTTTGCCAAGAGGTAAATAGTATTTCAGGAGGAAATCGGACGAGATAAAGTAGTATCGTGTTTCGGCAATGTGGCCAAGAACGCGAATAAAATCAGGCTTGTCTGAATAATACCTGATAGCAGTTGAGCGAAGTCCCCGCAGTTTCGTATATCCCAGTCTCGGGAAAAAGGCCAGCGAAGAGCTGAGGGGAATATTCCCCGACAAGCCCAGGGAGGCATTCAGGGCAGCACCAACCATTTCTGTGTTTTCATTGTAGGAGTAGTAAGAATCTAATTCATAGTAATGAACTGTATGGGCCTGAAAATTGCCTTTGGTGGAAAATGCCATATTCAGTTTATTGGTTTCTTGTGCTGAAAGGTTGTTATTTGAAGCAAGAATGCCTAAAGCCATAAAAATTATAATTTTCATTTTCATTTTTTTCATATTTAAGGTTGAATCATCCATTTATTGAATCGTTGATTCAATAGAAAACTCATTCAATTTCGATTTTTTGGAAAAGTTCCATTTGGCCAAGCCAGATCCGGCCATTTTCAAGAAATCGTTCTTCAGGTTTGCTTATCTGATGACTTAAGCCGGGTACAATCATTCTCATCCAGTATTTACCGGGTTTCAGGATGTCGGATTCACCTGTCAATTGATATTTTGTTGTGTAGGCTTGTTCCATTCCCGGCTCAATCAGGGTCAGCCATTCGTTCTCCCAACCGTTATTGTGAATCCAGGTGCTGTCGTAGTATGGAATCGCGTAATGGACGGTTTGCTGTTCAAAATCCCGAAAAGAAAGGCAACGGTCAAGGTTGGAAATATGATCAACGGGAATTTTATCCGGATCGAGAAAATAATATCCCCAGGGATCGCTGTTCGTGATGATATAAGAAACAACAACTTCGTTCACACCGGTTATTCGTACAGAATGGACCGTGCATTCCAGCCCGCGATAAAAAAGACCCCTTTCTTTCAATTCATTCAGGAATGATGCATTTTCCCGTCCATCTGCCCGGACTGTATCTGAGGCATACTGTTGCCATCTGTTCCCCAGCTTAAGGACAAAAGAGGGTAAATTGAAGGTATCATAAATCAAGAGGGAATCGCTGTTGACACAACAGGCACCATTATCGGAAAGGAGCCCTTCAAAAATTACATTTCCATCGCGGGTAATCCAAAATTTTGCATTCCGGTAATCCCTTAACCAGTCGCCAAACGATTTTTTAAAATAAAAATAGTGTGCGGAGTGGTCGTAATAATCGATATCGTTCTCTGAATATAAAATTCGACTTCCTATTTGAATATTCAGTCCATCGCCCGGTTCAACCTCTGGTTGAAGAATGGAATCGTTGCAGGAAAGTAGGAGAAAAAATACAAATAAGACTGGGAAATATTTTATATGTTTCATTTTTATTGATTTTGCAAGGTGAAAACCAGACTGAGCATGGCATAAACCGAGGGAAAGCTGTACTCGTCAATTCCGGCCGTTACCGGCAGAAAATCTTCATAAGCATTTGTTTTCCCGGAAAGACCATAATTCAGGCAGAATTCGAGTCCGACTTTTTCAGTAAAGGAATACCGCGTACCTGCCAGGAGCGAAAAATCGTGAAAGCTTGTGGGTGGGCTGTGGTACCTCCGGGCAACCCAGGGTTTTTCGATATCCGGATAATAAATGAAATCGGTGAAATTGTAGGCAATACCCAGAAAGGGTTTCCATCGGCCGGCCTGATAACTGAGTTTAATGGGAACAGAAAGTTGTTTAAAGGGTTTATCGAATAGCCCGGTATTCAATTCATTCAGGATCGCATTGGTTTGGATTTGTGCAAAATCGCGTTCTATATAAGGAAGCGATTCATCAACGGGTTTTATTTGTCGGTATTTAGCTGTGGGGAAAACAAAGTGCCATTCCATCCCGTAAGAGAAGGACCACCTCGGGTTTTTAAAGGGCAGGTTAATGGCTGCCCCCATGTGGGCGCCCAATCCCATGGGATTGCTAACGGTGCTGACATTGTGCTGAAACCAGTGCCCGGTAGTACCCGTGTAAAAATCGACCGTAGGTTGGGCAGGTAAAACCGATTGTATGGCCAGCAACAGCAGGGTAAAAAATCCTTTTTGCTTCATTTCTTTTTGGTTTGTGTATCCACCCAGTATGATGCGGTCGATCGGAATGGTGGCACTTGCCCCGTTGGAAATGATCACCAGGTCGGCTTTCCCCAGGATGGAATCGAAATAAAGCGTAGCACATTCGATCGATGGTAACTGCTCAATAATCAATGTGTCGCGAACCGGGTTCGGTTCCAACCATACGGTATCGGTGATGTAAATGTATTCGTAAACAACCAGAGTGTCGGGCTGGGCATGTACCAGGCTTGCCCAAAGAATCAGGAGCGCCGGAAGATTGATTTTAATGAGGTTTTTCAAGGAGGATGGTATCATGGATCACAATCTGTTTTTTGATAATCACAGTCTCTTGCTTGTTTGGCGGGGCATTTTCCTGGAGGATTAAGTCCAGGGAATCGGTTTTCGTTGGGGATAATGATGGAGTTTTGATGCGTTGAAGCGAGTCGGTAACCACAACCGATTTCGGTTTTCCGATGGGTGTTTTGTTGAAAAGGTACGGACGGGCAACGAAGAAACCTGCCGTTATAAAAGAGGCAGCTACTCCTGAAAGAAGAAGTTTGCCGGCAAAGGTCAGGCCTTGTTGAATGAACGTATCGGCCATGGGAGGACCCAGTGAGGAAACCGAAACGGAAGGGATCTCGAAACGGCGAAATCCCTGCCGGAACAGCCTATCGATCCGGTTGGGCAGCAATAGAAACAGGGCCAACATTCTTTTTCGCTGTTTTTCCTCCGGTTCTTTTTCCAGAGCTCGTTCATATAACAGTTCCTGTGCTTTTTTCCGGGCACGGGCCAGGTGCGATTTCGAGGTTCCCGGGCTGATCCCGAGCATCTCTGCGATCTGCTTATGCTTGTACCCATCAATTACATACAGGTTGAACACTGCTTTATGGTGCAAGGGCAGGGCATCGATTACTGTCAACAACTCTCCGGTTGTGAACGATGCTTCTTCAATGGCATATTGGATTTTACGTACGGGTGTATCCATTTCATTTTCAATTTCCCCGGCATGGGAAAGGTTGTCTGAAGTTATTCTTTTCGTCGATTGCTTTCGCAAAAACATCAATGCATGGTTCACGGCAATTTTCCGGATCCAGGCTTCCAGGCTCCCTTTTCCTTTGTAATCGGCAATTTTTTCCATTGCCGTAACAAAGGTGTCATGCACCAAATCGCGGGCAAGGGCTTCATCGCCTGTGTATCTCCGGCATATCCCGATTAGCCTGGGGGCATTCCGCCGGTACAATTCGTCCCAGTTAATTCTCTTCAAGATGACAGATTTTTTCGATCGACTCCAGGATAATGATGCCAAAGGTAGAAAAGGTGGCAGAAAAAATTGGGATTTTTTTGGATTAAAACAAAAGCTGAACCTCACCCCGCCCCGCTCGCCTCACCCCGCCCCGCTAAAGCGGGACGACCCTCTCCAGGAGGAGAGGGTGGGGGTTGAATACTGTCTGTCGATGATTCCGACCTGTGTGCTATCCCAACGACAAAAGGAAAAGAAATCTAGTAGTGCAAACAGATTCTCTCTCCTTTCCCGTGAAAGTGATCGGAACGGTATATCATAAAAAAAGCTTTAACATCATCATGCACAACACTCTGTGTGGGATCTTTCTCTGAAAGAGGAGCATGGTCACCCCATATTTTATCCCACCCGGAGTGATCAACCCCGGCATTTTAAAAATACCGGGGTGACGAAATCTTTTCCTGATTCCATTTCAGGTCGTACGAGATCGAAATCTCGTGAGAACCGAAACTACTGCCTCGGATCAGCTTATGGTTAAAATCATAACTGTATGCCAGGAATAGTTGTTTGCTTATCTGCCATCCGGCCATAATACCCCATGAAACGCCTACCCGGTATAAGGCGCCCAACCATATTCGATCATTGTATACAAAGGTACCGTTCAAATCAAGCGATGCCGGGGCGCCATTTACAAACCTTCCGATAATCGATGGTTTAAAATCAATTTTTTCGCTTAGTTCAAGTTTGTATCCGGTCATAAGGAAGAGGTGTCGTTCTTCCTTATCTTCTGCTGTCAATGTGTTCTCTTTATTTGAGAGGCTGTTTCTCAGAAGCTTTGGAAGAGAAACCCCCAAGATGAATTTGGGTGTATAATAATAAAGCCCGAAACCAAAATTGGGCAGAAACCTTGAATTCACTTCCTCATGAAGGATATCATCATCAGGAACATCACTGCGGAGCGAAAGAAGGTCGAAGGTATAATAGTTAAAACCCCCCATTAAACCCAAAGATAACTTACGGTTCTTTTCCTGGTCAACCGTCAGATGGTATGCATAATCGAGGTAAAGCCCTGTTTGTATGACCGGTCCAATCCGGTCATGCACCAGGTTTGCCCCAATTCCGACTTTATTTTTATTGAGGGCGGTTTGATAGGAAATGGTCGCAGTCGTTGGAGCACCTTCCATTCCCAGCCACTGTTTCCGAAAAACAGCCGTAAGGTTCGTCGTCATTCGGGTTCCGGCAATAGCAGGATTGATGGTTACTGGATTTGCAATGTATTGGGTATACATTGGATCCTGTTGCGCAAAAACAGAGGTTCCGCACAAACATATCAGCATAAGGGTGAAAACATGTAATCGATTCATAACATCCCCTGTTTTATCGTTTCAAATAAATAGGGTCTGCTGAAAAAAAAGTAATGTTTTGGATCGTTGATGATTTATCCGATATTTGAGACAATAAGTGCAAAGAATTAT
>Ga0116164_10002553_pt1 | contig 12955 bp, 10 predicted proteins | sample AD_UKC109_MetaG_FD_89888 | JGI IMG/M metagenome (GOLD analysis project Ga0116164, IMG submission 89888) | Active sludge microbial communities of municipal wastewater-treating anaerobic digesters from Hong Kong - AD_UKC109_MetaG | ecosystem: Engineered > Bioreactor > Anaerobic > Digestate... | reverse complement strand
CGGACGGAGCCGCGGGACTGACGGTAAACACGACGCTCGAAAACTACGGCGGCGCCGCGCTTACGGCGAAGGTTTCGCTGAGCCTGAACGGGCAAAGCGTGTGTGAGCGGCAGTATCCGGTCAACAGCGAAACGTCGTCAGTCGGGCTGACGGTTGAAAACCCGAAGCTCTGGTGGCCCAACAACCTGGGGGCACAGCCGCTGTACGACGTCAGGGTGCTGCTTTTGGATGCGGACGGAAACGCAATAGACGAAAGCGACACGAGGATCGGCCTGCACACGCTGGAGCTTGACAGGCATGAGGACCAGTGGGGCGAAAGCTTCCGGTTCGTCGTCAACGGCGTGCCGTTCTTTGCCAAGGGCGCGGACTGGATTCCCATGGACGCGTTCGTAACCCGCGGCGGCGCGGAGCGGTACAGAAACCTGCTGACCGAAGCGAGGGACGCCAATATGAACTTCATCCGCGTATGGGGCGGGGGCATCTACGAGGAGGATGTGTTTTACGACCTGTGCGACGAGCTGGGCCTTTGCGTGTGGCAGGACTGCATGTTCGCCTGTTCGGCATATCCCGCCTATGATCAAAAATGGCTTGCGACGGTTTCGCAGGAATTGATCGACAACATCAGGCGGCTGCGCTCCCACGCGTGCCTGGCGCTGTGGTGCGGCAATAACGAAATAGAGTACATGGACCGCGTGGTGACCGACGAAATCGACCCGCAGCGCGGCACCATGAGCTGGACGGAATACAAAATGCTGTTTGACGAGCTGATCCCAGGGCTCGTGAAGGACTACGACGGCGGCCGCGCCTATATCCCCTCCTCGCCGTTCACGCCCGGGGAAAACAGGAGGGATACGAACAACCCGACCCGCGGGGACGCGCACCTTTGGCAGGTGTGGCACGGCAGGCAGCCGTTTGAGTGGTACCGCAGCTGCGAGCACCGTTTCAATTCGGAGTTCGGGTTCCAGTCCTTCCCGGAGCCGGAAACGGTCGACGGCTTCACCCTGCCCGAAGACCGCAACATCACAAGCTACGTGATGGAGAGGCATCAGAAAAGCTATATCGGAAACGAAGCGATATTGATGTACATGCTGTCGTGGTTCAGGCTGCCCAAAGATTTCGATATGCTGCTGTGGGCCTCGCAGATCCTGCAGAGCCTCGCCATCAAGTACGCCGTGGAGCACTGGCGGCGCAAGATGCCCCGGGGCATGGGCACGCTGTACTGGCAGTTAAACGACAACTGGCCGGTGGCGAGCTGGTCGTCCATCGATTACTTCGGCAACCCCAAGGCGCTGCAGTACGCGGCGAAGAAGTTTTACGCGCCGCTGCTGGTCTCCGGCGTGGAGGACTCGGACAACTTCACCGTGGATATCTATCTGTCAAACGACACCCTGCAAGAGAGCGCCGGAGCCGTTGCGTGGAAGCTCGTGAACCTGAACGCAAGCACGGAGGCGAGCGGGGAATTTACCGCGCGGATCGCCGCCAACGCCTCGGCGAAGGTGAAAACGCTGGATGTCTCCCGGGCCGTACAACAAGCCGGAGGCGCAAGGAGCGTTGTGTTGTACTACAGCTATATTGTTGACGGAAGCGAAATCAGCGCCAATGCGTCGTATTTCACGCGGCCCAAGCACATGAAGCTGCAAAAGCCTGTTTACCAAACGAAACTTCGGCAAAGTGGCGGCAGGGAATTTGAACTCGCCGTGCGCGCCGATAAGCCCGCGTTCTGGGTGTGGCCGGACATCAAGGGAGTCAAAGCCCAATATTCGGACCGTTTCTTCGATCTGGACGGGCAAAGCGAAAAGACGATCGTGGTGACGACGCGGGAGGATATCACCGCCGATGCGCTCAGGCGGAAGCTTGCCTTATATTCCATCGTGGATACCTATTCGTAAAGAAACGCGGGAACGCTTGCCGCTGCGGATAAGCTATTGCTCCGGTTTCGTTTCAAATACCTTCGCGGCTTCCTTCAGGTAGGATTGCACCGGCAGGCGCTGCGGGCATATTTTTTCGCATTTGCCGCAGTTGATGCAATCGGACGCCTTGCCGCCTTTTTCGGTGTGGACGCCGTAATAAACGTTGCTCAGCCAATCCTGATGGAGTTTCTTGTTGTTCAGGCAGTTTAGAAGCGCGGGTATATCAATGTTTTGCGGGCAGCCCGGCACGCAGTACCTGCAGGCCGTGCACGCGATCATCTTTTGGTTTTTCAGTATGCCGACAACCTTGCCGACCGCGGTGAACTCCGCCTCGGTCAGCGGATGAAAATCTTTCATATAGCTCAGGTTGTCTTCCATCTGCCCGATGGTGCTCATGCCGGAAAGCACCGTCATCACGCCCTCAAACGACGCCGCGTAGCGGATGGCATAGCTTGCGTAGCTGCCGCCGTGAAGCGCGTCAAAAACCGCTTTCGCTTCGTCCGGAAGCTTGACAAGAGCGCCGCCGCGCACGGGTTCCATCACGATTACGGGCTTTTGGTGCTTGCGGCAGACCTCGTAACAGGCCTTGCTCTCAATGCTGGGGCTTAAATAATCGGCATAGTTGAACTGTATCTGCACTACTTCGATCTCCGGGTGCTCGCTTAAAATCTGTTCAAGCACCGCCGCCCTGTCGTGGAAAGAGATACCGATATGCTTTACCTTGCCCTCGGTTTTCAGCGCCTGGATGAATTGAAAGGTATTGCACTTGGAGAATTTCTTGTAATACCCGGCGTTGAGGGCATGGAGCAGATAATAGTCAAAGCAGTCCACGCCGCAAGTTTCCAGTTGTTTTTGAAACACGCCGGGCAGGTCGCTTTCCGATTGGAACAGGTTTTCCGTTAATTTATTGGTGAGGATATAGCGTTCGCGGGGATACCGGGACGTCAGACATAGGCGCAGCATGGTTTCGCTGTCGCCGTACACCGTGGAGGTGTCAAAGTAGTTGAACCCCTCCGAAAGAAACCGGTCCGTCATCTTCGTGAACTGTTCCAGGTCGGGCTTGCCGTCGATATGCGGAAGCCGCATCAGGCCAAAGCCGAGTTTTCTCATTTATATGTGTCTCCTTTTTGATTCGCCGGGTTTGTTTTTCTTCGCGGCATCAATCCTGCGTAGTGCTCGATTTTCATATCCAGCCGGTCAAGCGAGCGATGCATATCCGCGATGCGCCCGGCGAGGATGCCGCGCTGTTCCTTGAGCATTTTAAGCCGCAGCGGCAGCGTGCCGTCGCCCTGCCGGAACAGCTTGACGTACTCCACCAAAAAATCAATCGGCAGCCCGGCGGAGCGCATGCACTTGATGAATTCAATCCAGCCGCAGTCCTCCTCCCGGTAATCCCGTATACCGCTGGGTTTGCGCCCGACAGGCGGGAGCAGCCCGATGCGTTCGTAATAGCGCAGCGTATCCGGCGTTAAATCATACTTCTTGGCAACGGCGGCGATCGTCATGCTGTTTCCTCCTTATGGATGGGGATATGTATAGTATAAACGTTGGAGTATACTCCAAGTCAAGTCAAAGAAAAAGCGCTGGGGGTATAGCGTTTTTGCAGGATGTTTTTTCGGCTTTCATCAAAGGGCATATCCGCGGATGATCAATCAGAAACCAAACGTTACAGCTCCATCGCGGCGTCGTGCATGGCCAGCAGGTTTTCGGGCGGTACGTTGGGCAGCAGCGCTTCGTGGCTCGGGGATACGACCCATCCGGAACCGAAGATGTCCTTCAGCCTGAATACCTCGTCTTTCACCTGCCGCGGCGTGCCGAAGGGCAGCAGTTCCTGCGTGTCCACGCCGCCCACGAACAGGATGTCGTCCTTATACTTTTTCAGGTTTTCCGCGTTCATCCCCCGCGCTTTGGCCTGCAGCGGATGCAGGGCGTCGATCCCCGCGTCGATCAGCATCGGGATGACCCTGTCGATGGAGCCGCAGGAATGCAGCATCACATAAAGCCCCGCGCGCTTGGCCTGGTCGATCAGCTGTTTGAAATACGGGAGCACGAAACGGGAGAAGCACTCCGGGCTGATCAGCAGGTCCTGCTGGCTGCCGAAATCGTTGCCCAGGAACAGCGCGTCAATCTTCCCGCCCATGCGCGCGTAGATCATTTGGTTCGCTTCCAGGTAAAACGTCATCACATGCTCGGTCACGGCATCAACGACGTCCGGGTCTGTGTACATTTTGATAAAATAGTTTTCCATCCCGAAGAAATCGGCCACGATGTGAAAAAAGCACGACCAGGCGCCCCCGGCCACGCCCATGCCCCGCGCAATCGTTTTGTCGATATCTTTTTCCAGCAGGTCCAGATCGATGTACTTTACATCCGGCCAGTGGTACGCGTCCACCTCCCGCACGTCCTCGCACTGAGCAAACGCGCCGGGCTGGCCGAGGGAGTGGCGTGGCTGCCCGTTCAGCAGGTCGAATACCGGCTCGTTTTCGGGATGGCGCCAGTAGTTGAGGTCGGCGGGAAGCCAGGCGAAATCGTCGTTGAGCTTGCAGGCGAGTTCCTCCTTGCTGCCGGCCCCGAAGTACCGGAAGTAGGAGGGAAGCGTGTCGTCGTGGGGGTTTCCCATCCAAAACCCGGCTTTATCGGCCTTTCTGTTTTCAAGCAGCGCGCGGTAGCGTTCCCTTCCCGTCATATTGATATCTCCTTATAATCTATTCAAACATCATACACTCCATATAGTACTCCGCGAAGGCGGCGCTGCCGCCCAGCGGCACGGTAACGGCGTTGCGGGCGATGTCCGCGGCGGTTTGCGTATACTCCCCGTTGAGCAGCAGCATTTCGGCGCCCGTCAGGGACGCGTTTCCAAGCACCGTCGCCCTCCCCGTCAGCTCCCCGGGGATCAGGCCGATTTTGGCGGCGTTTAAAATGGAAATATGGCTGCCGAACCCGCCGGCAATGTAGAGCGTTTTGATCTGACTCTCCGTGATCTCCACATGCTTGCAGATGGTCTTGATTCCCGCCGCGATGGCGCCCTTGGCAAGCTGAATGCTGCGGATATCCTTCTGCGTCAGGCCGACGTCGCCGCAGAGCGGAACTTCGCCCAATTCCATCAGGCCCGTTTCATCAACCAGGCCCAGTTGCAGGAGGGAAGCCACGGCGTCGATCAGCCCGGAGCCGCAGACGCCCACGGGCGTTTGCCCGCCGATCGTCGTACAGGCGAGCTTTCCGCCCCGCACCCATACGCTGTCAATCGCGCCCGGAACGCTGCCGACGCCCCTGTGGATATTCACGCCCTCAAAGGCCGGGCCCGCGGCCGTGGCGCAGCAATACAGCGTTCCCTGGTGCCACAGCGCGATCTCCCCGTTGGTCCCCAGGTCGGTCAGCAGGGCCGTATCCTCCCGCCCGCACATCCCGGAGGCCAGCACGCCGCAGACGATATCCGCGCCCACATACGCGCTGGCGCAGGCGGGCAGAAAGACCTTCGCGTTTGCTATAGAGCGCAGCCCGAGGGCGTCCCCGTCCGTCCACAGGCCGAACAGGCAGTCCGCCTCAAACGGGGCGCGGGACAGCGTAACCGGGTCGCGGCCCGTGAGCAGGTAAAGCATCGTAGTATTGCCCGCCATTATGGCAAATTCGATATCGGACGGCGCGATCCCGCAGTCCGCGCAAAGCGTGGCAAGCGCCTTTTCGATCTCGCCTGTCACCAATTGCCGCAGCCTCGGGCCCTCGCCGCTCATGGCCGCCTCGATCCTCCCGATCACGTCCGCGGCGATGCTGCCCTGCGGGTTGGACGCGGTGGCGGCCTTCAGCGGCTCGCGGCGCTCAAGGTTTATCAGCCGCAGCGCCAGCGTGGTGGTTCCGATATCCACCGCCAGGCCGTATTTGCCCTGCATCGGATTGTACGGGAACTCCGGCAGCGTGCCCTCCAGCTGGATATTCATGAAATCCGAGGCGTCCGGGATCGTGATTTCCGCGTCGCCCCTGAGCGTCAGTTGACAGGCAAGGCGCGCGCCCCCGGCGATTTCAGCCGGGGACAGGCTTTCCATTTCCCTTGCGGTAAGCGCGGACACTTCGCCTGCCGCCCGCACTTTGCACTTGCCGCAGATTCCCTTTCCGCCGCAGGGCGTGGCAATCGTCAGCCCGTGTTCACGCAAAACCTGCGTAAGCAAAGGCGCGCCGTCAAACGCGACGACGGTGTCCACGCCTCCCCGCCGTATTTTAAGTTTGCTCATAATCCTGCCCTTTTAAATCAGAAGCATTCCGAAATAGGTTACGGTATTCGCGCCATTAATGTACTTCAGCCCCGCGTTGGCCGATGTTTGATACACGTCCACGCCGTAGGCCTCCAGCGAAGGCAGCGCCATATCCGGGTCCCTGCAGGGCAGGTTTTCCCGCTTGGCGCAGGTTTCGCAGTTGCCGCATCCGCCCGCGGCCAGATGCAGGAACGGCTGCGCGAGGGTTTTCAGCGCTTCTTTGTGAATCTTCCGGGATATGCGGTTGAACGCCTTGCCCGCCGCCAGCATGCCCTCGATATCAAACGAATCTTCCAGCGGATATACCGACTGGTACATCACCGCGGTATCAAACGTCCGCAGCCGCCGCATCAGCTCATGGATATCCCCGACGTCCGGCGGGCACATGTAACACCGGCCGTAATTTCCGCAGGCGTTGCTCTTGCAGATCTCCCTGAAGTCCGCCGACAGGACGATCTGGTCTTTGCCGATTACCGCCGTTTTCCCCACGCCGCACGAAAGGATCAGCGCGGAAAGCTCCGCGGCCGTTCCGCCGTCATTTTGCATTGTATTCCGCCACGGCATCGTAGAAAGCGTGGATATTTTCCCAACTCGCGTGCGCGGGAATGTCGCAGCCCGACGAGATCAGGAAATTCGGGTACTTCGCGCATTTGTCCATCAGATCAAACACCGCGGCGCGCATGTCCTGCGGCGTTCCGGAGGCAAACAGCCCCGCCGGATCGATATTGCCCATGCACAGCGCGTCCGCAGGCGCGTTCTTCATGATTTCTTCCATGTCCAGCGCGTTGCCGAAATGGTACGCCGCCGCCTTCATGCTGAATATTTCCGGCAGCATTTTTGCCACCGCGCCGCCGCAGTTGTGGTAGATCACCGGGAATTCTTCCGTTTGTACGGCGTCCAGAATCTTTACGACGTAAGGATTGGAAAATTCTTCCGCCATCTCCGGGTTCAAAAGCCCGGCCAGCGGTTCGGCCAGCACGACGCCGTCGGTGCCCGCGGCCCTGAAGGATTTGCAGTATTCGATGATGTATTCCGTCGCCTTCTCAAGCACCTTGTGCACCGTTTCGGGTTCGTCAAAACAGGCGTAAAAGATCTCCGTCACGTCCATCAATCGTCCCGCCAGCGAGTACGGGCCGATCGCGCCCGCAAGCACCGGCTTATCCGGGATGTATTCTTTGGCCAGCTTCATGGCGTCGGCAAACAGCGCGGCGCGTCCCTTGTCAAGCGCGGGCACTTCCAGCGCTTCGGCGGCTTGCGCGCCGTCGATCAATTGCCCGATCACGGCGGGCACTTCATCCTTTGTAAAGCGTATCTTTGCTCCGAAGGCTTCGGCTTCAACCGACAGGTCCATCAGCCCGATTGCCGCGATCGCCGGCGTTTGCTCCGCGATAAGCGCCATCGCCCGCGCCTGCGTCTGCGCGTCCCGCGTCATCTCCTCAACGGTGACGCCTAATTTCTGTGTTGCCGGAAAGGATAGAATGGGCAGCGCGAGCTTCTTGCCTACGCGCGCCGCGTCCCAAAGTATTTTACCCGTGTTCATTGTGCAGTTTCCTTTCTTCCGTTTGTCAGCCGAAGGCTTTCCGGAAAGCCTCGCAGTAATACGCCGTGGTCTCAAACTTCGCGTCCGGCGGAATCCTGTGGTCGGGGCAGGGGATATACCCGCCCAGGTCCACCAGCGGCTTCAGCCGTTCGATCTCCGCGTCGACCGCGGCCTTATCCTGCGCGAGGACGCGCTTGTCCATGCCGCCGACGCCGCGCAGTTCGGGGCCGTACAGCTTGCGCCAGGGCGCGATGCTGGCGTTCCATGTCCCCACCTCGATGGGAAACATCGTGTTCACGCCGCTGTGAAGCCATATGGGCACCAGCAGGTCGATGCAGCCGTCGCAATCCACCGACGTGATGCCGATCCCGTGGCTTAGAAGCAGGGCGCTGATGCGGGCGTAATGCGGCGCGACCAGTTCCCGGAACACCGCGGGGTTGACCAGCGGGCCGTTTTTAAAGCAGATGTCCTCCCAGTAATGCGCGTAATCAAATTGGACGCCGAAGGACAGCGCGGTTTCGGCAACCTGATAACACAGGTTCCCGACGGTATCGATGATCTCGCGGTACAGATCCTCGTCGTCCACGGCGAGATAACACAGCTCTTCCACGCCCAGCATGTTTCGGATGTTGCCGTAGAGGCTGCCCACCTGAAGCCCAAGCGGCAGCTGCCGCGCGGCGCTTTCCGTTGCCAGGGTATCAAACAGCTCCGCGTCCACCCGTTCGGGGCTGAAGCGGAGCTTGGGCACATAGAGCTCCTCCCAGGCTTCGCGCCCGGTCAGGGAGGTGCCGACCAATGCCGGAATGGATACGATGCTGTCGTTGACCTTTTCAATCAAGCCTTCGGAATTCCGGATGATCCGGCTGCCGTCCGGCTTGGTTTCCAGGGTTTCCTCGGCGAAAAGCGGCAGCAGGCAGCTTTTTCCCCCTACGGTGGAACACCAGTTGAAATCAAACCCGAGCCTAGCCATCACGCGCCTGTCCGCAGGGCCGTTGTCCCCTTCCCGTTGATAGCCCCGCGCGTCCTCCGGGTCTATATGCCCTTGCCAGGCCCACTTAAAAAGCGTTTCCTTCCAGTACCCGAAGGATACCAGGGGCAGACGGTCATATCGTTGGTAGTGAAGCACCGCCTGTACGCGTTCCCGGTGATTCATTCGCAAGCCCCTTTCAAGGAGTGTGTATGCTCAGGCGGAACAGAACTTCGCCGCGACATCCGCCGCGCTGGCAGCGTCGGGCGTGTAGGCGTCGGCGCCGATCTTTTTGCAAAACGCGTCCGTCAGCGGCGCGCCGCCCACCATAATTTTCACCTTATCGCGGATTCCCGCCGCTTTCGCGGCATTCACCACGTCCTCCATGCCGGACATGGTTGTGGTCAGCAGCGCGCTCAGGCATATAATCTGGCAGTTTTCGTTAATGGCCGTTTCCACGAACGTTTCGGGAGCGACGTCCGTGCCCAGGTCGATGACCTCAAGCCCCTTGCCTTCCAGCATCATTTTCACCAGGTTTTTCCCGATGTCATGCAAATCGCCCTTCACCGTGCCGATGCACGCCTTGCCGCAGGCCTGGACGCCCGCTTCCTTGAGCAGCGGCTTTAAAAGCGCCGCGCCCATGTTCATGGCCCTGGCCGCGACCAGCACTTCCGGTACGAAGATCTCGTTGTTCTTGAAGCGTTCCCCGACGATGTTCATACCGCTGAGCAGCCCCTTGTCCAGAATCTCCTTGACCGGCAGCCCTTCGTCGATGGCTTGCTGCACCAGCTCTTTTACGTTTTTGGCTCTTCCTTTTTGCAGGTTTTCCGAGATTTCCTGTAACAAACTCATGGTATACTCCTTCCGTTTCCCCAACCAAACAGAACAAGCCGGGGATGATACGCTGAGGACAAACTACGGCGTTGTCCGCTTTTGGTTTCGTCTATTCTACCACGCCTGCCGTACCCTGTACAGGGTATTTTATGCCCAAATTTTAACCGATCCAACATATATTGTGCTACGCGCCGACAACCTTCATAGCGATGTCCGCCCAGCGCGTCAGCCGGTCGGGTTTATGTGCGACGGTGGAGATATCCTTGAGGATCATCTCCAGGTTGACGTTGTTTGCCCGCGCCAGATCCACGGTCATCTGCAGGTCGGCCTCTACCGCGTCCCAGTTGACGCTGCTGCCCGCAATGAGAGCCGGCGTCGGCTTGTTTGACATGATCAGTTCGGCGCCGATGTTCTCGGCGAACCGCTTGCGGTCGCTCCACGGGCTGCAGGACACCTTGCGTACGTGCGGTATCTTTTTCACCATCTCCAGCCTGTCGTCCAGCCGGTCGCAGCAGCCGTAATAGATCATGCCGAAATACTCCGCCATCCGGGAGATATAGGGGAATTCAAATTCCTCCATCATATCCGGGGATACCGAGGTAAACAGCTGCGCCAGGCCGAATGCCCAGCTGTTTTTGGAAACGGGGCCTTTTCCCTGGCCGCAGTCGGGCAGCAGTTCGTCGGTATAGATGTAGGAACAGTGGCAGCGGTTTGCGATATCGTCGTGTATCATCAGTTCGTTTGCCTGCTTGATTCCCGCGATCGCCGATTCTGTAATCCTGTCCATGCAGGCGTGCAGGAAGTCCGGGCGGTCCACAAAGTCGATATAAGCGTTTTCCACGCCCATGACTTCCGTGAGATAGTCCCATACGCCCAGGTGGAAGCCTATTCCGTGCCCCTGCACCAGCGTCGCGACGCCCTGGAATATCCGCTGCGCCTCTTCCCAGACCTCCTGTGTTTTTTGTGCGTCCACGCTGAAGCTTAAATCCCGGATTTTCGGAATGTCGTCAAAATCCGACAGTACCTGCTTGTAGAGGCGGGACGGCGCGGTGGTATCCTCGGAAAGCCTGAACACGTCTGATTCGGCGCGCAGCCCGTAGCCGGAACCGGCAATGACCTTGGGAATGGTAATGAACGGCTCCACCACCATATCCACGGGGAAATGCTTCCATTTATAAATTGTGGAACGCAATTCCCACTCCAGCTTCCGCCAGTACGGATCGGTGATACGGCACTGCAGTGTTTCGTCGGATGAAAGCTCGTCCCACGGCAGCTGATCAATGCACACCATGGGCCTGATCATCTTGCTGCGATTGAGCGCTTTCCACAGGCCGATCTTTTCCCGCATCACCGGCAGCTCCGCGATTTCCATATAGGAAGCGGCCAGTTCCCGCAGGATGTTTATATCATCGTTAAGCAGTATCATAGCGATCTCTCCTTTTGTGCTTTGCACACATTATAATACGCATAAATGATATAAAAAACCTCATATACTGATAATACATACGCAAATATTGACTTATTGTATTGATTATGATAGGATGAAGCCGATTTTCGGAGGTGGCGCGCTGTGCTGCTTGAATATGACAATACCACCGTGACCGCCGACTGGCGGATCGAAGAAAAAATCCCGGCGGGGTACTGCCGGGTCTATTACGTATACGGGGGCGAGGTGCACTATGCGGACAGCCGGCGCAAAGCCAGGCTGCGCCCGGGACACCTCTACATTTTTCCGTCGGCTTCGCCGTACCGGATGCGGCAAAACGCCGCCGATCCGTTGCGCTGCACGTTCATGCATATCGATATCGCGCCTTCAACGCTCATCAAGCTCATAGACTGCCGGGTGGATAAAGACAGTTTTTTGGAACACTTGCTCCTGGCCTTTGCGGCTGCGATCAGTGAAAAGGACAGGAAAATTATTTTCGCGCTGGCGGAGGTTTTCGAGCTTTATATTGCCCAGCATGAATTGGCGGAAGCGCCAATCCACGAGCTTTCCAGGGTTCTGCGCTTCGTTGCCGAGCATATTGCGGAGCCCATCACGCTGGGCCGGCTGAGCGCCATAGCCGGTTACAACGAGCAGTATTTTGTCCGGCTCTTCCGCAAAAGCATCGGACTGACGCCCTATCAGTACGTCATCAGCCAGCGGATGAAAACGGCCAGAACGCTGCTGGCGAAGGGCGAATCCGTGACCCGGACGGCTGAGATGACCGGATACCGGGACGTCAAATCCTTCAGCCGCGCCTTTAAAAAGGGCGTCGGCTTAGCGCCGTCGGCGTTCCGCAGGCAGAATACCATCCTGCCCTGAGGCCGCCGTTTCATTGCAAATCGCGCGAGCCCGGCGACGGCGCCCGTCCCTTGTGCGCGCCGGTGGATTTCTCCGTATAGGCGCTGGATTCTTTTAAAAAGGAAACTGCAGCAACGTTAAAAATGATGACTGCGGATGTTCCATTTCAGAAAATGGCTTCCGAACGAAGCTATGCCATAATTTCACGCGCCGCCGCCACAAAGGCACGGATATTATCCGGCGGCGTATCCGGCGGCAGCGCGCATCCGGAACACAGAAGGAGGCGCCGGCCGGAGAAAATCCGGCGTATTTCCAAAACTTTTTCCCGCACCAGTTCCGGCGAGCCGAATCGCATAACCCCGGACGGGTCGATCGGGCCGGACACGGCGGAAATCCCGGACAGTGTTTGAGCCGCCAATTCCATGTCCGTTTTGTAATCCAATTCATACGCGGGAAAGCCAACCTGCGCCAGTTCGGGCAAAATGCGGCTGGTATCGCCGCAGATGTGGCAGATGGTTTCGATCCCCGCTTCCTGCAATTCCGCTTTCATGCGCCGGTGCCACGGCATGGCGAACTTGCGGTAATAAGCCGGGCTGATCAGATCCGGGCCGCAGGAGCTGTCCCCGAAGCTGGTAATGTCCGCTCCGGCCTCTTTGCAGAGCCGGTGGAAACGCGTATGCACGGCACAGCAGCGGTCGATGAGCATGCATACGTCTTCCTCCATATCCTCATCCGCCAAATCCATCATGAAATTTTCCATGCCGCATAACAGCATAGCCAGGCTGAAGGGCCCCTGATCCGCGTTGATTCTCAGCAGGAGGCTTTTCCCCGCCATTTCCCGCATCTGCCGTACGCTTTCCAGATACCGCTGCACGCGGGGGCCGTTTTCCAGCGCGCGGATATCCGCATGCCGGGCGATTTCCTGATAGCTGTTATAACAATTGCCGCACACACGGGCTGGTTCGTCTTCCGGATAATCCACCGGCACACCCAGCGCGGACACCTCCAGGCAGGTGTCCACGTCCAGGAAAATACCGTCCAGCCCGTAGCGGTCCGCAAACCGCACCTGCGCCTCCGCCATTACCCGGGCACTGTCGCGGTATTGCGCCATCGTACTGCCCATTTCCCGGACAGCCGTCATGAACCCGTGGAGCATGACCGGCGTACAATCTG
>Ga0116164_10002551_pt1 | contig 12960 bp, 12 predicted proteins | sample AD_UKC109_MetaG_FD_89888 | JGI IMG/M metagenome (GOLD analysis project Ga0116164, IMG submission 89888) | Active sludge microbial communities of municipal wastewater-treating anaerobic digesters from Hong Kong - AD_UKC109_MetaG | ecosystem: Engineered > Bioreactor > Anaerobic > Digestate... | reverse complement strand
CATTGTGTCCTTTTTTCAGGGTCAGTTCTCAGAATGACACCCTTTCTTAACGATGCAGGAATCATGGGATATTCCTTTCGACGAAAGAACTCACAAACCCATTTTTTTGGCAATGCCCGGCGGCACAGCATCTTTATGAACCATTATATCGATGGTACGTAAAGCTACATAAGGCTTGGAAGCATAAAAATAGCCCTTGTACTCGTTGTATTCGCCCCAGGAATTTTTCACGGTGTAATAAATGGTACCGTTCTGGTCTTTGGCAGTTCCCACAATGTGCATACCGTGATCGTCGGTCGAGGTGTAATTATCAAAATCGATCTGTCGCTGTTCCTGGGTGATCACTTTTTCTTTTCCCGGTTTATCAAGCTTATAGAGTTCTTCTTCCTGTTTCTTTTCATCGAGCTTTTCCCAGCGGGAGATTTCTGCATCGCTCATTTCGGTGAAATCTTTTTCGGGAACAACGGCAATTCCCTTATTTTTGGTATCAAAACCCTTATCGCTCACATCGGCGCCCCAGGCAATAGAAAAACCTTTTCCCAGGGCATAGTCCATAATCTCCATCAGTTCTTCCAGTGGAACGTTGTAAATTTCATCCCAAAGCCAGTTGTCGGGAATTTCGATGATGAATTTCTCGTAGAACGGGTGATGGGTAAACGATCCTATTTCGATGTAATTGTCGGGATGAAGCCCCATGTACTCGCTGGCAAAAGTTTGTGGCGCGTATTCCTTGCCTTCGTATACAAAAGTTTCGGGCAGGGGTCCAAGGTAGTTATCGAGCAAATCGGTATAAGCATCGTGCCAAACCGGACTGAGTTTTCGGTTCTTGTTTTTAACAATACCCTCGACATGGGCTTTCAACACTTCGTCCATTTCACCGTGAACGGGTTTGGTTTCGCCAATGCTTAATCCGTTATAAACTACATCGGGGACCATTCCAAAGTTCTTCAAAACCCAGGTGGCATCGTGAAAGGCGCCTCCAGCTGCAAAATTGGTATTCCCATGCATCCGAACATACTTATTGGCCTTTTCGGCATAACAATGCCATACAACAAACATTTCGGAAAGGTCGGTTTCGGGTTTCCCCAAACGAAGCATTTCGGTTTCGAGAAACGAAAGAGAAGAAAACGACCAGCAGGTGCCCGAACGGTGCTGATCTTTAACCGGGGTTGTGGGTATTTCGATCAAAGGAGTGAACGTATAGCCCGAATCGTTTTTTTCAATATTATTCTGGGCCAACACACTGTTCCCTACGAGGAAGAACACAAGCAAAAGAATCGATTTCCCTCCTTTTATCACCAAGTATTTTCGCATAATAAACATTTTAAAAGATTCAACCCTTAAAAATAGAATAAATATTCCGTATTAAAAGAAGAAAAAAATCATTCGATCAGACCGAAAGTTCCTTGTGGCGGAAACATTCGGTGAGGTGATCGTTGACCATTCCTGTGGCTTGCATGTGGGCGTACACAATGGTAGGACCCAAAAAACAGAAGCCTCTTCGTTTCAACTCCGAAGCTATTTCTATGGACAGGGGCGTCCGATCGGGTATTTCACGCATCGATGTGTAGTGATTGACTATAGGCGATCCGCCTGTAAAGCGCCAAATAAAGTTGCTAAACGAACCAAACCCGGATTGAATATCGAGAAAGGCTCGGGCATTTTGAATCGACGCTTCGATTTTTCGTCGGTTCCGAATGATGCCTGGATCCTGCATCAACGCTTCCATTTTTGCTGTATCGTAACAAGCAATTTTCGACGGATCGAAACCATCGAAAGCCCTTCGGTAGGCTTCTCTCTTTTTGAGTATCGTAATCCAGCTCAGTCCGGCCTGTGCACTTTCCAGGATGAGAAACTCAAACAATTTTCGGTCGTCGGTTACGGGTACTCCCCACTCTTCGTCGTGATAGGCACGATACAAATCGGAATGCTCGGCCCAGGGGCATCGTTTACGAGTGTTCATTGCTTCGATCTTTTTGCCGATGCAAAGTAAAAAGAATAAATGGCCCTTCGTGCCAAAGGTGTAGAAAAATGATCATTCTTGCCGTAGAAAATGAAATAAGAGTAGGCAGCAGGGAAAATGTTTTAAAACAAGAGGTCTCAATCAGCTTTTGATGAGTAGTTTATAATTTCTTCTGGAAGAGTGCATCTCGGGAATATCGATCGGCAATCATTCGGGAAGTTCCCGTCATTTTTTGTATCACCTGATTTTTCATGGGTTCTGCCAGACCAACAATTTGTCGTGTTTCTTTGTCGAAAACCGAAAATCCAAACGGTTTCCGGTGTATTTGAATCATCAGTCCATCGTTTGATGTTGTCGTGATCTGTATCAATTCATCGATTTCCTCAACATAAATGGATCCCTCCAAACCTATATACTTATCGATTTCAGAGGGGCCAATCAGGCGGATGGTTTGTCCTTTGTCGAACCAGTCGATTCCGATTGACTGGTTATTGTAAGCGGTAAACAAAACCTTTTGACCCCGGTCCGATTCAATAATCACTTCTTTATCAGTGACCTGACAATAAGTCACGTATCGTCCGGTATTCTTTGCCAGACTTGTAAAAGCCATCATCATAAACGAAAAAAACAACAAAAGCTGAACGATGGAAAACGAGACAATACTCATTTTTATTTCACTTCCTTTTTTCATGCGTATATATTTCTATTAAGTTATTGACTACCTTTCAAATGAATACAAAGGAAGAAAACAAGAATTATTCCAAACATATATATATCTGATTATCTGAGATTATGTTTATATACCGTTGGGAATCCGGTCTCAAATTGGGACATTCTCGGATGGAAAGGGACATAAAAAAGGACCTCTGGCCGGAGGTCCTTTGGGTATCGTTGTTTGTTCGTTTACATCAAAAAACTCAGAAGGATTCCGGCGCCTACAGCCGACCCGATCACGCCGGATACGTTGGGTGCCATGGCATGCATTAACAGGTGATTGCTGGGATCGCATTTTAAACCTTCAACCTGTACAACCCGTGCGCTGTCGGGGACAGCCGAAACACCGGCTGCACCGATAAGGGGATTGATTTTATTATCGCCTTTCAGGAACACATTCATCAAGCGGGCAAAAAGCAAACCGCCTGCAGTTGCAATCATAAACGAGAGTGCGCCCAACCCAAAGATTTTCAGGGAGTCGACGGTCAAAAAGAAATTTGCCTGGGTAGAAGCGCCCACGGTAACGCCCAATAAAATAGTTACAATATTAATGAGTGCGTTCCGGGCTGTGTCGGCCAGACGTTCGGTCACCCCCGATTCTTTCAGGAGGTTTCCGAAGAAAAGCATCCCCAGCAAGGGCATGGCCGAAGGAGAAATGAAGGTGGTGAGCAGCAAACCGATGATTGGGAACAGAATTTTTTCGGTCTTGCTCACAGCTCTCGGAGGTTTCATCCGGATTAAGCGTTCCTTTTTAGGAATCAGCAACTTCATAATTGGTGGCTGAATGACCGGAACAAGAGCCATATAGGAATAAGCGGCAATGGCAATGGCACCCATCAGGTGTGGAGCCAGTTTGGATGAAAGGAAAATTGCCGTCGGGCCATCGGCACCGCCAATAATCCCGATTGCCCCCGATTCCTGCGGGGTAAAGCCCAGCGCAGCAGCACCGATAAACGTTCCAAAAATACCCAACTGGGCAGCAGCGCCCAACAGCATAAGTTTCGGATTGGATATTAATGAAGAGAAATCGGTCATCGCACCAACCCCCAGAAAGATTAACGGAGGATAAACCCCCTGGGTAACGCCAAAATACAGGTATTTCATTACAGATCCCTTTTCGTAGATTCCCAGTTGGTAACCCGGCAGAAAGGGAACGTTTCCGATCAAAATACCTGTACCTATGGGTACAAGCAACAAGGGCTCATAGTCATATTTTATCGCCAGGAAAATGAACAGGCAGCCCACACCGATCATGATCAGGTTCCGGACGTCGAAATTGGCAAATCCGGTAAAACCCCAAAACGATTTTAATCCATGAATGGCTTCTTCAATTATTCCGGAAGATCCGGCCTGCAGGGCTGTTGTATCGGAAGCCCAGGCATCCATCCATCCAAAAACTGACTGGAACGTTAACAGAATAGCTATGGCAACAAAAGCCACAATTCGTTTACGATATTTATTCTCCATAATCTTACATTTCGATCAGCACATCACCCTGCAATACGGCCTGACCGATCGTTACCTTTACTGATTTAACAACGCCATCCTTTTCTGCCAACACATTGTTTTCCATCTTCATGGCTTCCATGATCAGCAGCGTTTCTCCTTTCTTTACTTCATCACCTTCGGCAACAAGAATCTTGAATATATTGCCGGGCAAGGGGGCCAAAACACTGGTTCCCGAACCGGATACTTTTCGGGTAATGGTTCCCTCGCCCGGTTTTTGGGCAACGGGTTTTCGAACCAACCGGGGTGTTTTGCTTTGCCTGATTTCCCGATGGATCGTTACATTGTATTCCGTGCCGTTTACCTCAACCATTACATTGTTTTCCTCAAAGTCGTTGACTTTCACTTCGTATTCGTTGCCCTTTATGGTAAATTTAAATTTCTTCATGATCTAATTTTTTGGGAAATTCCGTACTCCGTATATTTTCGAGCTCCAGGGGGAGTACCTCCTCTGAATTTGTTTGATCGTAATAACATTGCTCTCTTCATCGTGCTGTTCTTCAAAATAAAGATGAAGAGCCAAAGCGATGGCCGCAGTTTCATCGCCACTCATATAGCGCGCGCCCGATTGCCCGGGATAAACCTGTCCATTGTCGGTTGGTTTCGTTTTCACCTTCACTTTCACCTTCATCAGTCGGGGAATATTATTAAAAACCATGATCAGCAGAACAAGAGCAATAAACACCACCAACCAACCCACTATGGTAATGATCAAGGTTTGACTATCTATACTCAGTATTATCATAATCAACGGTTTTAAAGCGGAATATTGCTGTGCTTTTTCATCGGATTGGTCAGACGTTTGGTTTGCAAACTCTGGAACGCGCGAATAATGCGGAAGCGGGTATTCCGGGGTTCGATGATGTCGTCGATATAAGCATACGAAGCCGCCTGATAGGGATTGGCAAAAGCCTCTTCGTATTCTTCCGTTTTCTTCCGGACAAATTCAATCCGTTCCTCGTCGCTGGACAAGGCCGCTATGGCTTTTCCCTCGAGTACTTCAATAGCACCTTTTGCACCCATAACGGCAATTTGTGCGTTGGGCCAGGCATAATTAAAGTCACCTCTGAGTTGTTTGCAGCTCATCACATCGTGTGCGCCTCCATACGATTTACGGATGGTCACCGTAACCTTAGGGACCGTTGCTTCGCCAAAAGCAAACATTAGTTTTGCCCCTTCGTTGATAATACCGGCATATTCCTGACCCGATCCGGGCAAAAATCCGGGAACATCAACCAGTGTGAGAATGGGGATGTTGAAGGCATCGCAAAAGCGAACAAAGCGGGCAGCTTTTTTTGAAGCGGCACAATCGAGCACCCCGGCAAGGTAATTGGGCTGGTTGGCAATAACGCCCACACTCATACCGTCCATCCGGCAAAATCCAACGATGATATTTTTGGCATAATTCCGGTGGATTTCCAAAAACTCGGCGCCATCCACAATTAAATGAATCAGATCCTTCATATCGTAGGGCATATTCGGATTTTCAGGAACCAGCTCATTGAGTTCATCTTCCATCCGGTCGATCGGGTCGTTGCATTCCAACATCGGGGCTTCTTCAAGGTTATTCTGGGGCAGGTAGCTCAGCAGTTTCCGGATAAGCAAAAGTCCTTCCTCTTCGTTTTCGACCTTAAAATGGGCAACGCCCGACTTGGAAGCATGAACGTCGGCCCCACCCAGGTCTTCAATGCTGATATCTTCGCCTGTAACGGTTTTCACCACTTTGGGACCGGTAACAAACATATAGGATGTATTTTCGGTCATCATGATAAAGTCGGTCAAAGCAGGAGAATAAACCGCTCCACCGGCGCAAGGACCAAAAATAGCCGAAATCTGGGGGATTACTCCCGAAGCCAGAATATTCCGCTCAAATATTTCGGCATATCCGGCCAGCGAGGTTACTCCTTCCTGGATTCGCGCTCCGCCCGAATCGTTGATTCCGATAACCGGTGCGCCCACTTTCATGGCCATATCCATCACCTTACAGATTTTCAGAGCCATGGTTTCGGAGAGCGATCCGCCCCAAACGGTGAAATCCTGTGCAAACACATAAACAATACGACCGTCGATGGTGCCATGGCCGGTTACCACGCCATCGCCCATAAATTTGGTTTTTTCGAGCCCAAAGTTATGGCAACGATGGGTAACAAACATGTCCAGCTCTTCGAAGCTTCCTTCGTCCAACAGCATTTCAATCCGTTCACGGGCGGTCATTTTCCCCTGTTCGTGCTGTTTGTCGATGCGTTTAACGCCCCCTCCCAGTTTGGCCTCAGCCCGGAGTTCGATCAAACGGTTAATTTTTTCCTGATTGCTCATAGTATCTTATCAGTGGGTCTACATTATTCTTTTCCACACAATTCGGTTAATACACCCAGTGTTGACTTGGGATGCAGAAAACCAATATTCAAGCCTTCGGCTCCCTTGCGTTTCTTCTGATCGATCAGTCGCACACCTTTGCTTCCCACCTCGGATAATGCGGCATCAACCTGATCGACAGCAAATGCCAGATGATGTATCCCCTGTCCTCTGCTTTCAATAAACTTGCCTATTGGGCCCTCCGGATCGGTCGACTCCAGTAATTCGATTTTGGTATCTCCCACCCGGAAAAAAGCAGTTTTAACTTTTTGATCGGGGACTTCTTCGATGGCATAACACTCGAGCCCCAACACATCGCGGTAATAGGGGATGGCCTCGTCGAGACTGGCCACCGCAATTCCGATGTGTTCGATATGTGAAATTTTCATTTTGTATTGATTATAAATTATTTGATTGAAAAAAGTGCGAATTTATACGAACGGGCTGAATCAATTACTGACAAAAAACAGGAAGGGTCAAAAAATCAGTTAAGGCAGAGAGTTCCCTGCCTTTTCAGATTCATCGTTACCTATATTTTTAAACTTCATTGGAAATTTTTTTTTCTTCCCAAACAAAATGATAATGGGAACCGAATCGGTCAAAAGCGGCCCGGTCGAGTTCTTCCTGATGGTCGGGATGAGCAATCGAAATGATCCGTTTTGAGCGTTCCTGCAGGGTTTTTCCATACAGATTAACGGCCCCGTTTTCGGTAACCAGCCAATGGATGTGAAAGCGCGACGTGACGACCCCGGCACCGGGCAAAAGGGTGCTGGTGATTTTGCTTGCTCCTTTGGTTGTTACCGAAGGCATGGCAATGATGGGCTTTCCGCCTTTCGACAGAGATGCGCCCCGGATAAAATCGACCTGACCACCTACCCCACTCCAAAAGCGGGTACCAATGGAATCGGCGTTCACCTGGCCGGTAAGATCAACCGAAATGGCCGAATTGATCGCGGTCACTTTCGGATTCATGGCAATAATATGCGGATCGTTGGTATAACCAACATCATTCATCAAAACACCCGGATTATCGTCGATAAAGTCATATACTTCTTTCGATCCCATCAAAAATGTTGCAACGATCTTACCTTTATCAATGACCTTGTGCGCGTTATTGATCACACCCTTTTCGACCAGGGGCAAAACACCGTCGGCAAACATTTCGGTATGGATCCCAAGATTTTTATGGTGCCCCAGTTGAGCCAGAACGGCATTGGGTATGGCACCGATTCCCATTTGCAGGGTTGCACCGTCTTCGATGAGGGCAGCGCAATTTTTTCCAATTTTTATATCCGTTTCGGAAAGAGGTGCGGGTGCAGCCTCAATCAGAGGGGTATTGTCTTCACAAAACAGATCGATGCGGTCGAGTTTGATCATTGCATCGCCAAAGGCCCGGGGAATGTTGGGATTGATCACCCCGATTACCGTGTCGGCTTCCTCAACGGCAGCCAGGGTTGCATCGACCGATGTTCCCAGCGAAACATATCCGTGTTTGTCGGGAGGTGAAACCTGAACCAGGGCTACATTCGGACGGCAAATCCCTTCCCGGATCAAACGCTGGGTTTCCGACAAAAAAACCGGAATATAATCGGCATAACCCGCCTGAGTCTGTTTGCGTACATTGTGCCCGACAAAAAACGACTCCATCAAAAAAATCCCTTCAAATTCCTCGTTGGCATAAGGGGCCGGCCCTTCGGTGTGTAAATGCTGAATACGCACGTTGTGAAATTCACGGTTCCTTCCCCGCTCACACATGGCCTGAATCAGTTTCTGGGGGGCACAGGCCACGCTGTGAATGTGTACCCTGTCGTTGCTTTTAATTACTTTTACGGCTTCCTCTGCGGAAACAAATTTGATCATGCTCATAAAATTGGATTTGCTTTTTTTGAAAAACAGCGCAAAGATACAATTTGGAACAGGGCAGCAAAAAATGAGCAAAATTATTTTCCACAATTTTTGGAACCTTCAAAATTCCTTAACATATTCCGATAATGTTCCATTTTACAGCATGTTTGACAGGAAAAGACGTGCAAAATTTTGTTCCTCTTTTTTTTTTTTCTATTTTTAAACCAACCAAACAAAAACGCATGAATATTCTTCGAAACATCCCTTTTTCCTCAACTCTGATTTTTTCAACAATTCACAACCTGTTTTTCAAGGGTTTATCATTTATTCCATTCCCATTTGAACGCATTAGAAGCCCCTGAAAAAGAAAGAAAACCTCTCATTTCCATTCAATTCAAAAAATTCAACCGCATAACTAAAAACAATATGAAACGAACATGTTTACAGAAAAACACGACCTGTCCCGATTTATCGAGAAACACGCATGTACAAACCACATGTGAGTTACATCCGGACGTAAATATATTAAAAGATCGACCTTTCGATCCAAAAGGTATTCAGTATGTTAAAAGTTTTGTACGGATGAAAAATTCACAATTTTCTCTCCTGCATTTTTTCCTTTTCATCATCTTTCTGCTTCCGCTTGCTTCGTTGGGCGATGTTGTTGAGAATTTCGACGCCTGGTCCGACGGAACCTACGGCAGTACATCGACGTACACCGATGCCTCGGGCGGGCAATGGGAATCGTACAACGCGATGAGCCACGCCAGCAATGCGCGTTCAGGAAACGCGATTCGCTTTAACGATGACTCCGGGGCAAACGAATACCTCCTGTATAAAGGCACCGACGGGAACGGGAAAGACAACGGACTGGCATCGGTATCTTTTTGGTACCGACACTGGAACGGCGATGCTTCTTCCGTTCGTTTCCTGGCGCAGTATAACCGAAACGGGGAAGGCTGGATGAACATTGGAGACACAACAGAAGTCACATCGGCCGATTACATGTTTTTTTCGGAAAACCTGAACCTGAGTGGAAACAACATCCTGTTCCGCATTCTCTCAGTCAACGACGAAGAACGCCTGTTGATCGATGATCTGGTTCTCGAAAATTATACAGCCGGCCCGCAAATAAATGTTTCAACCAACACCCTCGATGCATTCTTTTACATAGAAGGAACAGGCCCCTCGGATGCGGACTCTTTTCGTGTTTCGGCCGTTCATCTAACACAGGATCTCCGGCTTTCCTGCCCCCCGGGATTTTGCCTGTCGACCGATGGCCTAAGTTTTTTCGAATCGGACCTTGTTCTGGAGGAAACAGAAGGCAGCGTCGACACCCTGAATATATTCACACGAATGGTTTCGGATTTATCGGAAGGAACTTATGTCCAAAACATTGTCTGCTCATCGGAAGGTGCGACAAATGAGACGATTCAATGCAATGGAACCGTTTACCCCGCTGCTTTTTCATCCATGGTCATCAACGAAGTGGATGCCGATACCCGGGGAACTGACCGGGAAGAATTCGTCGAGTTGTTCGATGGAGGCACCGGTAATACCTCGCTAAACGGACTGGTGCTCGTCCTTTTCAACGGCGACGGTGACGTTTCGTATACGGCCTTCGACCTGGATACGTATACAACCGGGGCCGACGGTTATTTTGTATTGGGAAGCAACCGCCTTATGGAGGTCGATGTGGCTGCCTGGGAAAGCAACGGCCTTCAAAACGGCCCCGATGCAATTGCTGTGTATCTGGGCGATGCCGATGATTTTCCAACAGGAACACCCTGTACTCTGGTCCAGCTTTTGGATGCTGTTGTATACGACACCGACGACCCCGACGATGAAGGCTTACTGCAATTGTTGCACGCTGGCTCACCTCAGGTAAACGAAAACCATTCAGCCAATAGCAGTAATTATTCCCTGCAACGAATGGGAGACGGTTCGGGCGGGCAGCAAAACAGCGTGACTTTTTCGACTGCTTTTCCCACACCGGGGCAGGCAAATTTTGATGCATGTTGGACAGGGGAAAGCAGCAACAACTGGACCGACCTTGGAAACTGGTTTCCGGGAGAAGTTATGCCGGATCTGGAATCGCGGGTATTCATTCCGGGTAGCTGCCCGTTTTTCCCGGAAATTCTGGCCCCCGACACCCTCGAACAACTTACCCTCGATCACAATGGACAAATAAATGGCCAGGAAAACCTGGTGGTTACTGAGATGCAAACCATCCACCCAATCGGGTACAGCACATCGGAAACCCTGATCGATCGTTGGCAACTGGTTTCGAGCCCGTTTTCCGATCTTACGGTTGCCGGATTTATCAGCCCGAACAACCGGACCGATGTGTGGTGTGCCGGTTACAATCCTTCGCTTTCATCCAACATTCATCGTTCGTGGGAATACATCAATGATCCGGAAATCCCGATGCCCCCCGGAACAGGATTTGCTCTTGCTACGACAAACGATGAAACCGAAGAAGGAAATACGGTATACGATTCCGAATACGTTGTTTTGTTACAGGGTGCACCGGCCGATCTTTCTGCCGGATTAAACCTTCCCCTGCGTGTCGACAGCTCGGGCTGGAATTTGCTGGGAAACTCCTTTCTTGCCCCCATCAACTGGTTCGATCATGAATCGATCCAATACGGTACATGCCAGGGAAATGCAGCCTATCTTTTCGACCCGGAAAGCGGAAGTTACATCACCCTGAGCAGCGATGGTTCGGGAGGCGGTGTGGTTGTTCCATCCTCGTTCGATCCCCTGATTCCGCCTCTTCAAGGTTTTTTCGTCGAAGCATCGGCCGAAGGAAACCTGTTCATCGGCGCTTCTGCCCGGGTGAACGATCCGGCACCTTTTCTTAAGTCCGCCCAAACGGATTGGAATATCCACATTATTGTTTCGTCCGATACCTTATCGGATGAAACCGTATTGTGCTGGCATCCCGGGGCAGAAAACGGGTTCGATCGTTTCGACGCACACAAATTGTTCCCAAACAATGCCCATGCTCCCCTGATTTACAGCCTTGCCGGGGATCAACACCCCGTATCGGTCAACCGCATTTCATCGCTTCCCGTTTCGATTCCCCTGATGATCAAAACCGGCAATGATGCTATCCATCGGGTTTCGTTCCAATACGATGCAAGCTTTCCGTTGCCGGTCCGTTGTATTTTCGAAACAGAAAAAACAACAAAAAATACACTTCTTTCGCCAGGAAGTATCCTTTCGTTCCCGGGAGTGGAAGCAGGACACATCATCGAAATGTTGATTCAAATTGAAGAAAGCACAACAAATGAAAGGGATACTCCCTCACCGGGACTATTTGTATCGCTAAAAAACAACATATTAAGCTATCGGAATTTTCCCAGTGGCGAAAGCGTAATGCAGATATGGAACATCCGGGGAGAAAAAGCAGGCAGGTATCGAACCTGTCAGTCAGCCGGAACGGTGCAGCTAAACCTTTCTGACGGTTTCTATGTCGTTTTGGTTGAACACAAACAAAAACGCGTTATCCAAAAATTTTTCATCACCCGTTAAAACAACAATCATGAGCAAAACAATCATTCATCTGGTGTCACTTCTTTCTTTTATAGCACTTAAAATCAGCGCACAACCCCTTCCGGAAGAAAATCCCTTTGCTAATCCGGTTCCTGTTGGGAACTACGGCATGTTCCTCATAATGGGGATCGTCACACTGATTTGTATTGAATTGCATAAACGGAGAAAAATGAAAGGAAAAGAATGAGTCCTCACTTTCGGGAGCGCATCGCTTCATCCACTTTCTGTATCTGTTGGAGGATGTACGTATCGCCGGGTTTAAAAACCAAGGCATTCCGGTAGTAATTCAGCGCAGCCGCATATTGTTTTTGTTCCAGCGACTGATCGCCCAATCGACAGTTGTTTTCATACTCCGACAGGTCATTCGCCTGTTTGGATACTTGAAGCATTCTATCGACCTGTTGCAGGCTTTGTGTCGCCTTTTCGTCGTTAGGGACGAGACTGAGTGCCTTCCGATAATAAAAGCGTGCGAGCGAATAATTCTTCTCCTGAAAAGCATTTAGCCCGTTGTTCATGGCATCGGTATATTCTCGCATCTGGTTTCGGGTTGAAGTTGCGCTCAGCATTTTATCAACGATCTGAAGCCGTTCGCTGGCAAAGGGATCGGAAGGTTTGGCTTCGAGCGCTTTGTGATAGTAAAACTTGGAAACCGTAAAATCGCCCTTTTCAAAAGCATCTTCGGCTTTTTCAATCATTTCGCGGTATCGGATTTCCTGATTTTCCGACCCGCCAATTTTGGCATCGGTATCCTTCAATTTCTGAGTGGCGATTTCGTCGTTGGGATAGAGTGCCAGCGCTCTGCGAAAATAAAAACGGGCAACACCCCAGTCTTTCGACTTAAAAAAGGATTCTCCCAGCGCCATGGCCTCGTTGTATGCTGCCTTTCGTTTTTCGTCGGAAAGATTGCCCAGGTTGGAAAAATCAATTTCGCTCAATACAGCTTTTTCGGGTTCCCGTTCCCGTGCTAGCAGGGAATCGATTCTCCGGATCTGTGCCGAAGGATATTCCTGCCCCGGGAT
>Ga0116164_10002546_pt1 | contig 12971 bp, 7 predicted proteins | sample AD_UKC109_MetaG_FD_89888 | JGI IMG/M metagenome (GOLD analysis project Ga0116164, IMG submission 89888) | Active sludge microbial communities of municipal wastewater-treating anaerobic digesters from Hong Kong - AD_UKC109_MetaG | ecosystem: Engineered > Bioreactor > Anaerobic > Digestate... | reverse complement strand
TTTACTCACATTACCCATCAGAAAATCATCTATTGTTACTTATCAGTTGCTCACTTCCGGGATTTCCATGTTTTTTTCATTGATTCTTTTCCTTTCGCCAATCATTGTTTATCTGTCCAAAAGGTCTATCAACGAAATTATTTTAGGTGTTATCGGCATCATCTTCAACATTGTCTTTCTGGTGCTGTTAGGAGCTCTTATTGCAGTGTTGTTCAGTAAAATTGGTTCCCAAAAGACTGCCAGAATCATGCTGATCATTGTCAATATGGGTATGGGTGCCATTTTTATCTTGATGTATCAAGTTTTCCCCAATAACCTCACCTCACCTGAATCTTTTCCGCAAGCCATGATCAATGCCAATGATTTCTTTTCCTCCATATATAACATCTTTATTTTGGGATTAACCGGATCGAATCATTTCATTTCTCTACTATTTCTTGTTCTGCTGACAGTCATTTGCGGATACAGTTATTACTACCTTTCAGATAAGATAACTTTTCACCAGGGCATGACTTTGTTTAGGCATAAAAAAAGAGACAAAGGCTTACAGGCAAAGTCAAATATGCTCCTGAGAAAAGAACTGATTCTCTATAAAAGACACGAACAGCTTATCTATTACATCTTGTATCCTGTCGGATTCGCCATTTTCATGGGCATGATTAACACTAACCTCTTTTCTGCTCTGTATATGGTCTCAATCATGGGACCGTTGTTTATCGCCATGCAAACTTCTTTTTCGATGAATATGGAGGGTAGTTCAATCGCAACCATTCGAATGCTTCCTATTGATTTAAAAAAATTCATTCAAATCAAACTTTTTGTGCCGGTTGTTTTGAATGTTGTTTTATTGCTCATTACTTTTGTGGTATTTGCCGTTGTCTTAAAAGCAACTCTTTGGAGCTTTGCGCTTGTGTTCCCCATCTTTCTGTTAGAAATTCTCGCTGCTCTATCCGGAGTCTACTTTATCTTAAAACGAGAACCTCAAAATTTAACCAATCCCGGGGCATTTTTACGCTCTGGAGCCTTTATGATCCAATATCTGATGCTGATGGCCTTGTCACTTCTCAGTGTGCTACCCCTAAGTATGGTTTTATTAAACGTAAACATCGGCGCTTCATCTTCTTTTAAAGCAATCATGATTCTGTTGAGTTTCGCTGGGGTATCTGTTGCATTTATACTGAGTATTCGTTTTTGGAAAAAGGTCTGCCAACTGATTCTAACCTGGCAGTAAATGGAGGAAGAAAAATGAAGAAGATCATCGTTAGTACATTCGCAGGCCTGATTCTATTAACCCTATCTTTTGCTGGTTTATTGATGGATTTTGATGTCCAAGGACATAGAGGCTGCAGAGGGCTCTATCCTGAAAACACGTTAGCCGGTTTCCGCTACGCAATGGAAACTGTTGGTGTGGATACAATCGAACTGGATGTGGGGATTTCAAAAGACCTGATTTTGATTGTGAATCACGATACATATCTGAACCCCGAAAGAACGATGAAGGATGGTTCGTTCATATCAGAAAAGATTTATATTAAAGATCTCACTTTAGAGCAAATCAAAACTTATTCTGTTGGAAGGATTCAAAACAGATTTTCCTTTTTTAAACAAAAACAGCTGAACGAAGAACCAATACCCACACTACAAGAAGTGATCGATTTAGTCATTTCTTTTAATAAAAGCTCTGAGAAAAAGATTAAAATGAATATTGAAACGAAAATTGACGCATTGGAACCTCATCAAACGTATGAGTCTCACATATTCGTCAATCTTCTGCTTGAAATCATTGAAAAAAATAATATTGAAGAAGTGGTATCGATTCAGTCTTTTTACTGGAAACCCATCATGGATATCAAGAAGCAAGCCCCCCAAATAAGAACTGTCGCCTTGCTATCAAAGACTCGCCTAAAGGATTTGGAATGGTTCAATGGTATTGATCCAGAAGATTACAGTTCCTTCGCTGAGTTTATCAAGGCATCAAATGCCGATTGTCTGTCTATGAATTACATGGATATCAGCGAACAGCAAATTTTTGATGTTCAAAGCCTTGGAATCAAAGTCATCCCTTATACTATCAACGACGAAGCAACGATGAGGCGTTTTATAAGCCTTGGGGTAAATGGCATAATCACCGATTATCCAGATGTTTTAATGACTGTGTTAGAAACTTGCCAATAAACAACTTTTCTTAAAACCATTTTAAACAATCAATGAATCAATTCATTTTCTCGTCTAAAGTTCCGGAGGTTGTTATGAATGGAAAACAATTTTAGTGATACCTACAAGAAATCATTTCATGTAAAGGGAATGACGTGTGCCACATGTGCGCAAAACGTTAAAAAATCTCTGGATAATGTGGACGGTGTCAAATTGGCATCCGTCAATTTGGCCACTGAAACTGCTTTCGTTATTTCTGACACTGAGATAGTATTTAAAGAAATTGAGAAAGCCGTTCAAAGAGTAGGCTATCAAGCGATGGAAAATGTGGATGAAAAGGATGAAGAACAAAGTCTCAGATTAGCCGGAAGAAGGTTTTTAGTTGCCATTGCCATCACGATCCCACTGTCCATTTTGATGTTTTTTCATATGGCAGGGGTGAAGATTGAAGGGTATATCCTCTATGAGATTTTCCTTGGCGGTACAGTGGTTTTTTATTCGGGTTATTCTACGATTAAAAGTGCCTGGATAGCGCTGTTACACAAACATACAAATATGGATACACTGATTTTCATGGGTTCTGTTACGGCATTTTCAACGGCGGTTTTAAAATATATCGGCTTCGATATTACATCGTTTGGGGCGCTTGGGGCGATGATCGTTGCACTTCATCTGACAGGAAAATATATCGAACAACGATTAAAATATAAGGCGGCCAAAGAAATTAAGGCATTGATGAAACTTCAATCAAACGAGGCTTGTCTCATTGAAGATAGCGGTGAAAGAAAAGTTCCAATTGATGAATTGAAAATAGGGCATATCATTTTAGTTCGTCCGGGAGATAGATTTCCTACTGATGGCATCCTTTTAGATTCAAAGACCTCTGTTGATGAATCGATGCTTACTGGAGAATCCATGCCTGTTAAAAAGCAAGATGGAGATCAGATAACAGGTGGTTCTTTAAATCTGACCGCCACGGTTAAAATGAGCGTGAATAAGGAATACTCCGATACTTTTTTGTCTCAGATGATCTCGCTGATTAACGAAGCTCAGGGAACAAAGGTTCCCATTCAAGCATTAGCAGATCGGATTACCCGTTATTTCGTACCGATTGTTATTTCAGCTGCATTGACAGGCGCACTGTTGTGGTATTTTTTCTTCGATCAGTTTTATCCCATGTTGGATTCTATCCGAATTATTTTTCCTTGGATTTTGGTTGTGGAAAACCCACTATCTTTTTCAATCTTTGTTTTTGTGTCTTCTATAGTCATTGCCTGCCCATGTGCATTGGGGCTTGCAACTCCTATGGCATTGGTTAGTGGAATGGGTTTAGCCACAAAGAAAGGAATTCTTATTCGAAACTCGCAGGTGGTTCAGTCCATTGGTAAAACGGATGTCGTTGTTCTGGATAAAACGGGAACAATTACCCAAGGAATGCCAAAAGTAGTGATGCATAACTTAGATGAAAAAACAGCTCACATTGTAGCTTTTATCGAATCACAATCCAGCCACCCTTTGGCAAAAGCGATTGCTCAAATCTCAAATCAAAAGAAAGCATTAGCAATGGATGCAACTGAAGAGGTATCGGGCAAGGGTGTTTTGGCTCAATATGACGGAAACAGTTATTTCATAGGTAGACCCGGTGATTATTCAAAGTACGAGCAAAATCTGGAGTTGGGACAAACTGTTGTTGAAGTCACCACCAATGATATTATAGTGGGATATTTAGCCATCGAAGACCCACTAAGAGAAGAAAGCATCCGGGAAATCAAGTGGCTAAAACAAAAAGGGCTTGATGTAATCATCGCCACCGGTGACCATCAAACAACCGCCCAAAAGATTGCTAAAAGAGTAGGTGTTGAAACAGTCTATGCTCAATTACTGCCTTCAGAAAAAGTTGACATCGTTAATCATCTTCAATCGAAAGGTTATCAGGTGTTAATGGCAGGTGACGGGATCAATGATGCAGCTGCCATTAAAAGTGCGGATATTGGCGTTTCTTTTTCAACGGGAACTGATCTGGCGATGGACAACTCGGACATTGTTATTGTTAAGGGTGGTATCAGTGGCATTCGATCTACCATGGAAGTATCCCAAAGAATGATGAAAATCATCAAACAAAATCTTTTTTGGGCCTTTTTCTACAACTTGATAGCCATTCCGGTTGCTTTGATGGGTTGGCTTCATCCAGCCATCTCTGAAGCAGCCATGGGAATCAGCTCTATCAGCGTTGTTTTAAATTCATTGAGAATTAAAACCGAAAAAAAGAAAGGAGAACATATGATGAAATATTCAGTTACTGTTAGCGATATGAATTGTCAGCATTGTGTGGCCACGATTGACAAAGCTTTGGAAGCAGCGGGCATACAGGAAAGAGAAATCAACTTGGAGAATAAAACCGTGCATTTTGACACCTCAAATATTGAAAAGGGATTGAAAGCCATACAAAATGCAGGATACACACCAAAACTCTAATGATTGATCCTTAATGAGCAGGATGCCTAAAAAGGCATCCTGTTTATTTGTAGACCTGCAAAATCATACTTTGATAAGGTTGCAAAATTTGAGCATTTAGCCTTGTATACTCAGTCGGATAATTGGTAATGATCGTTTTCAAATGACACTGTTCTAAAAGTGGGTGTTGAAAGATTTGTTCCGTTTCAGAAATATTCAGAATCACGATGAACTCATTTTGATCATCAAACCGGCGATAGGCAAAGACTTCATCGGCTGAAGGCAGTAATTCAAAATCTCCAAACACTAAGGCATTCTGTTCCTTTCTTATTTTTATCATTTTCTTGTAATAAGTTAACACGGATTCTTCATTTTTCAGTGAATCTGTACAGTTGATACTTCTGCATTTTTCGTTTGGTTTAATCCACGGCTGCACACTAGAAAATCCAAGATACAAAGAACTATCCCAATGCATCGGACTTCTTGATCGGTCCCTGCCAAAAATCTGAACGTCTTTCATCGTTTCTGCTTCGCTTAATCCTTGCCTTTTTCTTTCTCGATAGAGTTTTTTGGCTGACAGATCATCGTAATCATGAATGGATTCATAACGGGTATCTGGTAATCCCAATTCATCACCTTGATAAATGAAAGGCGTTCCTTCAAGACTCAACAAAAGTGTTGCAAACAACTTGGCTGAAGCCCTTCTGTATTGCCCTTCATGTCCAAACAAGGTCACTATTCTCGGCAAATCATGATTTGAAAAGCAAATCCCGCTCCAACCCTTGTTATGCAGTTCCTTTTGCCATTGAGCAATGATTTCTTTCAACATTTTGGGGTTTTTACCCTTTTCTTTATAGTAATCTGTATGCTGAAATGTAAAAACCATGTCCAGTTCGCCATTCTCAGGCGCTGTAAATAAAACTGCTTTATTGGGATTAACATAGCCACATTCACCAATGGCCACACAATCATATTTGGCAAAGGTGTTTTGATTCAGTTCTCTGAAAAATTCATGAACACGTGGACCGTCAACAAATTGACGATGGTCAAATACATAGCGTTGTCCTTCCTGTTGTTCGTTATCAGGTAATCCGGGGACTTTGGAGATCAAATTGATGGCGTCTAATCGAAACCCATCCAGTCCCTTTTCCAACCACCAGTTGATCATTTGATACAATTCCTGCCTGACTTCAGGATTTTCCCAATTCAAATCGGGTTGATAAGGTGAAAAAACACCCAAATAATACTGATCGGTTGTCGGATCGTATGTCCAGGCTGATTCATGAAAATATCCGGCCCAATTATTGGGTTCTTTCCCATTTTTACCGTCTCGCCAGTAATAATAATCCCTATATGGATTTTCTTTTGATTTGGATGATGCGATGAACCAGGGATGCTCGTTGGAAGAATGATTGATCACCAAATCCATCACAATTCGGATGCCTTTCTCATGCGCTTTTTGAAGAAGCTCCTCAAAATCCGCCATGGTGCCGTAAGTTTCATCAATGGCGTAATAATCCGAAACATCGTAACCATTATCCTTCATGGGCGATTGATATATGGGTGAAATCCACAACAGATCTACTCCTAATCCCTCAAGATAATCCAATTTGGAAATAATCCCTTGAATATCCCCCTTACCATCGTTATTGGAATCTTTAAAACTCTTGGGATAAATCTGATAGGCAATACTTTTTTTCCACCAGGTCATTTTTTTCAGTCCTTTCTTCATGCCGTTAACCGGTCACTTACTTTTCCATTCTCAAGCGGGATTATAACATTTTCATCATTTCATGCGACAGTTTGATATAATCATTGTATAACCAAATGGTGAAAAACCAAGCGATTGTTACACGTATTAAAGTTAGGTGCCAGTCTTCTTATTGGTGATCGGCAAATGAAGCGATCTATTCTTAGCATATTTGAAGGGAGTGATGTTGTGAAACGTTTGTTCGTATGGACTTGTCTGATGACGATCTTGTTGTGTTCTTCCTGTCAGTCGCCATTACCTGGTCCTGTGGAAGAAGGGTTGTTTTCTTTGATTGCCAATTGGGGAAAACAGCTTGAAAAGACAACCGATCATGAAGAGGGTATTTTTATTTATCCTACTTCTGAAGGTGGCTTTATCACGCTGATTCAAACGGAAAATGAACAGGAGCAAAGATTACCAACGACGAATGTTAAAGTTTGCAAATTGGATGCAAACGGAGACATGGATTGGTCTGATTCCCCACCATTAACCGATCATTCGATAAGAACCGGTGTTTTCGTCCTCCCTAATCCGTTTTCTTCCAACCCGGAATACCTCGTCGGCGTGCAAAAAACGGACTTAATCCGGCAAGAAACAAATATTGAATTGTTCTATTATGATGAGGACGGCACAGAACGCTGGCATCAGGAATACTTAGCCAATGGACAAGATTTTTTGGCCGGTGCACTGTTTGTTTCTGAAAATGCGGTGATGGTTTATGGACGAACGGACTCAACTGACGGTTTATTCTTCGGCAAGATTCAGACTACTGGTTATGACGGCTTCGTGGTGCCCGTCAATACAGCCGATGGACAACCTGAAAATTCCATCACTTATGATTATCAAGAATCTGATAATGGAATAAAAAGGATATACACAACCATTGACTCTCCGGAGCTTTTTTTTGTAGGAGAGGCCAATAACACAGCAGGCGTTCAGAAAATTTGGATGATGCGGGTTTATCATTTCATGCCCACCTTTAAATCGCAAACACTGTTTGCCCACGATGACGATATCAACTATTATTTCGGTGGAATGTGCCGAATTGGACCAGATCAATTTGTGATGGCTTGCACTAAAGAAATCAACGATGAAGAACAAGTGGCATTTTACAAATTCAATTCAGATGCATCTAATGAACTGATGGCTGTTGAAATCTTAAACGAACATGAGGTCAATAATCTGATCCTCGGAGATGACAAAGAACGCAGTATCGGCATCTCGCATTTTGTGAGTGATAACTCACTAATAGCTGGGGTTAAAGCACAAAATGATGCGGTAAGTCTTAACAGATTTTATTTAATCAACACCGATCAATTTGAGGTCAGAGAACAAAACTATCGTTATCGTAATGATGTCATCTACAATCATCTCAGCAAAAGAGGCGATCAACAGCTTTACGGATTAACTGGCTGGGTTCCTTCCCAGGATGCTGCAGAAGACAAAAGGACTGCAGGAGGTAGAGCTTGCTGGGTAGAAGGGTTGTAAGCAAAATAAAAAGCGGGGATCCTATTTCCCCGCTTTTTTTATAACCAATTATTCATCGTTGTCTTCTTCTATCGGTAAAGGATAACGTGATTTACATTCTTTACAATACAAATGTTCCCCATGTGTTTTGGTATATTTGATGTATAAAGCGGCTCCGCATTTTTCACACTTGTAATCGGTCGGCTCATCCCATGAGATAAATTCACAGTCCCCGCCATTATAAGTGTTATTTTTGCATGTATAAAAGAACTTTCCTCTTTTGCTTCTCCTTTTTACAACTTCTGCTCCACATTCGGGACATTTACCCCTGGCCTTTTCATCGATGTTTTCGGTGTATTTGCAATCAGGATAATTACTACAGGCAATAAATTTCCCGAATTTCCCAAACTTTTCTACCAAAGGTGCACCGCATTTGGGACATTCTCTACCGATCTCTTTGACTTCTTTTTGTGTTTGCTCCTGGAGTTTTTCAGAATCTTTAAAATAAACGGTGTCTTTTTCCATGTATGCTTCGATGTCTTCTGGAACGGATAAGTTGACCTTACACTTCTGACAAGTCAAATAAGGGCCATATCGCCCAACTCGCATTTCCATGGGCTTGGAACACTTTTTACATTTCACGTTGGTCTCCATGTCAACATTCAAGTTCTTTGATGAAATCAGCTGATCCATCTTTTCCAGAGTGGGCACAAATTTATCGTAAAACTCATTAAGAACCTTTTTCCAATTAATATCACCGATCTCAACATAGTCCAAATCACTTTCCATCATTGCTGTGAATTTCTTTTGGATGATTTTGGGAAAATGTCCGGTTAAAAAATGGTTGACAACTTTTCCCACAAAGGTAGGGGCGATGGATTTCCCTTCTCGTCTGACATAATTTCTGGAAAAAAGGGTTTTAATAATGGAAGCATAGGTACTGGGCCGTCCGATTCCATCCTTTTCCAACATCTTCACCAAAGAAGCTTCGGTGAAACGGGCAGGTGGTTTTGTGAAATTCTGGCTGACATCGAGTTTATCCAGATTAACGGGTTGTTTTTCTTTCAAGTCCGTTTCCAAAATTTTCTCGGAATTTTTTTGAGGATAAAAATGCTCGAAACCATCAAAAATCTGTTTTGAGCCCTTTGCTTCAAATAAGTATTTGGCTTTCTTATCCTGGATCTGAATTTTTTTGTTCATGTATTGAGATGGTGTGGATTGCGAGGCCATGAAGCGGTTCCAGATCAAGCTGTAAAGCTTAAACTGATCCGTTTCCATAAATGCTTTTACATCATGTGGGGCTTTTTCGGGATAGGTCGGTCGGATGGCTTCGTGAGCATCTTGAACATTAGCTTTCTTATTGTCAAAGATTCTTCTTTTATGGTATTCTTTACCCACTTGCTCAGTGATATACTTTTGCGCTCCATCCAATGCCACATCCGAAAGCCTTGTGGAATCAGTTCTCATGTAGGTGATAAATGCTGTTTGACCTTCAGGCGTTTCAATTCCTTCATATAGTTTTTGGGCGATTTGCATGGTTCTTCCCACATTAAATCCCAACAGATTAGAGGCAGCCTGTTGGAGTGTGCTGGTTGTGAAAGGAGCAGGAACTGATTTACTGGCTTTTTTATCCTCAATACTCTTAACTGAAAAGCTGGAAGCGTTTAAATCTTCTTTGATTTTTTCAGCCTGCTGCTGTGTTTTGATTCGGTTTGATTCTAATGATTTATTGTTCATTTTCGTCAACTCGGCTTCCAGTTCACCAAACAACCCTTTAAATTTCCAGTATTCCTCAGGATTGAATTTGACGATTTTGTCATCCAACTCACAGATAAACTTTAAAGCCACCGATTGAACCCTTCCGGCGCTTAAGCTGTTCATTCTTAAAGCCCGCCAGAGATATGGACTAATTTTGTAACCCACGATTCTGTCCAGGATTCTTCTGGCAAATTGTGCTTCAACCTTTGACTTATCAATAGGCCTTGGGTTTTTGATCGCTTCGTTGATGGTGTTTTTCGTTATTTCAGAAAAGATCACCCTGTTTTTCTCAGTTTCCTTGAGACCAAGAATTTGCGCAATATGCCAGGCAATGGCCTCTCCTTCTCTATCCATATCTGATGCCAGGATAACGTTTTTGCCCTTTGCTTTGGATTGAATATCCTTGATTACTTTTTCTTTTCCTTTCATGGTTACAAATACAGGTTCAAATCCATTTTCGATTTCTACACCAAGCTCGGATACGGGAAGATCTCGAATATGCCCCTTTGATGAAATAACCTCGTAACCTCGCCCCAAGTATTTTTTAATGGTCTTTGCTTTTGATGGGGACTCAACGATGACTAAATGGCTCATTTAAGGTGTTTCACCTCTTTCAGTAATTTGTCAAATGACGCTTGATGATTACTCTCCAGATATATTCTTACAACGGGTTCCGTACCTGAAGCACGGGCCAGTATCCATGTATCGTACTCTGCATCTTCAAGCTGAAAACCGATACCATCCATTTCCAATCTTTCTTTGATATTGAAGCTACAGCAATCGTTTTTCTTATTCAAGAAAGCTTTAATAATTTTTTCTTTTTGCTCGTTGTTATCCAGTTCTATGTTTAAGCGGGTACTGTAAAATTTCCCGGTGATTTTCTCCACGTCTTTTCTGATTTCACTGAGTTCTTTACCTTCATAGGCTCTCATTTCCGCTGCAAATAAGCAAGCCAACAACCCGTCTTTTTCAAGAACATGGTCTTTAATACTTAAGCCGCCGCTTTCTTCACCACCCAGTACATAATCCCCGGTTGCCAATAATTCACCAATATATTTGAAGCCTACCGGAGTGACTTTGGTTGTGTGATCAAAGTGTTTTGCAATTTGATCCATCATATGAGAGGTCGCAACACTTCTGACTAAATCACCTGCCATCTTTTTGTTTTTATACAAATGATAGGCAACCATTGCCAAATATTCATTGGGAGTGATAAATTCCCCTTGATCGTCGACGATACCGAATCGGTCCGCATCGTTATCCAAAGCCAATCCCATATTCATTTTGTTTCGTAAAACATCTTTCCCCAAGGCTTTCAGGCGAGTTTCATCCGGTTCGGGACGATAGCCTCCAAAATACGGGTCTCGAAAATCATTATAATAAACAATTTGAGATTGTTCGTTAAAAATACGGGTCATAATGGTGTCAAGAAAATCATTCCCTGTTCCAAACACCATATCCACACCGGCGTTTAGTCCTGTTTGTCTCATTTTCTCAACGTCAAATTTCTTTATCATCATATCGGCATACTCTTCAATAGGTGTTATCTCATGAAGCATTTTTTTCTTCTTGGCTTTCTCAATATCCATTTTCTCGATGGCAACTTTACCTTGGGCAATTTCCAAAGCTTTGCTTTCGATGTAATCTGTGATTTCAGGCATAGCAGGGCCGCCATCTTCCGGGTTAAATTTCAAGCCGCAGTAATTGTAAGGATTATGGGATGCGGTTAAATTGATTCCCCCATCCAGTTTTTTTTCGGTAATAAGATATGAGATAACGGGTGTTGGAGTGGGTCGATCGCACAGCCATACGGTTATCTCATTGCCTGTCATCACTTCAGCAACTCGTTGGGAAAAATCCTCAACCATGAACCTTGCATCGTATCCGATGATAACCTTTGCCCCTTTTTTCTTTTTGGTTTTTAAATATTCTGCAATAGCTTGGGAAACAATTTCAACATTCTCAAATGTAAAATCATCTGCTATAATCCCTCGCCAGCCACTGGTTCCAAATTTGATCTGTTTAGTCATAAGAAGCGTCAACTCCTTTCACCTTTATCTTTCTATCTAAATACCGGTTGTATTCACTCCATTGGTTCTGAACGTAAGTGTTATTATCATCAAGGGTTTTTTTTGTGATTTCTCTAAATTGCGCAATCTTTGAATCAGCATTATCTGCTGAATGAACGATCATTGCTTCGATGGTTTTGGGCTGTATGGGCGCTCCCCACTCAATCTCGCCGTGATGGGAAAGAATGATGTGGTTAATCTCCATCAGCAAGGCCCGTGGAAAGTCTTGTATCTGTTCAGCGTATCTGTCCACCATCTGGATGCCCATGATGATATGGCCCAGCATTTCTCCCGAACCAGTGCGTTCAATCCCCGAAGGCACTAAACTGTATTCTTTTGTCTTGCCAATGTCGTGCAGCAATGCACCGGCAATGATCAGGTCATCGTTTATGTCCATATCCGGATAATTATCTCTGATGCTCTTTGCTAATTTCACTACATCCAGTGTATGTTCAATGAGGCCGCCTTTATAGGCATGATGGACCGATGTCGCAGCGGGAGAATCAAGAAAGCGAACCACGAATTTTTCATCCTGAACAAAGACTGCTTCAAGCAGCATTTTAATGTATTTGTCTCGTACCAGATCTATCATTTTCAAAAGCTCTTCATAAATTGCTTTTACATCCTTTGATGTAATTTCGATAAATTTTTTGGGGTCGAATTCATCCGCAGATAATACTGTAATGGCATCTTTGGAGTTTTTTATATTCAACTGCATTTTGGTATCAAACAGTTTGACTTTCCCTTCCACCCTCACAACAGTTCCTTGGGTAAGACGCTCATCGTTGAGTTCAGCATTCCACCAGTCTACCCCTCTCATGGTACCGCTGCGATCTTCAAATGTTAACAATAAGAAACCTTTACCGTCTCTTGTTGTCTGCATTCTTTTGCTGGTCACTTTCAGAACGCTGGAAATATAATCATCCGTTTCCATATCCGAAATAAATTTACCACTGTTTTTGGGTAAATAATTGCCGTCTTCCTTTGAAAATTCTTCCATCTTTTCCTTTAGCAAATCCCCAAGTTTCAACTGTACACATCCCTTCTTTTCTTATAACAACCCGTTGCCTATTGTATCATAAACTCATAGCCAGGCTCGTGTAATAATTTAAGCAACGTATTTTCTTACAACTCTTTTAGAAATGGCACAAGTCACTTCGTAATTAATCGTGCCAATCTGTTGCGCCATTTCTTCAGCGCTTATTTCTTCGTTCCCCATTTTTCCCAAAAGGATCACTCGATCACCCGCCTGTACGTTTTCAATATCATCCACATCTACGACAAACTGGTCCATACATACCCTCCCCAAAACACGACAA
>Ga0116164_10002543_pt1 | contig 12986 bp, 10 predicted proteins | sample AD_UKC109_MetaG_FD_89888 | JGI IMG/M metagenome (GOLD analysis project Ga0116164, IMG submission 89888) | Active sludge microbial communities of municipal wastewater-treating anaerobic digesters from Hong Kong - AD_UKC109_MetaG | ecosystem: Engineered > Bioreactor > Anaerobic > Digestate... | reverse complement strand
CCATCGTTTTCGGGTTCAGGCATTTTAAAGAGCGGCATGAGATGCAAATAGGTCAGCCCAAGCTCTTTGAAATACGGGATTTTGGCGCGGATGCCTTCCAGATTGCCCGCAAAAAGGTCCACATAACACACACCGCCCAACACCTGGTTGGATTGAAACCAAAGCGGGTTCTGCTCGCGCTGCCGGTCGCGCTCGCGTAAATCCTCAGGCCTCTCAAAGGCAGCCTCAGCCATGCTCTTCAACAGATTTTCAAGGTGAAAGAGCATGTCGTAGCGTTTGCCATAAAGCACATAATAAAGTCGGAACAAGTGTTCAAAATGAGTATCGAGATGCCGGACAAATGTTTGCCATGCTTGCGGGTCTTCATTAATAGAGACAGCCAGTTCACCTTCCAGGCTGGGTAAGAGACGTGCCAGCACGCGGCTGGCTTCGCGATGGAGGTCTAATTTTCCGGCTTTCATTGGTCCCTCTCCTTAGCCTGGTGCGCCAGGGCAAAAGCGCCGTACAAGCCAGCCTTGCCTTCCAAGCCCGTCAGAACGATATAGGATTTGAGATGCTGTGTGATCAGGGGAGTTTGCATGTATCCATTGAGCAAATGCTCAAATTCGGCCCGGATCATTGGCAGCAGCTGTTCCTGCGCCATAACACCGCCACCCAGGATGATCCTTTCAGGGGCGAGGGCGCAAGTCACAGAGACGAGTGCCAGGGCGATGTAATGTGCCTCTAATGCCCAGGCAGGGTGCTCCGGGGGAAGTTGATCGCCCTTTAGTCCCCAACGTTTTTCGATCGCCGGACCCGAAGCCAGTCCCTCAAAACAGGCGCGGTGGAAGGGACAACTCCCGGGGAAAGGGTCCCGTTCAGGGTCGCGCGCCAACATGATGTGCCCCATTTCCGGATGCAAAAAGCCATGCACCAGATTGCCTTCGGCAATCACGCCGGCGCCGATCCCGGTGCCGATGGTGAAATAGACCAGGTTTTTCAGTCCCTTACCCGCTCCCCAAAGCGACTCGGCCAAAACCGCACCGTTAACATCCGTATCAAAAGCGATGGGCAGATCGAGCCTTTGCTTGAAAAAGCCCACCACATCCGCGCCTGCCCAGCCGGGCTTGGGAGTGGCAAGAATATGCCCATATCCCTCTGAATCGGGCCGGGGATCCAGCGGTCCGAAACAGGCAATCCCCAAAGATTTTATATCTCCAGAATCTTTTTGTTTCTGGAAGAAATCCGCGCAAGCAGAGAGCGTTTGCTCAGGACTGGTGGTGGGGATGCGCGTTTCCGCCAGGATGTGGTTGTTTTCGTCCGCGACCGCACAGACAAACTTTGTTCCACCGCCCTCAATTCCGGCAAATAGAGTCTGAGTCATCAGTAACCTCCGATGTAGAAGGATAATTGAGTCGAAAAAATGTAGAGAAAGTGAAATGAAGCAGCAAGCAAAGAGGGATAGTCTTTCAAGCGATTTTTGGCTCTTCGTCCAATGGCGCTTAGCTCAGCCTGTCGGCTGTTTTTGCGCAGAATACTCTTGAAGGCTTGTCCCATGCAGATCACTCCATGCTGAAAGGCACTACTGCTTATCTGATCCCAAATAGCCGGGTTGCGGGGCGTTGGGACCAGTCGGAACATTGGGGCGGTCCGGACCCACTGGTTTCAGCCAGACATATCCATAGGGCTTGAGCGTATAATCTCCAGGCAGCACAATTTCTCCGGTCAGGAGGTCCTCGAAACTCTGTGCGGTTTCCGGGATCCAGCCTTTTATCTCCTCCCCACTCAGGTTATTCAGCACCACCACCCGCTCCCCTTGCCAGGATCGTTGGTACGCCACAACAGCCTTGGAATCGAAACTAAAGGCTTTCCAGGCGAAGTCCCCTCTGCCAAAAAGGGTGTGCTCCTTCCGGACCCGGATCATGTGGCGCAGGCGATTGAGTAAAGAATCCGGATCGGCTTCCTGTGCCGCCACGTTAACCCGCTGAAACCCATAAACTTCATCTTTGATCACCGGCGCATAGAGCGTCTCAGGATCCGCGTCTGAAAATCCGGCGTTCAGTGAACCATCCCACTGCATTGGCGTACGCAATCCATTCCGGTCAAACAGGCTGACATTATCCCCCATCCCAATTTCATCCCCATAATATAGGAAGGGCGATCCCACCATCGTCAGCAGCATCGAGTGCATCAATAAGATTTTCTGCTGGTCGTTATCCAGTAAAGGCGCCAGCCTTCGGCGGATGCCCAGGTTGAGCCGCTGCCTGGGATCAGGCGCGTAAAACTCCCACATCCACTGGCGCTCCTCCGGCGTCACCATCTCAAGCGTCAGTTCGTCATGGCAGCGCAAGAAGCTCCCCCACTGGCAGCCCTCCGGCAGGGCTGGGGTGCGTGCCAGGATCTCTTCAATCGGCGTGCGGTTTGCCTTTGCCAACGCCATGAAAAGTCGCGGCATGAGTGGAAAGTGAAAGTTCATGTGCATTTCATCGCCATTGCCAAAGTATTCGATTACATCCTCTGGCCATTGATTGGCTTCGCTCAACAGAAGCGTATCAGGGCTGTATTCATTGACAAATTTGCGCATCCGTTTCAGGTAAGCGTGCGTTTCAGGCAGATTTTCACAGTTTGTGCCATCCCGTTCAAACAAGTACGGCGGCGCATCCACTCGCAGCCCATCCGCACCCAAATCAATCCAGAACCTGACCACATCCAACATCGCCTGCTGAACTTCCTCGTTATCATAATTCAGGTCAGGCTGGGTCGAATAAAACCTGTGCCAGAAATACTGCCCGCGCAAAAGATCAAAAGTCCAGTTGGAGGTTTCCGAATCAGTAAAGATAATCCTTGCGTCTTTATACTTCTGATCAGTATCAGACCAGACGTACCAATCGCGATACTTCGCATGCTCCGGGTGCTTCGGATCGTGGGATGCCTGGAACCAATAATGTTGATCGGAGGTATGGTTTGGAATGATCTCCACAATAATCTTCAGACCCCGTTCGTGGGCTTGTTCAATCAGCTTTTTAAAGTCATCCAGGTTGCCGTAAGCGGGAAAGATGCCACAATAATCGCTCACATCATAGCCATCATCGCGCAGTGGCGAGGGCATGATCGGCAAAAGCCAGATTGCGTCCACCCCCAGATCTTTGATGTAGTCCAGTTTGGAGGTCAAGCCGGGCAGATCGCCCCAACCATCAGCGTTTGAGTCCTTGTAAGCGCGGGTGTTGAGTTCCATGAAAATGGCGTCTTTGTACCAGGGGGTGTTTTGCGTTATATCGTTTTCGAAGGTCCTTCTTTCAATGTGATATCAACCACCTCAACCACCCCTAAAGAGAGGCTGAAGAGCGTAGAGAATAGGCACCAAACCATTACTTACAATTTGCAACTTTTCTAATCAGCCAGCGCAGTGGCTGGACTAAAGCCCGGCCGTACAGAGGAGGTCCTGATGCTGGGAGCGAAGCGAGCAGTACTTGCTCACTCCCAGAAAATTTAGCGACCTTGGAAGCGTTTTGCTCCCAGGATCAAACCTTTTCCTTACAGTTTTCGACTAAAACAAAAGTCGTTAAATCAAACACGCTGGCTCCAGAAAAGCCAGCATGTTTATAATGAACTATCCTTTTACCGAGCCAGCCATCATGCCGCGCACGAAGTAGCGCTGCAGTCCGAGAAAGACAAGCAACGGCAGGATCATGCTGACAAAAGCTGCCGAGGTCATCAGGTGCCAGTCCTGACCTTTTTCGCCGACCAAACGAGCCACCGCAATGGTGACAGTCTGGTTTTTCTCACCCAGGAAAACCAGAGCGACCAGGTAGTCATTCCAGAGCCAGAGGAACTGGAAAATCGCGAAGGATGCCAGGGCAGGAACTGAAAGCGGCAGGACCATGTTAGTAAAGATGGTGAAGTTGGAAGCACCATCAATATAGGCAGATTCCAACAACTCGCGTGGGATGGTGCTGATGTAGTTAAATAGCAGGTAAGTAGCCAACGGCAAACCAAAGCCGGTATGCGCCAACCAGATGCCTAAAAACGTACCGTTGAGCCCCATGTTCACATAGTCCTTTAGGACCGGCACCAGGGCAATCTGCAATGGCACCACCAACAAAGCCACAATAATCGTGAAGACAATATTGCGTCCAGGGAATTCCAGCCAGGCAAACCCAAAGGCGGCGAATGCAGCGATCAGAATCGGGATGATCGTGCCCGGTATGCTGACTGCCAAAGAATTAAGGAAAGCGCCGCCCAGGTTATTGCCGGAACGGGTGATAGTCTGACCCTCAGCATTTTTGTAACTGATCGTTTTCCCACCGATCACATCTAAGTAATTCTTGATTGTCAGATTGGTAGCAAAGCCGACCCAGCGGTTTTCGGAAACAATGGCGGTCCGAGTGCGTTTATTACCATACCAGGTAATCAGACGACCGTCTTCCAACTCCACCCCATTACGAAACTCTTCGAAGGTTGCAGTCTTGCCCAGTATTTCAAAAGGTCCATCAAGATCGACGGATTCTGGGATGGCGATTCGCTCAATCTCCACATACTCTTTGTGGGGAAACACATTCCACCAGCCACTGTGGAAAATATCTTCGCTGGGGCGGAAGGAGGTAATCAGAACGCCTATAATTGGAATCAACCAAATAGTACAGATTATGATCAAAATGAAATTGTTCCAAAAGGCTGATTTTTGCTTGGCAGATTTTAAGGTTTTCTTAGCCATTAGAACCCCTTCCTTGATTGATTGTATTGACGGATATTGTTGATAATAATCGGGGTCACCAGCAGCAAGAGAACAATCGCTATAGCTGAAGCCTTGCCTGCATCGGTATAGGTAAAGCTTTGCAGGTAGAACTCGTTGGCAATCACATTTGTGCCGTTATTACCACCCGTCATTACACGCACGATATCAAATGTCTTGAGGCTGAAGATCACAATGGTTGTAGTCACTGTCAGCAGGGTTCCTTTGATATAGGGCACAATGACTGAGAAAAAGGCCTTAATCTCAGTGGCTCCGTCAATACGCGCCGCTTCCAGCAATTCAGCTGGAACGCCCTTGATCGCGCTGGAGAGAATGACCATGGCATAACCAGTTTGCAGCCAGATCATAATGATGATCAGGAAGAAGTTATTCCACGGCGATAAACTTAGCCATGGTTGCGGCGTACCTCCAAGCGCGATCACAATCGCGTTAAGCAAACCAATTTCCTGGATGCCCACGCCAGTGCCTTTATAGGTATATATGAACTTCCAAATCACACCTGCTCCAACGAAAGAGATCGCCATGGGTGTGAAAATGATCGACTTGTAGATCACTTCAGCCCTGGTGCGGTCTGCCAAAGTTGCAATGAGTAAGCCCAACCCAACGCTGAAAGACGTGCCAAAAATCAGCCACAATAAGTTGTTGCGGAAAGTTTCCAGCATGCGAGGATCAGTGAAAGCGTATTTGTAATTTTCTAATCCAACCCACTCTGTCCCCAGGTAGTTGCGGAAACTGGCGATCAGTGAGCGAAATACCGGGATTGCCAGGAACCATGCCATAATCGCCACAGCAGGACCAACAAAAACAAACGGCTGCAGCACCTTGGAAACCCGCTTGGGCAATTTCATCACCAGCCAGTTAGTGACCAAATAGAGCAACGCGACACCACCTACACCCCACACAATCGCCACAATTACCTGAACAATTTGAGGAGCGTTGGCTCTTTGAAGAAATAAATATCCCTGCCATAAGACTAAAAAAGTCATGGCTGGGACGAAAATAGATACCATAATTTGACCCAGTGTTGTGCCAAACCACATAAGGATCTTGCTTACCGCATTATTGCCATTCGGTGTTGGTGTTTTAACATTTACTACACTCATCCAGTCACCTCCTCAGCTGTTTGAAGTCTATGCTTTGGAGAGCAGGTTTAGTTCTGCTGCCTGCTCTCTCTTTTTCAAGCTAACTTGTTCTGGCTAAAGTAATTACTTTGGCCAGGAGGCATCAATCTGCTGCAGGGCTTCCTGCCGCGTGATTGAGCCAGAAACGTAATCGGTCATGTACTTCCAGAAGGTACCGGCGCCAACAGCACCCGGCATCATATCCGAGCCGTCAAAGCGGAAAGTAGTAGCATTGCGAATGGTTTCTGCCACGCCGCGGGTCACAGGATCCACATACCAGTCAAGGGAAGCATCGTTATGGGTCAGGATGGCACCACCCTGCTCAACCCAAACCTTAAGGGATTCGCCAGTCGAAAAGTACTGAATGACAGCGCGCACTTCGGGACGATCGTTGAAGACGGCATAGATATCACCAGCACCGAGGACAGGCTTGCCCCATTTTTCATCGATGGGAGGCAGATAGAAGAAACTGTAATCCACACCGGCGACGGCTTCTTCGGGGAAGAAGGTAGTTACAAAGTTACCCTGTCGGTTGAACCAGCATTTAGGCGGATCCTCGAACATGGGTTTGGGGGCATCACCAAAGTTGATGGTGGGGATGGCTGCGCGACCGCCATAGACATAGGCGTCATTGAACCAGATGGCTTCAATGTAAACGAGCACCTCGTTCATCTCAGGTGAGTCGAACTTGAGTTCTCCAGCAACCCATTTATCATAGGCTTCAGGACCAGCCACGCGCAGCATCACGTCTTCAATCCAGTCGGTCATGGTCCACCCAGTAGCAGCACCAGACTCAATACCGATGCACCAAGGGGTGTCACCATCGGAAGCGATTTGCTCAGTCAATGCCATCATCTCATCCCAGGTGGTAGGCACGGTGTAACCAGCCTCATCGAAAGCCTTCTTGGGATAGAAGACGAAGGACTTGCCATTGGCACGTGCCCAAATACCAGCCACAATCGGACCGTTAGGACCTTCCATAGTGCCTAGATCTTGCCAGGCTTGACTATAGTTGGTCTTAATCCAGTCAGGATTGATCAGGGTGTTCATGTCGATGGCATAACCTTTTTCTACGGCATATCTTAACAGACCAGGCTGTGGATAGTCGACGATGTCAGGACGATCACCGCCATCCAGGCGAATGTTGATGTTGGCTTCAAATTCCTTGGAGCCAGTGTATTGAATGTCGATGCCGGTTTTCTCTTCGAAAGCCTTAATGCTGTCATTGAACACGACCTCATCCTGGTCGGTGAAAGGACCAGCCATGGTGACAACAGTGCCTTTGTACATACCAGCATAGGCGTTGGCAAGTTCCTGTCCTTGTGGCAGAGCTTCCACGGATGCAGCCGGTTCTTCCACAACAGGTTCTTCAGCGGGGGCCGCCTGGCAAGCACCAAGCAGGATGGTCGCAATTAGCAATATCGCTAGTGTTGACCAAAGAGTATTTTTCTTAAACATGGTTTCTCCTTTGAAAAATTATTAATCGTTAAAACAACTTGCTAACTTGGCAGACTTCTTATCAGCTCCTCTTTTTCCCCTCCTTCCTATCTCCCGTGAAGATTCGCGAGGGATTAAACGTGTGGGAAGAGTCACCGAGCGGGACTCGGGCAAATCTCCACGCATCAAACAAGTAAGTAATTTATACGACTCAACTGCAATCTCTTGTCCTGGCACAGCCACCGAAGTCAGTGTTGGGCTGACAAAAGATGCCAGTGGAATGTCATCAAAACCAACTACTGCTACATCGCCTGGAATCGATAAACCAGCTTCACGTAAAGCAGAATAGGCACCCAACGCGACATTATCACTTGCTACAAAAACGGCTGTAAATTCTTGCCCTGATTCAAGCAAAGATTTCATCGCTCGATAGCCGCTTTGAATATCAAAGTCCGCTTCGCGCACCAGCTTGGGATCAAAAGCGATCCCTGCTTTCTGAAGAGCTAATCTATAACCATCCAGTCTCTGGGTAGCGGAGGTATAAGGTAAGGCAGCGTTGGTGATACAGGCTATGCTCCTGTGTCCCAAATCAATTAGATGGCTTACAGCTGTTTCAGCCGCAGCCAAATTGTCCACATCCACCGAATGCAGGGATGACCAGGGGATATAGCCCATTAATACTACTGGAATATCGGCTTCTTCCAAAGCTCGCAATCCGGGATCATCAAGGCGAGGAGTCATCAATATCATCCCATCGATGTGATGCGCTCGGGTAAGTTCAAGGTAAGTTTGCAGTTGCTGCCCCGGTTCGACCCATTCTAGCAATAAACCCTGAGAGTTTTGTTTTATCGCATCCAAAAGCCCACCCAAAATCTGGGGCAGGAAAGGATCGGAAGCAATATAGTGTGGAGCGCGGGTGATAATAAGACCGATGTTTTTAGTTTGATTGGATGCGAGTGCTTTGGCGGACGCGTTGGGATAGTAACCGAGTTGCTGGGCAGCGAGACGGACTTTTTCTGCCGTTTCAGGTCGGATCGAAAAGCGATTGACGTTATTCAGGACAAAAGAGACAGTAGTTCTTGATACTCCTGCCAAATCTGCCACGTCCTGACTGGTAACTCTTCTACTCATTAGTATCCTCAGCAACTATTAACGCGCGTTAATACAATTAAATATAGCATAACAAAAACACACCCTAATGTCAATACTGAATCAGGCAAATCGAATCAGGCAATCCGTGTGAGGGGGTCAGGCAATCTGCTGATTAAGTGTTTTTTGCTAACAAAATCCACCAATCAGGTCCCAAATTAATAATTCATTTTATAATCCAGCGTACAACATACCTATGGCAAATCGTCTCCGCAACCGTATTTCGAATTTGTTCCGCATCCGCCCTGAGGATAACGTCCCTGCATCCGTTGCGCAGCATTTCCGCCATAATCTCATCGTCAACACCCTGGATGTCAGCTTCTTTTTCATGGCCGACAGCTTTTGGAATATCAACACCATCATGCCTGTCTTCGCTGCCACCCTCACCGACAACCCTTTCATCATTGGTCTTATGCCCGCCATTGCCAATGCTGGTTGGTTCCTGCCCCAAATGTTTATTGCTTCCAGGGTTACCCACACCCAAAAGATCCTGCCCCTTTCCATCCGCTTAGGTGCCTTTGAAAGGCTTCCCTACCTTCTTTTCGCCGTGCTCGCTCTTGCCATCCCACATATTGGTAAATCCACCGCCGTCATCCTCCTGATTCTGCTTATGAGCTGGCGCGGCATCGCCAGCGGCATGTCCGCCCTGCCCTGGCAGGAAGTGATGGCGCGCGTCATTCCCTTAAGTCACCGTGGGCGTTTCTTTGGTTTTTCACGCGTTTTCGGTCAGGGTGCCGGAATTCTCGGCTCCATCCTCAGCGGTCTCATCCTCGCCAATTTGAGTTATCCCCACAATTACGCCCTGGGATTTGGTATCGCCGTCATCTTCGTATGGCTCTCTTTCGCCTGCTATGCTCAGAATCGCGAGCCCGAACCAGAGCAGCTAAACCCATCCACCTCCGAGCCCGGATTGCCACAGCCTAAAAAACCTGCCATTGACTTTAACGTTTTTGGGCAAATCATCAAAAAAGATGCCAACTTCCGTCTCTACCTCATTGCCCGTTCAATTTCTTTCATTGGCAACATGGCTACTGCTTTCATTGCGGTTTATGCCATCAAAACTTTCCACCTTCCTGATGAACAGGCTGCCGTCTTCACCGGCATCATTCTTGCCAGCGGAGTATTAGGGTATGCCTTTTGGGGAGCCATTGGCGACCACATTGGTCCCAAAAACATCATGGTTTTGTCTTTCATCTGCTGGTTTACCGCTCTTCTCATTGCAATCTTCAGTAAAAGTATCTGGCTCTATTACCTGCTCTTTGCTTTGTTTGGTCTATATCAATCCGGGGTTGGCGTTGGCGACAGCATGCTCATCATGGAACTGGGCGAAGAATCGCTCAGACCCACCTACCTGGGAATGGGACGCACGCTCACAGGCTCGTTCCTGCTGCTTGCTCCTGTTCTCGCCGGGTCTTTAGTAGCGCGATATGACTACTCGGTCATGTTTATCGTCTCAGCTTTTTTTATCGCGATTGCTACCCTGCTCATGTCGCGCGTCAAAGACATCCCCCGGAGTTAATCCTCAGCAGGCAGCCGGTTAAATTTCAAACGCTAGGAGAGATAATATACAACAAAAAAGACCCCGGCTCAGGGTCTTTTTTGTGCTTACCCTATCTGGTTCTAAATGAAGAAATGCGTGTTCGAATTGCTTGCTACCGCTGCCATCGTCGCGACACCTGCCAACTCTACACCGTCAATCAATTCTTCCGCCCGGATACCCATCAAGTCCATCGACATCTGGCAAGCAAGCAGCTTTACGCCATTCTCCTGGGCGGTTTTAATCATCTCGGGCAGGGAATCTACGTTGTGTTTCCGCATGATACCCTTGATCATTGCTGCGCCTGCTCCCATCATGTTCATCTGCGAAAGATTCAGCTTATTAGCCCCTCTTGGCAGCATCCAGCCGAACATCTTCTCGATAAATGTCTTCTTGAGAGCGGGAGCCTGAGGCTTCTTCAGGATGTTAAGACCCCAGAAAGTGAAAAAGAGCGTTGCCTGCTGCCCCATGGATGCAAATCCATTAGCAATAATGAACGCCGCGATCGCCTTATCCAGTTCTCCGGAGAACACTACCATCGTCAGGTCTTCCCCTTTGGTGTGTTTTTGTGCCTGGGTCTCACTCACTGGCGCTGATGCTACCTCTGTTGTACCCTTTTGCACGACTGCCGTTATTTCTCCCGACTTCATCTCAAGTGATAACAACTTATTGCCGGTCGACTTTGCCCACGCTTCCACATCCCGGGCAAACCCCATATCAGTTGCCTTCACCGCCACCTGGTCGCCATCTTCCATTTCTTTAATCTTCGTGTAAAGCTTCATGATCGGCCCCGGGCACTGCAATCCGCAGGCATCAAGTTGGTACTGATTGCCTCCTGTTACGACTTTTTGTTCTTCTTTTTCCACATTCTCCACCGGTTTTACCTCCATCAGCTTTGGTTCTATGGGTGCCGCGGACCCTAAGGCATACGTCTTATATCCCCCAGTAAGGTTGTAGGCGTCAAAACCCTTCTGGCGTAGCAGGCGTGTGGCAAAATAAGAACGCTGCCCGGTTGCGCAATTAACCAGGATCTTCTTGTCTTTCGGCAGTTCAGTCAACCGCCTTCTCAATTCACCAAGCGGGATGTTGCGTGAGCCTTCCACTTTTCCCACAGCCAGTTCTTCTTCTTCTCTCACATCCAACTTAAACCATTCTTCGCTGTCCAGTGCTGCGACCTCGTCCCAATGCTTCACAGGGCAGTCTCCCCGCAACAGGTTCGCAGCTGTAAACCCAATATTGTTCACTGGATCTCTCGACGAGCCAAAAGGTGGCGCGTAACTCAGTTCCAAGTCTTCCAAGTCAAACACGGTCAATTTCCCATGCATTGCCGTCGCAATCACATCAATGCGTTTTTCCACGCCGGTCGTTCCGACTGCCTGGGCGCCATAAATCTGCCCCTCAGGTCCGAAGAATAGCTTTAGATGGATCGGGGATGCCCCCGGATAATAGCTGGCATGATTGTTGTTGTGCGTTGTTACCGACTCGAATGCCAGGCCAGCCTGCTGCAATTGCCGGCTGTTCAAACCCGTTGACGCCACGGTCAGATTGAACACCTTGACTACTGATGTCCCTCTTACGCCTTTAAATGTCATATCCCTGCCAGCAATGTTGTCCGCCGCCACTCTCCCCTGCCGGCTTGCTGGTCCTGCCAAAGACAACGATGTCGGTTGACCGGTAATGGCTGACTTCACTTGCACGGCGTCTCCCACCGCATAAATATCAGGATCGGGCGTCTGCATGCGTTCGTTTGTGACGATATATCCCCTCGGAGTAACCTCAATCCCGCTTTCCTTCGCCAGCTTTGTGTTTGGTCGCACCCCAATTGCCAGGACGACCAGGTCAGTTTCCAGTTCTTTTCCACTGGCGGTCTGTACCTTGAGGGTTCCACTGCCGCCCACCTTCTCAATAGCCTTTAGTCCATCCCCCAATACCAAACCTATCCCGTGCAGCGCGAGGTGCTCATGCACTTCCACTGCTAGTTCGTAATCAATCGGCGCCATCACCTGGTTGAGCATTTCCACGATGCTGACATTAATTCCGCTTTCCGCAAGGTTTTCCGCGACTTCCAAGCCGATGAACCCGCCGCCGATCACAACGGCACGCTTTACCTCCTTTGCCTGGATGTAGGCGTCCAGCGCGTCTAGCTCAGGAATGTTGTGCAGCACAAAAACGCCTTCAAGGTTCACGCCTGGCAGCGGTGGGATGATGGGCTCTGCTCCGGGAGCCAGCACCAGCTTGTCGTAGCTTTCCCTATACTCCCTACCCCCGGGATGTTCCCTTACCAGCACGCTCTTTGCTTCCCGGTCGATTGAGATTACCTCGCTGTTGGTGCGCGCGTCAATATTCAGTGTTGCCTTAAGGCTCTCGGGCGTGGTCACCAAGAGCTTCTCCCGCTCGTTGATGGTGCGGCTCAGGTAGTATGGCAATCCGCAATTCGCAAAAGAGACAAACGGTCCCTTTTCCAGCATTATGATCTCCGCCTCTTCATCCACCCGACGCAATCGCGCCGCCGTACTTGCCCCGCCTGCCACTCCGCCAATAATAACGACTTTCATTTATTCTTCCTCCGAATCATTCCCTAAAATTTTTTGTGCCTGATCCACATGGCTTTCAAGCTGCCTGCCCAGGATCCTGCGTAAAATATCGATTGCAGTAGCCAATTCGGGTTCTGCCAATGCATACCAAATCGTTGTTCCTTGCCGCTCTGCCCGAACGAGTCCCCTCTCGCGCAGCACGCGTAAATGCCGCGACACAGAGCTTTGTGGAATTCCCATTTCTTGGGTTAGCTCGCCCACGTTCATTACTTTATCTTCCAAAAGATAAAGGATCTTCATCCTAAGCGGATGGCCCAACGCCGGACAAATCCTTTCATGCAGCAACTTCAATTCTTCGTCCAGATGTCCCCTGTTCATTAAACAAACTCCTTATATGCGTTTATCCGCATATTATAATATAGTTTGCTTCCAAGTGCGCACTTTGGGGTTTCTTTGCTCTTTCTTGTCGCGGCAAT
>Ga0116164_10002540_pt1 | contig 12989 bp, 8 predicted proteins | sample AD_UKC109_MetaG_FD_89888 | JGI IMG/M metagenome (GOLD analysis project Ga0116164, IMG submission 89888) | Active sludge microbial communities of municipal wastewater-treating anaerobic digesters from Hong Kong - AD_UKC109_MetaG | ecosystem: Engineered > Bioreactor > Anaerobic > Digestate... | reverse complement strand
GCACCGAGCAAATGCGCTTTGCCGAGACCGTGAAGGCCATGCTCGAACGGAACGAGGGTCTCCCTGAACAGGGCGCGCTGGAGCGCAGCGCAAACGAAACGCTCGGCCGCCTGAATACGGCGCGGACCGCGCTGTTTTATGCGCTCTCGCGCACGCACCCGCAGTTTACGGCGCGGGAGGTCGTTACGCTCGAGTCGCGCGGCGCACCGCAGTTCATGGGGGCGTTCGACGAGATCGCCCGGGAAGTGACGCGCCTCAACAACGCCGGGGAAAGGACCGTGATCTATGCCGGCGAGCAGTCGCCGGAACTGCTGACGAATCTTTCGGAATACGGCGCGAAGGCGGAGGCCGCCGGCGCGCTGCCGGCCGAGCTGCCCCCGGGCAAAACGCTCGTGGTACCCGGCCAGCTTGCGCGCGGGTTTTCCTACCCGCAGAGCAAGATCAACGTGTTTACCGAGTACGAGGTGACGGGGCGTACGGAGCGCGCGATCAAGCGCTCCCGCTCAAAGAAGCACCTCTCGTTTTCCGAACTTTCGGTCGGCGACTATATCGTGCACGAGGCGCACGGCGTCGGCCGGTTTGTCAAGGTGGAGCCGCTGACCGTTCAGGGCAAAACGAAGGATTATCTGCTCATCGAGTACCGCGGCGGCGACCGGCTCTATATTCCGACCGACCAGCTCGACCGCGTGCAGAAGTATGTTGGCGGCGGGGACGAGGAGGTCGCGCCCCAGCTGAGCAAGCTCGGCGGCGCGGAGTGGACAAACCGCGTCAACAAGGCGAAATCCGCCGCAAAAAAGCTGGCGGTCGACCTCGCGGCGCTCTACGCGGAGCGCGCAGGCGCAAAAGGATTTGCGTTTTCAAAAGACACCGCATGGCAGCGGACGTTTGAAGAGCGCTTCCCCTATGAGCTGACGCCGGACCAAAAACAGAGCATCGAGGAGATCAAGGCGGATATGGAGCGGGTCCGGCCCATGGACCGGCTGCTCTGCGGCGACGTGGGTTACGGCAAGACGGAAGTCGCGCTGCGGGCGGTGTTCAAGTGTGTTCAGGACGGAAAGCAGGCGGCGATCCTTGTTCCGACGACCATCCTCGCCCAGCAGCACTATAACACCATGCGCTCGCGCTTTGCCGATTTTCCGGTGCAGGCGGCGTGTCTCTCGCGATTCCAAAGCCCAAAGGAGCGGAACGACATTAAAAAAGCGCTTGCCGAGGGCAGAATCGACGTGGTGGTCGGCACCCATGCGCTGCTGGCCAAGGACGTGCGCTATCAGGCGCTGGGGCTTCTTATCATCGATGAGGAGCATCGTTTCGGCGTGAACCACAAGGAACAGATCAAGGAAATGAAGAAGACCGTGGACGTGCTCACGCTCACGGCAACGCCGATTCCGCGCACGCTGAACATGTCCATGACGGGGATACGCGATATCAGCGTGATCGAGACCCCGCCGGAGGCGCGGTATCCCGTCCAGACCTATGTGCTTGAGTATACGGACGCGCTGCTCAAGGACGCGCTTACGCGCGAAATCGCCAGAAAGGGCCAGGCGTATGTGGTTTCCAACCGCGTGCAGAGCATGGACGTCACCGCGCGTCAGATCGAGGCGCTCGTGCCCGAAGCGCGTATTACCGTCGCGCACGGGCAGATGGGCGAAACGCAGCTGGAACAGGCGATGCTGGAGTTTCTGGAGCACCGTTCGGACGTGCTGCTCTGCTCCACAATCATTGAAAGCGGGCTGGACATCCCAAACGCGAACACGCTCGTCGTGCTGGAATCGGACAGGATGGGCCTTGCGCAGCTGTACCAGCTTCGCGGCCGCGTCGGCCGTTCCAGCCGAATCGGCTACGCCTATTTTACCGTTCAGACCGGAAAGGTGATGAACGAAAAGGCGGCCAAGCGCCTGATGGCGATCCGCGAGTTTACGCAGTTTGGCGCCGGCTTTCAGCTGGCGATGCGCGATCTTGAGATCCGCGGCGCGGGCTCCTTGCTCGGCGCGGAACAACACGGGCATATTACGGACGTCGGGTACGAATACTATGTCAAGCTCGTTCGCCGCGCGGTGGACGAGCAGCAGGGCAGGCCGCTCGACCCCGTTGCCGAAACGAGCGTGGATATCCCCATCGACGCGCATATTCCGCACGATTACGTGCCGAGCGAGATCATGCGCCTCAAGGCTTACCGCCGCATTGCGGAAATCGACGGCGCGGAGAGCATGCTGGACGTGACGGAGGAGTTCATCGACCGCTACGGCGAGCCGCCGGAGAGCGTAACGAATCTGATGCGCATCTCCGAGGTCAAGGCGTACGCCGCGCGCGCGTTCATCGAGAGCGTCGGAGTGCGCGAGGGCGAGGCGAAGCTGCGGTTTTCGCCGCAGGCGCGTCTCGACGGCGGAAAACTGATTGCGGCCGTTTCCGGTATGGAGGGCGCGCGGCTGCTTGCGAGCGATCCGCCCGCCATTGAAATAAGGCAGAAAAACGCCACGGCAGAGTCACTGACTTCCAAACTGCCACAATTCCTTTACACAATTGTCCGTTGCGTTGATACCGACGCGGGCATATAATGGTCAGGTGGTCCGTCGACGACAGATTTTGGGCGATCCCTACGCAAATTGGCTTACGATTCGGATGTTTGCGGATCAGTTTGTGAAAAAAACGCTCCGCTCGGTCGTTTTTCGAGCGGAACGCAAAAAGAGAAGGAGATTTCAGAACTATGAGTTTGAACTGGAAGCGGGCACTTTCGGCGCTGACGGCGATTGCGCTCCTGCTGTCCTTTGCGGCATGCGCGAAGGGGACCGATACGGCGAGCAGCTCGGACGCTACCTCTTCGGACGCGGCATACACCGATGAAGAGCTTGCGCAGGTTGCCGTCAAAATCGGCGACGATTTCACGATTACCAAGGGCGATATCGTCGACGAATACGATTATATGGTCCAGATGTACTCTTACTATGGAATGAGCGCGCCCACCGCGACCGAGGATATCGAGGCCATGCAGGACGACGTGATTTCCACGCTGGTTGCGGACAAGATCCAGCTCTATGAAGCGAAGCTGATGGGCGTTACGCTGACGGACGATCAGAAAGCGGACGCCGAGGCGCAGGCGGAAGAGCAGATGCAATATTACCTCGAATCCTTCCGTTCCCAGGCGCAGAGCGAGGGTGCCACGGATGTGGAGACCCGCGCGCAGGAGATCTTCCAGGAGCAGCTGGACGCCGCCGGTATGGATATGGATGTGGACGGCTTCCGCGCCTATGTGATTGAAAACCTGGAGAATCAGGCGCTCAAGCAAGCGCTGAAGGCAAAGGTGACCGAGGGCGTAACCGCAACCGAAGACGAGGTTTCGGACTATTACGACAACCTGCTTTCCACGCAGAAGGACAGCTACACGACGACCCCGTCGGATTACCTCACCGCCGCTGAAGACTATCAGAAGGACGGCGGAGATCCGATGCTGTATACGCCGGAAGGGTATGTGCGCGTACGCACCATCACCATTTCGCCCGCCGAGGACATTTCGGACGATTACACCGCGCTCAAGTCCGAACTGGACGACCTTTCCAGCCAGTATGGCGCGGCCGCGCTTGAAGCGCTGGCAGCTAAGTACGCTGCGACCGGCAAGGATGCTTCGGATACGAGCGTCAGCGTGACCACCTCGGAAATCGAGAACGGCGCGCAACTCGTAAGCGATTATGTGACCAAGAAGGCCGCCGCGGACGCGATCTATGAGGAATATATCAAGGACGCGCGCACCAAGGCGAACGAAGCGTACGCCGCGCTGGAATCCGGCACGAGCTTTACGGATGCGCTCAATCAGTATGGCGAGGACACGATGTATACGGATTATCCGTCGTTTGTCGATACCGGGCTGCTGATGTATGTGGGCGGCGAGGACACCGTTTGGGATGCGAAGCTCGTTGACGCGGTCAAGCAGCTCAAGGACGGCGAATACTCCGCGGTCATCCAGATTGACGACATGTTCTACATTCTCCAGCTGGTTGGGTCCGAACCCGCCGGCGAGAAGACGCTTGCCGACGCACACGACGCCATCGAGGCGCAGGTCGTTTCGAGCAATGCGGACACGCTCTGGAACGAGACGCTTCAGAAGTGGCAGAACGATACGTCGATTGCGACCTATTATGAGGACGTTTATCGCGATATCGGCAAATAAGTCATGAACCGATACAGGAGCGGACGGCGTTATGCCGTCCGCTTTTTGATCGCCCTCGGGCGGTTTGGAATGAGGGCGAAGGGCCGGAATGTGCGTTTGTCACCAATCGGCGGGAAATACGGGCGAATTTGCTTGTCTTTACAACGTGGATTTGCTATATTGATCAATAGAACGAAACTGCCGAAGAGTCATTTTGACCATCCGAAAGGAACGGCCAGCTGGTTCAATTCAAGCAGGAGGTTGATGTGTATGAAATATGAATGCGTTTGCGGTTATGTGTACGATCCGGAAGTCGGCGATCCCGATAACGGTGTTGCGCCGGGTACCGCGTTTGAAGACCTGCCGGAAGATTGGGTCTGCCCCGTTTGCGGCATGGATAAGGATGCGTTTACCGCGATCGAATAGTAACCGGTGAAAGATCAAACGGAACAAAAAGCGCGCTTTGGGGAAATCCCGGAGCGCGCTTTTTACCGATGAAGTTCGGTTTGAGACGGGGCGAAGCAAGCTTCAAAAAAAGCCACCCGCTATGCGGGTGGAATAAAAAAGTTATATTCTTTGGAAAGCGCGGTTAAGGCTGGACGCCTTCATACAAAATGGAATAGAGCGCGCCGGCCGCTTCGGCCAGCCGTGGTCCGGCGCGTGTAATCAGGCCCGGATCGATATAGAAGACGCGGTTGTTTTTCACGGCGTCGATCGTGTCCCAGTCCGTCCGCGAACCAATTTCGGAAACAGGGGAATCGCTGGACTGCGATTCTCCGTCCTGCGTCGTTCCGTCCGGGGCGGCCGTTTCATCCGGGACGGTCGTTTCATCCGGGACGGTCGTTTCCTCCGGCGAGCCGGTTTCCGAAGCGGAGGCTGCCGTCGTGGTCAGGATGTAATCCGGACTGCGGCCCACCACCTGATCGGGCGTGATGGAGAGGAACCCCGCCTGGTCCTCAAACTCGTCGTGGAAGCCCAGGAACGAAATCAGCGCCGATACGATCGTATTTCCGCCCGCCGTGGTGAGGCCGCTGGAAAGCGGCGAAAGCTCAACGTAAACGGTCTGATCGTGCTGGCTGATCTTTCCCTGCAGCTCGGCGAGAGAGGTAATTAAATTCGAAACCAGCGCGGTCGCCTCCGCGGAGCGCCCCGTAACGCTTCCGAGCAGGGAGATGGCGCTGTATGCGCCGTTGATATCCGGCGCGTTCGTAACGACGGTCTGCACGCCGGCGCTGGCAAGCGCCGAGATCAGGTCCGCATCCGCCGCGTCCTCTGCGCTCATGACGACGAGCTGCGGCTCGCGCAGCAATACGAGGTCCGGGTCGGTCTTGTTGTCCACCGTGACAAACGGAATTACGTTCGTCTCGCTGGGATAATCGCAGCCCGAGGTGCGGCCGACGACGAGGTCGCCCGCGCCGATTGCAAAAAGAATTTCACAGTCCGCCGGATCGAGCACGACGATGCGGCTGGCCGGTTCGCTGAGCCGGACGGCGTTGCCAGCCATGTCCGTAACGTCCACGGCATATGCGCCGGAGGAGGAGGAAGAAGACGCGGCCGCCGCGCTGTCGTAGGTGAGCGCCGCCGTTCCGCCGTCCTCAACGGGCACGGGCGAGGGCAGCGCGCAGCCGAGCGCCAGGCCGGCGGCGAGAATCAGCGCCGGAAGAAAGGCAAATTGCCGGATACGGCGGTCGATCAAACGGTGTTTCATGAACAGGGCGATCCTTTCCGTTTCGTTTGCCGCGGCGGGGCCGGGCTGGCTCGCCGCGCGTCTGCCGAACGGCAGATCCGTGAAAAAAGCGCATGGTTGCGCTAAAACTGGATACAGTATAGCATCGCGTAAAATGGCGGTCAACCAAGCCGCGGCGCTGCGGTTGGAAGCACAAAAACAGGAATACTTCCTAAAAGCGGTAAACGAGCGGAAGAACGGGATGTTTCCGGAGGAGCCAATCCGTTTCCAACCTGATTTGTGAACGGATTCGTAGCAGGAAGTTCACAGCAGCCACCCACATGAGCGCAAAATGAACGCGGGATCACAGGCCCGCGGCGTATCCTGCGAAGACGATCGATATTTATATGAAAAACGGATCCAAAAAGAATATAATAAAGCAATAGAACAAAAAAAGCCGGACGTTATCCCTGCATTTCCCGGCATCCGGTTTTTCAACATCTGAAGGGAGTGAACTACCTTGCCGCAAGCGTACCCGATCGACGAACACAAAAAGCTTCCGCTGAACAATACCCTGCTGGACGTCCGCATCCGCGGAACGAACGAACAAAACCCCGTCGCGCTGTTTCTGCATGGCGGGCCCGGCGTTTGCGACCGGCAGTTCGTCCTGAAGGACCAGGCGCCGCTGACGGACGTCTGCACGATCGTGTGCCTGGATCAGCGCGGTTCGGGCAGGAGCTATACCGCCGCGCAGGCGAAACTGCCGATGGACATGGAGACGGTGACCGAGGATGCGCGGCTCGTGATCGACTATCTCCGCGAGCGGTTTAAAAAGGATAAAGTTATCGTCGTCGGCCATTCCTACGGCAGCTATCTCGGGGTTCTGCTTGCCAGCAAGTATCCGGAGAAGATCGCGGCGTATGTCGGGATCGGCCAGGTTGCAAACGGGGCGGAAAACGAACGCATTTCGTATGAGTTTGTATGGAACGAGGCGCAGAGACGCGGGGACAAAAAAGCGATCCGAGAGCTTACGCGCATCGGCGAGCCGAAGAACGGCCTTTACGCTTCGCTGGACGATCTGACGGTGCAGCGCAACCTGATGACCAAGTACGGCGGCGCGGCGCACGGACACAAGGAAAGCATCATCACCTCCATTGCGCTGCCGGTCCTGTGCTCGCCGGAGTACGGGATATCCGGTTTGATTCCCTATGCCAAGGGCGCGTATTATAACCTGCGGGCGCTCTGGAAGGAGGTCATCGCATGTGACTTCAGCGAAAGCGTGCTGAAGCTGGACGTCCCCGTGTACCTTACGATCGGACGGCACGACAGCAACACGCCGCCGGAGATTTCAAAGGGCTGGTTCGACGCGCTGGAGGCGCCGAAAAAAGAGTGGTTCTGGTTTGAAAACAGCGCACATTCGCCGATTCGGGAGGAAGCCGCGCGCTGGAACGAGGTTTTCCGCAAGGAGGTCCTCGGCGCGAAATAGGGATTGTCCGGGCGTGATCGGAGTGACCGCGGGGCGCTGGCATGCGCCCCTTTCGCATGGGCCGGGCGGGGATTACAACGTTCCCGGAGAGGTTCGGTTTCCGGCATAAAACGCATTATTTTGGAAAGAATCTGAAAACAAATCCCCCTTGGGCTTTGTTTTAAGCCCAGGTTCTGGTATGATACACGATGCGCATTTGTGTCGTATCCCTGTAGGTTTTTAGCCGGACGGCGCAGGGCGCATAACGTTTGAACTATTGGAAAGCGGAAACAGAATGGAACGACGCGCACCCGCGAAAAAGAAACGCAGAGTCGGGCATATCGACTATCCGATCGTGCTCATGATCGGCCTGCTCTGTGCGTTTGGTCTCGTCATGGTGTTTTCGGCGAGTTACTACTACGCGCAAAATACCGCGTCCGTCGGATACGACGGGTACTATTACATCCGCAAGCAGGCCGTCTATCTGGCGATCGGGTTTCCGATGATGCTGCTCATTTCGCTCGTGGATTTTCGTAAGCTGGAGCGATTTAAGCTGGTCGGCATCCTGATTTCGATCGCCGCGCTGCTGGCGGTGCTTGCGTTTGGTCAGGAAACGAACGGCGCGAAGCGCTGGATCGTAATCGGCGGGCAAAGTATTCAGCCTTCCGAAATCGCAAAATTCGGTATGATGCTCTACATGTGCTCGTTTATGGCGAAAAAGCACGCGGTCATGCAGAGTTTTACCAAGGGCATGCTGCCGATGCTGCTCGTAATCGGCATCATTTGCGGCCTCGTCATGCTGCAGCCGAACATGTCCATGGCCGTCATCATGGGCCTTATGGGCTACGCGCTTTTGTTTATCGGCGGCTGCGACACCAAGCAGATGCTGCTGCTTGCGGTCGTGTTTGCTGCGTTGTTTGCTTTGCTCGCCGTCATAGAACCCTATCGAATGGCGCGGCTTACGTCGTTCGTCGATCCGTGGAAGGATGCGCTGGGCGACGGCTACCAGCTGATTCAGTCCTATTATGCGCTCGGGTCCGGCGGACTCTTCGGCGTTGGGCTCAACAACAGCAAGCAGAAGCTCCTGTATATGACCTACGGCGAGTCGGACTTTATCTTTGCCATCGTCTGCGAGGAACTGGGCCTGATTGGCGGGCTGCTCGTTCTCGCGGCATACGGCTTCATTGTTTACCGCGGCATTCGCATTGCGCTTCTTTGCAGGGACCGGTTTGGCAGCATGCTCGCCGGCGGCATCACGGTGGTTTTCGGTTTGCAGGTGTTCGTGAACATCGGCGTCTGCACGGGGCTGCTGCCGACCACGGGACAGGCGCTTCCGTTCATCAGCGCGGGAGGCTCTTCCATGATGATCTTCCTTGCCGCCATGGGGGTGCTGCTCAGCATTTCCCGCTACAACAGTATGCAGGCGGGGATGGCTGCCGCAAGGGCGAAGGCTTAACGGCCCGGCCCGGCAACTGAACCGGCGCGGGGCGCCGGAAAGAATGGTACAACAGAGGGAAAACACTCGTATTCATGCCGAAAAAAAAGGATCAAAAACCAAAGAGCGAACGTGAGAGGAAGAAGGGCTTCTGGTCGAACTTCTTCGAACCCGTACCTGCGGATGAGGAATTTGATCCCGCTTTGGCGAACCGCCAGTATGGCGAGCCGCCCGAACCGCCGCTCAAACATCTCTTTGACGAAGAGGACGTGGAGTTTTCGGACGAAGAGGATGAACAGAACATTGCAAACCTCACCTGGGACGACGGCGAACAGGTTGTTACGGATTCCGTCCGCATGCAGTATTCGCCCGAGGAGCGGGAGGAGCGGCGCAAGGCGCGCGCTTCCAAGGATTCCAAGACGGAACGGATGAATTCCGGGCCGATTCGCCTCTTTGATCACTACGAGGACGATTTTTACGAGGACGAGGAAGAGCCGAAAACGGACAAGCGCAAGCAGACGACGCGCACGCGCATTTTCCGCACCGGGTCTTCTTCGACCGCGCGCATCCATATCAACGAAACCGAAGAGACGATCCGCATGCACGAGGCCGAGAAGAAGGCCCGCGCGCGGGAGGCCGCGAGAAAGCACGAGGAATATGTCGAGCGGCAGCTTCGCAAGAGAAAGAGCCGCGACACGCTCGTAAAACTCTTTGGCAATCTGATCTTTGTTTTGGTGATGCTGGTGGCGGTGGGCATCGCGCTCTATTACGGCTTTTTGCTTTCGGACGTGGTCGTGATGGGCAACGATGAATTCTCCGCGGACTATATTGTGGAGCTCTCCGGCCTCAAGCTCGGCACGCATATGCTCTTTGTCGATCTGGACCAGGCGGAGGAAAATATTGCCGAAAACCCGTATTTGCAGGTCGATTCGGTGACGTATATCTTTCCGAGCCGCGTACGAATCGTCGTCAGCGAGCGCAAGGAGGTCGCCGGTATCGTCGGCCTCGACAGCACCGTTATCATCGACAAAAACGGTTACGTGCTCTCCATGACCGCAGGAACGGATATCTCCGATCTGATACAGGTTACCGGCGTGAGTATGACGGGTTACCAGCTCGGGCAGCGGCTCGGCGAGGGCAACGATTTTTCAACGGCAACGCTGGTGCAGCTCATCAGCGTTCTCGAACAATACCAGATGACCGATTCCATCAAGTCCATCGATCTGACGACGCCGCTTGCCATCACCATGACCGCGAAAAACGGGCTGACGATACAGGTTGGCCAGGCGACCGATCTGGACAGCAAGATGGACGTGCTTGCCCGCATCCTGCCGCAGTTTATTGCAAAGGACGTATACAGCGGTACGCTCTATCTTTCGGCAAAGGGCGGCGCGGTGTATTCAACGACCGACTATAAGGACCGTACGCCGGTGGAAACGACAGGCGACGAGGACACAACGAACCAAACGGTGCCTGTTGACGACAACGGCGACGGCTTTGACGATAACACCGGCTTGCCGTACACGCAGCCCCAGGTGGATGAGGACGGGGATGGGTTCGACGATAATACGGGCGAACCGTATACGCCGGGTACGACCGTCGCACCGACCAACACGCCGGAGCCGACGCCTGCGGGCGGATCGGACGACTTTTCCGGGTAACGATTATAACGGTATGCCAGCGATCCGGCATACCGTTTTTGGCAGGTATGGGAAAATTCAAATCGGGACGGTGATTGGCGTTTTGAACGCGGAGGAATTGATCCGGCAGTATTTCGAAGCCTGGCTGACGCAGGACGAAAGCGGCCTAGCGTGCATGTTTGCCGCGGACGCGGTCTACAGCGAGTGCTACGGGCCGGAATATCGCGGACTTGACCAAATCCTGCGCTGGTTCCGGGACTGGAATGCGCGGGGCAAGGTGACCGCCTGGGACATAAAGGGATGGATCCGGCAGGGAAACCGCATTGCCGTCGAGTGGTATTTTGCCTGCGTGTACGACGGCGAGGCCTCCGCATTCGACGGGGTCTCTATTGTGGAGTGCAACGCCGGGGGGAAGATTTGCGCGCTCAGGGAATTTCAATCCAAAGCGGAACACGTGTTCCCCTACGGGGAATAGCGTCCGCGGGCCGCGACGCCGTTGCAAATTAACAAGCCGCGCATTCCTGCGCGGCTTTTGCTTTCCGAATGATCACAGGGCGGTAAACAACAAGTTAATCCCAGTCCTTTTCCGCATGGCGGCAGATGGCGGCGAACGTTTCGGCGGAGATATCGTGTTCCATGCGGCAGGCGTCCGCGAACGCGGTTGCCTCCGCAACGCCAAGACGCATCAGAAACTGCGCGAGCACACGATGCCGCTGATACATACGCTCGGCGATTTCGCGTCCCGGGGACGTGAGCGTGATGCATTTATCGTCATCCATACGGATGTAGGAATTTTCCCGCAGGAGCTTCGTTGCGTGACTGACGCTGGCCTTCGTCACGCCGAGACTGGTCGCGATGTCCACGGGACGGGCGCAGCCGTTTTTCCGCTGCTGGATCAGGATTTGCTCAAGGTAATCTTCGATCGATTCGTTGACCTGCATGACGCGTCCCTCCGTTTCTTACCTCCTATGCTAACACCTTACCGGCTGCAATTTCAAGTTCCTGCGCAAAAAGTACTGGATAAGCGGAACGGGCGCCTGTATCATATGAATTAAGCGGGAAGCTTGACCGGTTTTCACCGGAAAGGGATTGACAAGCGGCCTAAGGAATTGTACACTCCTATCGCGAAGTTAGATTGCTCTAACTTAAAAGCGCCTGCGGAAGCGTTCCACGGGCGAGTGGGAAAGGGAGCAAAGTAAAGTATGACGCTGGATGAATTGAAAATCGGGCAGTCGGCCGTCATCCGTGCCGTGGGCGGCGAAGGGGCGCTTCGGCTTCGGCTGCTGGACATGGGCCTGATCCCCAAGACGCGGGTCACGCTCATCAAGACCGCGCCGCTGGGGGACCCGATCGAAATCTGCGTGCGCGGCTATGAGCTGACGCTGCGAAAGGACGATGCGCGCAAGATTGCGCTTTCGGAGGAAGAGGGGATTGAAGATGGTATTTGCGCTTGCAGGAAACCAGAACTCGGGCAAAACGACGCTGTTCAATGCGCTTACGGGGTCCAATCAGCATGTCGGAAACTTTCCGGGCGTGACGGTGGATCAGAAGACGGGGGAGATTCGCGGGGTTAAGGACGCCCAGGTAGTGGACCTGCCCGGCATTTATTCCATCCGTCCCTATACGCAGGAGGAGATCGTTTCGCGCGATTTTATTCTGGACGGCAAGCCGGACGGCATCATCAACATCGTGGATGCGACGAATATTGAGCGAAACCTCTATTTGACGCTGCAGCTGCTTGAGCTGCGTATCCCAATGGTGGTTGCGCTGAATATGATGGACGAGGTGCACGCAAACGGCGGTTCCGTGGACGTGCAGCTGATGAGCCGGCAGCTCGGCGTGCCGGTCGTTCCGATCGCCGCTTCCAAAAACGAGGGCGTTTCCGAACTCGTCAACCAGGCGGTTGCGGCGGTAAAAAAGAGGATGCTGCCCGCCGTGCAGGATTTCTGCCCGGACGGCGCGGTGCACCGCTGCATCCATTCCGTTGCCCACGTCATTGAGGACCACGCGCGCGGAATCGGCGTTTCGCCGCGTTTTTGCGCCACCAAGCTCATTGAGGGGGACGAAAACTTCGCCGAGCGTCTCGATCTCGACCAGAACGAACGGGAGCTGATTGAGCACAGCGTGCTTGAAATGGAGCATGAAACGGGATTCGACCGCAACGAGGCGCTCGCGGACATGCGCTATACGTTTATTGAAAACGTAGTGGAGGCCTCGGTCGTAAAATGCTGCGAGAGCCGCGAGCACAGGCGCAGCGTTGCGATCGACAGGATACTGACCGGGAAATATACCGCGCTGCCTGTGTTTCTGGGCGTTATGTTCCTGGTGTTCTGGCTGACCTTTAACGTGATCGGAAATTCGCTTTCCGGCCTGCTGACCCGGGGGATCGACGCGCTGACCACGCTGGTGAACGCGGGGCTGACCGCTTACGGCATCAATCCCGTGGTCAAAAGCCTCGTCGTAGACGGCGTTTTTGCTGGCGTCGGCAGCGTATTGAGCTTTCTGCCGATTGTCGTGACGCTGTTTTTCTTCCTCTCGATTTTGGAAGATACGGGCTACATGGCGCGTATCGCGTTTGTGATGGACCGCATTCTGAGAAAAATCGGGCTTTCGGGCCGCAGCTTCGTGCCGATGCTCATCGG
>Ga0116164_10002539_pt1 | contig 13003 bp, 8 predicted proteins | sample AD_UKC109_MetaG_FD_89888 | JGI IMG/M metagenome (GOLD analysis project Ga0116164, IMG submission 89888) | Active sludge microbial communities of municipal wastewater-treating anaerobic digesters from Hong Kong - AD_UKC109_MetaG | ecosystem: Engineered > Bioreactor > Anaerobic > Digestate... | reverse complement strand
CGGTGGTCGACGGGATCGTCCGCTACGTTCCCAATGCCGGTTTCGTCGGCGAGGACGGCTTCACCTACACCCTGACCGACGGGATCAAGTCGAGCACCGCCCGGGTGCGCATCAAGGTGGTCGGCGCCGGCGTCCAGCCGGGCCACTGGATCTGGTCGTTCGCACCGCCCACCCTGCCGGCCGACCGCAACCGCGTGAAGACCTGGCGCATCGGCGAGCAGGCGCTCGAATCGATTTCGCTCGACGTCGACGACGTGCTGCTCGGCATCCTTCCCGACAGGCCCTATACCGGCACGGTCGCCTGGAAGACGCCGGAAATTCCCTGCCCCTTCGTGCTGGTCGGCGGCGACATGAAGCCCAAGAGGCAGCAGCAGGCCCATGCCTATGATCGCTGGCTCAACGGCGTGGCGATGCTGTTCCGCTGGAGCATGAGAAAGAACGTCTCCTATCGCGGCGGCCGGCCGTTCTATTTCCTCTCGCACATCCATGTCGACTGGAAGGCCGACGACATCGTCTGGGCCGATTTCATGCGCGGCGGCATGCCGCAGCCGGCGGCCCTCGATCGCATGCCGCTGCTCTATCTGCAGAACCTCTATTTCAACGGCGGCTGTATCTTCTTCAACAACGATACCGGCAGGAATCCCGGCATGGAGAAGTTCCAGCCGCATTCCGACGTCTATCAGGGCGACGGCTACGACATCATCGGCGCCAGGATCGGCCGCTGCCGCATCGAATGGCGCGGTCAGTGCTGGTACACCTCGCCGGGCAGCGCCGGGCAGAAATACCAGATCGGGCAGAACTGGGTGATCAAGGACACGACCCATCACCCGCTGCCCCGGCCGTCCTACCATCCGGTCAGCCGCAAGATCGAATGGGTCAAGCCCTACAAGGCCACCGCCTATGACTTCGACAAGGGGCAGTATCCCTCCTTCGCCTTCGACAATATGTGGATGGTCATCGACCCCGAGGACGACGATCCGACCACCTATTTCGGTCCCAGGGGCGGGATCGGCGGCACCGTCGGTTATGACGCGTCCACCCGTCGGATGATCTTCCCGACGGCCAGGGGCGGCGCCAATCCCGAGCCGATCTATGCCGGCACCGCCTATGCCGCACCGGCCGGCCAGGAGCCCTCGATCATCACCCCCTCCGACGTCGGCCTCGACTACCGCATCGCCGACGTCGACACGCTCTACGCCGCGTTCGGCCAGAACTAGAAGCGGGAGTGGAACGGACCGCAGGGCCGGCGTCTCGCCCCCTGCGGTCCCTTCGTCTTGCCGGCGCGGCCCGTCGATGCCACATGCCGCAGCGTCGCGCCACGGCGCACGACGGGCACGAGAACGCCGGACGAGAGGACGGGACGATGTTGCGACGCGATCTGCTGCAGGGCCTGGGGGCGGGCGCGGTCGGCCTTCTGCTGCGGCCGTCGAGGGCGGGCGCGGCCGGTCTGGCCGTGGCACCGGGATCGCGGAGCGGACTGCCCTGGCGTTCCGGGGTGGCGCAGAACGATCCCGCCTTTGCCGAGCAGTTTGCCCGCTGGCGCGGCCGGCCGATCGATCTGGTGACCCACTGGGGCCGCTGGGATCATTTCGACGACGTGCTCGACCTGCCGCTCGACGAACGTTTCACCGGCTTCTTCTCGACCGCCTGGAAGGCCTATCACCACGTGCCGTTGCCGGCACTGGTGAGCTTTTCCTGCTGGCCGAAGAAGGAGGCGGCGGTGCCCAAGCACGATCCGTCGCGCTGGGACGCGGCGGCCGCCGGCGAACTCGATACCGCCTTTCGTGCGACCGCCCGCAAGTTCGCCCTGATGCTCGATGCGAGCGCCCATCCCTGGATCGCCGTCCGGCTGTTCTGGGAGGCCAATGGCGGCTGGTACCCGCACGCGATCAAGGGGCGGCACGAAGCCTACAAGGAGGTGCACAGGCGTTTCGCCGACATGCTGCGCGAGGAGGCGGCCAGACGCACCGCCAAGCCGCTCCATATCAGCTGGGATCCGTCGCAACAGGGCCGCGAGGACGTCGAGGCCATCTGGCCCGGCGGCGACCATGTCGATGCCGTCTGTCCGTCGCTGCACGACAAATGGGCGCACCGGTCGGAGGAGGAGTTCGACACATGGTCGCGCTCGATGGACGCCAACGGCCCGGTCGGCCTGCGGGCCTGGCTCGACTTCGCCCGCAGCCGCGACAAGCCCCTGGGACTCTCCGAATACGGTATCCTGACCCGGGCCGACCGCAAGTCGAAGGTCGGCGGCGACAATCCGGTCTATATCGAGGGCTGTTTTCGCTTTCTGAAAGAGAATGCCAGCTCGATCGTCTGGGAGACCTACTTCAATTCCAGTGACGGCCGGCTCGAGCCACGTGACGACGTTCCGCTCGCCGCCGCCGCCTACAAGCGGCTCTGGGGCGGCGCCTGAGCGCGTCCGGCCGGCCTTACCGGCGCCGGAACGAACCGCCGAAAAGAGAAGGGGCCGGTTTTACCCGGCCCCCCTTTTGTCGTCCCATCGCGCTCGTGCGTGCGCGAGGTGATTCTAGAAGAGTCTGCGGTAAGCCTCGGCAGCCCTCGGATTGTGGTGCTCGGGGTAGATCACGTGGATGTCGGGATTGCCGTGCGTGCAGTTGAAGTAGGCTTCGTAGGCGATGCTTCCCGAATTGTCCTTGAAGAACTTGTACATGTTCTCGATGAACACCGGATTGTCACCGTTGGAGCCGTGCTTGTTCTCGTCGCGCGTACCCCACTCGGCGACCGCGAGTTTCTTGCCGCGGGACTTGGCGAAGGAGAGCCAGTTCTCGATGCCGTGCGGGTCGGACGTGCTGCCATTGTACTCGGAGCGATTCCAGGCGGCCTGGGTGCGGCTGGGCAGCACGTTGTCGTAGTAGCTGACACCCACATAGTCGACCACGTCGCCGCCCGGATAGAGGTCAGCCGCGGTCTTGCCGTTGCGGGTATCCTTGGCGTTGTGCCAGTCGATCTTCAGACCGGGCGCCACCGACCGCAGTGTGCGCGCCACCTTCTGAAAGCAGCTCTTGTAGCCGCTCGGATCCTTGACGCCGCTCCAGGCGTACCAGTCACCATTGGCTTCCCAGCCCAGGCGGATGACGATATCGCCCAGACCCTGGTTCTTGAGCTGCGAGGCGATCTCGCGGAAATAGCCGTCATACTGGCCGTTCCTGCACGCGCCGAAATTGTTGCCGCCGTTCTGCGGGAAGAGCGGCACGCCGATCGACGCCAGGCGGCCTTCCGAACGCGCCCGCTTGAACTTGTTCAGGCTGCCGTTCTTGAAGTAGTTGAGCAGATCGTTCCAGTTGCCGGTATATTTGGCCCAGCCGATCACCGCCTCGACCTTGCTGCCGCGCCAGTTGCCGAAAGCGTCCGCGTCGCTGCAGGCGACACCGGAGATCCAGGAGCCGCCGCCCGACGAGGAGGGTGGATCGTAGGAGGGGGTGTAGCTCTCGTTGTTGCTGTTTTGGTTGCCGTTGTTTTTGTTATTGTTCTTTTTCGCACTCTCGGTCGAATAGGAACCCGAGCTTCCGGCGATCCTCTTCCACTTGTTGCAGAGATCGAGATTGATCTTGGCGTACTTCTGGTTACCGGCTTTCTTCTTCTCCTCGTAGCGGCCGCAATAGAGGTCGACCCGCTTTTGCGCCTCGGAGTTGCCCGAGTTGGAAACCTTCGAGTAGCTCTTGTTGGAGTTGGAACCGCCGGATCCCGAATTGCCGGCGATCCTCTTCCATTTGTTGCAGAGATCGAGATTGATCTTTGCATACTTCCAGTTTCCGGCCTTCTTTTTCTGTTCGTAGCGGCCGCAATAGAGCTCGACCCGCTTTTGCGCTTGAGATTTGCTCGAGCTGGAAACCTTCGAATAATTCTTTTCGGAACCGGACTTACCGGCGATCTTCTTCCACTTGTTGCAGAGATCGAGGTTGATCTTTGCGTACTTCCAGTTTCCTTCCTTCTTCTTCTGTTGGTAGCGCGAGCAGTACATGTCGACCCGGCGCTGCGCCTCCTTGTTGGAAGCGGCGGCGAGCCACAGGCGCGGCGTTTGTTCGGCGGTATCCCGCACGATCATCGAGGACGGGGAACCGGTGGTGAAGACCGCCGGCTGGTGCAGGCCGGCCGTCGGCGCCGAAGCGGCGGCGTCGGACGAAAAATGCGGGAAGGCATGCGCGGCTGCGGGAAGAAGGGAGACGGAGAGGAGAAGGCCGAGAACCACGCTGGTCGTGGAACATCCGCCTCTCGTCGAGGGCTCGATCTGCTTTCGGGCTGGCATGTAGACTCCTTGGTTCTTCGTCGAGCGAAGGATTCTTGGTTGAGTGGGACGATCGATCCGGGATGGATGTCGTCCGTTTCGAGGGATAGACGGGCGAGTATGAGATCTATTCCCGAAAAACTAACCTGAGGTTGATTCTTTTTTATCGCCGACGCACGACGGCCCTTCGACCAGCGCCGCAGTTCCTCCCTCGAGCCGCACGTGGCGGCCTCGTGGCGGAGGTGACCGCGTCTCGACTGTTTGACCGGCGTCCGGATTGCGCTATCGCTCGCGCCGTCCTTTCGCGGAGCCCGTGCCGGTCTTGCGAGCGCTCCGGACACTGCTCACCCGGCCACGGCTCACCCGGACGATGCCCAGATTGCTTTCGCGCCTGCGCTCGCTTTCGTCGCGCGACGGCTTCGGCCGGCGGCTGGCGACGCTCGGCAGCGGCACGATCCTGGGCCAGGCCTGTCTCGTCGTCAGCGCACCCCTGATCACCCGCCTGTTCACGCCCGAGCAGTTCGGTGTGCTGGCGGTCTTCGGCGCCCTGGTCAGCATGGCGGCGGTGGTCATGGCGTTGCGCTACGAGTTCGCCGTGCCGGCCCTGGCATCCGACGAGGAGGCTTTCGCGACGACCTCTCTGGGCATGGTCGCAGCCTTACTTCTGGCTCTGCTCCTCTCACTGGCGATCGCTCTCGCCGGTGTGCCGCTCGCGGTACGGCTCGACCTCGAGGTCCTGACTCCGTTCTTGTGGATCCTGCCGCCGCTGCTTCTGGCCGCCGGCTGGTGCAACGTGCTGATGCACGCCTCGATCCGCCGCGGCACCTATCACCACAACGCCAAGAGCACCTTCCTGCACTTCGCTTCTCAGGCGGCCTCGCAACTGCTCTTCGGGGTCATGGCCCTGGGGACGGCCGGGCTGATCTGGGGCTATGCCGCCGGTCAGTTCGCCAGGCTCGCTTATCTGGCCCTCACCCTGCCGAGCGACGAGCGCCGCCGCCTGCAGGCGGTCCGGCCGGCGGCGATGTGGCGCGAGGCCCGCCGGCACTGGCGCTATCCCGTCTTCGGCGCCACCTCCGGATTGATGCAGAGCGCCGCCCAGATGCTGCCGGCGATCCTTCTGGCCAGCCTCTACGGTACCGCCACGGCCGGCCTCTTCGCCCTCGGGCAACGGATGCTCGGCATGCCGGTCCGGGTCTTGAGCGAAGCCGCCAGCCAAGTGTTTCTGGGCACCGCCGGCCGGCTCGACGGCGCGGGCCGCTACCGGTTGTTCCGGCGCACCGTTTGGCGTTTCCTCGCTCTGGGGATCCTCGGCGCCCTGCCGATCCTGCTGGCGGGGCCCACCCTCTTCGCCTTCGTCTTCGGCGAACCATGGAGAGCGGCCGGGGCGATCATGCAGATCCTGATGCCCTTCTACCTCATGCGCTTTTCGGTCGTGCCCATCTCGCAAATACTCAACTTGACCGGGCGTCAGCACCATCATCTGCTGGCGTCGCTCACCATCACGGGTGCGCTCGCCGCGAGTTTCGCGCTCGGCTGGTGGTTGGCGCTCGACGCGTACACCACGATCCTGCTCTACAGTCTGGGCTCGAGCGCGTCCTTCCTGCTCTATCTGCTGCTGGCCTGGCGTGCCGCCCTGGCCGGCGTCGCCGACCCCGCACCTTCGCCCGCACCTTCGCCCGCACCTTCGATTGCCGATCCCAAGGAACGACCTCCATCATGAACGACACCGCCCTGCCCGATTTTCTGATCATCGGTGCCATGAAATCGGGCACCACCTCCCTGTGGGCCGATCTGAGGGCGAACGACGCCTTTTTCCTGCCGCAGGACAAGGAGCCCAACGTCCTGGTCAAGCAGACGACGCCCGAGGCGATCCGGCGCGACTATGCCGATCTCTTCGCGGCGGCGCGGCCGGGACAGATTCGCGGTGAGGCCTCGACCTGGTACACCAAGCGGCCGATGTTCGACGGCGTCGTCGAGCGGGCCCATGCGGCACTCGGGCCGGAACTGCGCCTGGTGATGATCGTCCGCGATCCGGTCGAACGGCTGATCAGCCACCTCAAGCACCATCTGGTGATGGGTCTGGTGCGAAGCGAGGAGTGCGATCGGGCCGTGCTCGAGGATCCGCGCTACGTCGCCTTCAGCGATTACGGCATGCAGTTGCGCCCCTGGATCGAGACCTTCGGCCGCGAGCGGCTGTTGTGCCTGAGCCTGGACGCCTTCATGGCCGACCGCCTGGGCGAGGTGCGCCGGGTCGGGAGGTTTCTGGGCGTCGACCGGCCGCAAGAGCTGGTGATCGACGGCGAGATCAGGAACGAAGGCACGCAATTGCGCAGCAACGCCCGGTCGATCTGGCGCAAGGCCACCCGCTCGAAGCTCTACAAACGCCATTTGCGGGCGATGATCCCGGACCGCCTGCGCGACGGCGTGCGCGACGTGCTCCTGCCGGTGCGGCCGGTGCCGCCCTTGCATCTCGCACCCTCGACCATGGCCGAGATCGAGGGCCGCCTGGCCCATGTCGCGGATGATCTGCACCAACTGGTCGGGCTCGACATGCGCGTGCATCGTCGCCGGTCGGCCACGGTCGAAGTGCTCGAAACCTGCTAGAGCCGGCCGCGCCCTCCTTTCGAGCCACGAGGACGAGCCATGTCTCTTTCGACCGCACCGACCGCGACCGATCGGAGCCGGGCCCGCAACCGGGTCCAGGGCCGGGCCGGCCGTCCGCTCGATGCGGCGCGCCGCACCTGGTCCGGCGCCCTGTTGCTGTTCTTCGGCTGTCTCGCCTTCTACATGCTCAATCTCGACCGCATGCCGCATCCGGACGAATTGCACCACGTGCTGGCGGCTAGGAGCCTCTTGGAGACCGGTGAGCCGCGGATCGCCGAGGGCCTCTATACCCGCGGCCTCGCTTATAGCTGGATGGTCGCCGCCAGCTTCTGGGCATTCGGCGAGGGTCTGGCGCAGGCCCGCCTGCCCTCGGTTCTCTGCATGGCCCTGCTGGTGCCGCTGGTCTTTCTCTGGTTGCGCAGCCAGGCGGGACCGCTGGCCGCCTGGACGGGCGCGCTGCTGCTGGCGACCTCGCCCTTCGCCGTCGAGATCGCCCAGTTCTCCCGTTTCTACGCACCGCAGACGCTGCTCTTCTTCGTCGGCGCCGTGCTCGTTCATGCGGGCTTCGCGCCGCTGCGGGAGTCTGGTCGGGCGCCGTTCGACCCGGGCAGGCGCGGGTTGCTGTTGGCGGCGGGCGCCGTCGCGCTGCTCGGGGCGATCTATTTTCAGCAGACCAGCCTGTTCGGCGTGCTGGGGATCGGCGTCTGGGTCGGCTGCATCGTCCTGCCCTGGCTGTTCGGCAGTGGCGAGCCCTTCGTCGCGATCACGCCGCGCATCCGCCGGCTGGCGGCGGCAGCTTTGCCGCCCCTGGCCGTGGCGGTCTTCGTTCTGGCCTGGTGGCTCGGCTTCATCGACCATATCGTCGAGCTCTATCGCTGGGCACCGGTGTTCAATCAGAGCCGGGCCGACGAGTTCTGGTTCTATTTCGTCTCCTATTTTCTCTTCTATCCGACCTTGTGGACGCTCAGCGGCCTTCTGGTGCTGGCGGCGGCGGGCCGATGGCCGCGTCCCACCTGGTTCGCGCTCTCGGTCTTCGTCGTCTCCTTCCTCCTCAATTCCTTCGCCGCGGCCAAGGCCACGCGTTATCTGGCTTATGCGCAACCCTTCCTGTTCGTGCTCTGGGGCATGGGCCTGGCGGCGACGGTCCCGTTCGTCGCCCGCCTGCTCGCCGAGCTGCGCGACGGACTGACGCAGAGCGTGAAGGGGCCGTCCATCCTCGTCCGCCGGCGTCTGGCGGGAGGACTTCTGGCGACGGCGCTGCTCATCGTGCTGCTGGCCAATCCCTTTTGGCTGCGCAGCGCCAGCATGATGGCCGACATCGCCATTCCGCCGGAAAAGCCGACGACCAACTGGCCCGCCGCTCGTGCGGCCCTGACGCCCTGGCTCGAGGAAGCCGAGATCGTCGTCACCACCGAAGAGCTCGGCACCCTCTATTTTCTCGGCCGCTACGACATCCGCTACAGCCCCTCCAAGCTCGGAGAGCTCGAGCAGGCCACGGGCCAGCCGGTCGCCGTCGATCCGCGCACCGGCCGCCCGGTGATCGCCGGCCTCGAGGAGATGGAGGTCGTCCTCGACTGCTTCGCCAGCGGCCTGCTGCTCGGGCCGATCGAGAGCTGGGGCGCGCCGGAACTGATCGACCGGGACCTCGTGGCGCTTCTCGAGCGTCGCACCCGGGCCGTCGAGCTGCCGGAGCGCAGTCACATGTTCGCCCGCGTCTGGCGTCATCCCCCTCGAAGCGGAGGCGATCCGGCCTGTGCGCCGCTCGAAAACCTCCTCGCCGGCCGATCACCATGACCGGCCGACCGGCCGGTGAGACGCCGCCGCCGAGCGTGCTGATGGTCGATCCGTCGCTCTTCAGCCTGCCCTATGACGAGCATCTCTGCCGGGCCCTGGCGCATATCGGGGTGCCAGTCACGCTGGTCGGCCGGCCCTTGCGCACTTATGAGCATCTCGAGCCCGAAGGCTTCACTTTCGCCCCGCTCTTCTATCCGCGCACCGAGACCTCGAACGCCGACTGGCGCGGCTCGCCCGGCCGGCGGCTGCTCAAGGGTCTCGAACACGCCCGGGGACTGCTGGCGCTGACCCGCCGGACGCGAACGGAGCGCCCGGACGTCGTCCATCTGCAATGGTTCGGGCTGCCCTTTCTCGACCGTCTCGCACTGCGGCGGATCGGCCGCAGCGCCGGCCTCGTCATGACGGTGCACAACTCGACCGTCCTGCACGGTGCGGCGCACGCCGCCTGGTTGCAGATCCTGGGTGACCGGCGGGCACGGACGATGTTCGATCGATACATCGTGCACACCAAGAAGACCGCGAACCATCTGGCGGAACTCGGCATCGACGCCGATCGCGTCACCCTCCTCGCCCACCCGCCCTTGCGCCTGAACCACACGGGCGGTGGAGAAGGCGCCGGTCCGCTGGTCGAAGAGTTCACTCCAAAGGGTCGTGATTCCGAGGAAAAACCGGTCCGGCTGCTCTTCTTCGGCTCGATCAAGCACTATAAGGGGGTCGATCTTCTGGTGGAGGCGGCGTTGCGGCTGGCGGCGCGCGGCCTGCCTTTCCGTCTCGACGTCCTGGGCCGGCCCTTCGAGCCGATGGACGGCCTCGAGCGGCGGGTCGCCACAGCCGGTGCGGCCGGGCGCATCCGTTTCGATCTGCGCTACATCCCGGACGGGCTCCTGGCCGAACGGCTGGCGGCGGCCGACATCGTCGTGTTCCCCTATCGCGAGATCGACGCGAGCGGCGCCCTGGCTCTGGCGGTCGAGGCGGGCAAGCCGATCGTCGCCAGCGACGTCGGCGTCTTCGGTGAGCCCGGCACGCGCGATCATCTGCGCCTGGTGCCGGCCGGTGACGTGAACGCGCTGACCGCGGCTCTGGCCGAGCTGGTGGAGGACGAAGCGGTGCGGGCCGTCTGGGCCGCGGCCGTGCGCCGGTTGAGCGGTACGATGTCGAGCTGGGAGGAGTTCGCCCGCCGCAGTCTCGAGGTCTATCGCCTGGCCGCGGACGCCGCCGCTTGCAGGAGGGGTGCGGCAATCGGCGCCGACCGGCTCGATCCCTCGCCCGAAAGGGTGCGGTGAACGATGCTCTTGCGCGCCGAGCCGCAACATATGGTAGGAGACCTCGAGCCGGCCCGCAGGAGCACCGCCCGAAAACACGCCTCCCCGAACATGCTCCGAAGTCGGCGCAACACCATGTCCCGAGAGAAGTCCCCTTGCCGGTCCTGACCCGAGGTCTTTCGATTCTCCTGCCGCTTCGGCGACCCCCGTTCCGGCGGGCGGGGCCTTGATCGGCATCCGCCGGCCGAGCGACCGGGCGCACGGGCAGGCCTTCGCCCGACCGTCGCTCGTCGGGCAGGAACGGCAGCGCGGGCTGATCGGGGTGATCGCCCGGCTGCTCTCGCACCTCTTCTCCTTCGAGGTGGTGTTCGGCCTCTATCTCTATTCCAACGCGCTCAAGCTGATCATTCCGCTGCCGCCACTGCCGGCCGACGAGACCGTGCTCCTGGCCGCCTTGAGCATCCTGATCGGCGGGACGGTGATGGTGCGCGAGGGGCTCCGGGTCGACGGGCTGGTGACGGTCGGCGCCTTTCTGCTCTTCGTCACCTATGCCTTCGTCAGTTGGAGCTGGTCGGCATCCACGATGCTGGCGCCGCGCTATCTCACCTATTACGCCACCTTCCAGTTCTGGAACATCGCCGCCGGGGCCCTGATCCTGGCCAATTCACGCGAGCGCATGGTGCGCTTCGTGCTGGTCATCCTGACGCTCTCGACCTTCATCGCCCTGGCCGGGATCTACATCTACCTGACCTATGGCAGCTTTCGCTTCTATCAGGGCTTCGAGGGCAGCGGCCGCGTCTACAATCGCTGGGGCTATGCCGCCAGCATGGGCGTGGTCATCGCCTTCGCCATCCTCGCCTATTCGTCCAGCTTCAGCCTCAAGCAACTGCTCTCGCTCGTCCTGCTGGGCGTTCTCGGCTATTTCATCCTGGTCGCCAGCAGTCGCGGCTCGCTGCTCGCCGTCATCGGCGGCTGTGCCGCCATCCTGGCGACCGGCATGCCGAAAATCTCACGCGACCAGAGCATTCGGCTGAACCGCGCCCAGATCATCGCCGTCGTCGTCATCGTCTCGATCGTCGCGGTGATCGCCGTGCAATTGACGATGGGCACCTCGTTCGCCACCTTCCGCCGATTCGTAAAGCTCTACGAGCAGGCGCAGAACGTCAATCTCGTCTTCGGCGCCAATCGCTTCAGCTATTGGGATGCGGCGCTGCGCTACTGGTATTCCGCGCCGCTGTTCGGACACGGCATCGGAAACTTCTCCATCCTGTTCTACAGCAAGGAAATCCTGGGCTCGCACGCGCACAACCTCGTGCTCGAGCTCCTGGCCGACATGGGCTTCGTCGGTCTTTGCCTGTTCGGCGTGCTGCTCTGGTCGGCCTTTCGCCATCTGAGCTTCGTCCGGCTCTCGAACGATCCGCTCCTGCTGGTGGTCTTCATGCTGGCCATCTCGCGTCTGACCGTCGGCATGTACAGCACCGAGCTCGCGGCGATGGACGAGCTCTTCGTGTGTATCGGCATGCTCACCCTGCGCCCGCCCGAGCGCTGAAGAAAGATCCCTCCGAGGCGCCCGAACTCCCGTGAGGCATGGGCGATACTTCGTCTGCTTCGTCTCGAGCTCTTCGCCGGTCAGCAACCCAATCGTTCGGCGAGATCGACCAGATCCCGGGCGACGAAGGTCCAGGGACCGGTGGGCCCGAGGTCGCGCCCCGCCTCGATCCCGTGCTCTTCCGGCCGGGGAAAGAAGGCGGTCTTAAGCCCCAGAGCGGCCGCAGCCGCGAGATCGTCGTTGTGTGCCGCCACCATCATGCATCGGGCGGGCTCGAGGCCGAGCATGGCGACCGAGCGCAGATAAGCTTGCGGCGAGGGCTTGTAGGCCCCTGCCGGCTCGGCGCCGAGAACGGCGTCCCAGACCAGCCCGGCGTGGCGCGCCAGATCGACCATCAGCGCCACATTGCCGTTGGAGCAGGGAGCGACGACATAGCGGCTCTTCAGCCGGGTCAGGCCCGGGACCGCGTCCTCCCACGGATCGAGCCGGTGCCAGGCGAAGGTGAGCCGGTCGATCGCCGCCTCGTCGAGCCCCTCGACCCCGAACGCCGCCAGCGTCTCGACCAGATTCTCGCGGTGCAGCCGATCGAGCGTGACGAAGCCGCGTTCGCCCGAACGAATGCGCTGCATCGCCGGCTGGTAGCGCGCCCGCCAGGCCCGGGCGAAGGCGTCGGCATCGACCTCCAGGTCCGCCGCCTCGACCGCCCGGGCGATCGAGGCGCGCCAGTCGACCAGCGTGCCGAACACGTCGAACAGCAGGGCACGAACCTCCGTGCGCATCTCGACCGCACGATCCGTCACGACCTTCTCCTCCTCCAGCCGCCGTTCCAGCAACAGCACGTCGCGCCAGTGCCCGGCCATCACACCGCTACCGGTCCGAAAACCATCATCGGCGCGGGGCACCATGCGGCCGATGCGCTCGCGCCGGCCGACGATCCTGAAGCCGCAGGTCCGATGCAGGGCCAGACTGGCCGCGTTCTCGGGAAAGATGCCGGCCTGCAGTGTCCACAGACCGGCTCGCCGGGCTTCCTCGATCAGCCGCTCGAGCAGGGCTCTGCCGATGCTCCGCCCCCGCCAGCCGGGCGCCACGTAGAGTCCGACCTCGCCCACACCGGCATAGACCGGGCGTGTGGAGACCGGCTGCACCGCCGCCCAGCCGACGACCGCCCCACCCTCGTCGACCGCCACCAGGCGCGGCCGCTCGAGGCGGGTCCGATCGAAGTCCGCCCATGACGGCGCGACATGCTCGAAGGTCGCATGACCCGTGGCGATGCCGGCTTCGTAGATGGCGAGCACCTCGGGCGCATCCCCGACCCGCATCTCCCGGATCACCCGCGTCCCTTTCCTCTTTCGGCCCCCTATCCCTTGACCGCGCCCAGCGTCAGGCCGCGGACGATGTAGCGCTGGGCGATCAGGGCGATCAGCACCGGCGGGATCATGGCGATCATCGCGCGCACCGCCATGAACCAGAACTGCACGCCGCGGGTGTCGATGGCACCGGCCATGTGCACCGGCACGGTGATCGCCTCCTTGGACGCGATGG
>Ga0116164_10002538_pt1 | contig 13005 bp, 6 predicted proteins | sample AD_UKC109_MetaG_FD_89888 | JGI IMG/M metagenome (GOLD analysis project Ga0116164, IMG submission 89888) | Active sludge microbial communities of municipal wastewater-treating anaerobic digesters from Hong Kong - AD_UKC109_MetaG | ecosystem: Engineered > Bioreactor > Anaerobic > Digestate... | reverse complement strand
GTTGGCAAAGCGGATAATGTCGTCTTTGGTGATGGCTTCCAGGCTGTCCATATAAGCCAGGGATTGTTCGCGACTTAAACCATCGATAAATTCTCCCATCAGTTCGTAGGCCCGCCCAATGTTCCGTTCCTGGTTGCGGATTTTTGAAAGTTTGATGTCGTTGATGACGGCCTGGATCAGCCAGTCGTCGAATTCGCCGGCTTTGATCTTTTCGATTTGCCCGGTAAGCAATTCAACCACTTCGTCAAGCGATTGTCCCTGCAAGGGGGCTCCCTGCATCACCTGGATCCCGTAGTCCTTTAACGCATAATAAAAGGAACCGGCATAAAGGACTTTTTGTTTTTGCACCAGGTCCAGGTCGATCAGTCCGGCCTGACTGTTGCTCAGAAGCATGTCGATAATGTCGAGATAGGGTTGGTCGAAGGATCCGACACCGCCCACACGATAGGCAAGCATTACATTTTCGGGTTCGGGACCAACTACTTCCTTTTTAATTACTTCGGCAATGGGTTCTTCCACGGGTTGAACAAGTTCCGGAAGATCCTTGTATTCGAGGTCACCAAAATACCGGTCGATCAACTGGATGGTTTCTTCAAACGAAAGGTCGCCCGACAAAGAAATTGCCATATTATTGGGCACATAAAAGGTTTTGAAAAACTCCTGGATGTTGATCATCGATGGATTCTTGAGGTGTTCCGGCAATCCGATAATGGAACGTCCATAGGGGTGGTTGGGGAACAAAGCGCTCATCATCGTCTGAAACTGACGTTCCGAATCGCGGTCCTGGTACATATTGAACTCCTCGTACACGGTTTCAAGTTCGGTATGGAAAAGCCGTAAAATGATCCCATGGAAGCGTTCGCTTTCAATTTTGGCCCATTTTTCGAGTTCGTTAACCGGAACATCGTTAATGTAAACCGTCGATTCATACGACGTTCCTGCGTTGGTATTTTTTGCGCCAATCGACGACATCAGTTTATCGTACTCATTGGTGGCCACATATTGGGCCGCCTCCTGCGACACCTGGTCAATTTCTTTATAAATGACCTTTTTTTCAGCAGGGTCTTGAGTGGCCCGGTGTTGTTCGAACAAATCTTCGAGACGGGTAATCAGTTTGCTTTCTTCGTCCCAGTTCACGGTTCCCATTCGGGCCGTTCCCTTAAACATCATGTGTTCGAAGTAATGCGCCAAGCCGGTGGTTTGGACCGGATCGGAAGTAGAGCCGGCCCGCACGCCTACCAAACAGGTAACCCGGGGCTCATCGGCATTGGGAGAGAGAAAAACGGTAAGGCCGTTTTTTAATGTATAGATACGCGTTTTTAACGGATCGTTGGAGACTTCCTGATAGGAATAACCGTTGGAATCGGTTTTTTTTGTGGTTTTGTACTTTTGTGTTGTGTGGGTACAGGCACCAAATGCAAGAACCGCAAGCATGCCCAGGGTGAAAAGTCGTGTCATGATTGAATTGTTTAAACTTTTTCCGGAAAAAATTTTCAGTAAGTTAGACGAAATATGTCTTCATTTATTACAGAAAATCGTAAAAAAAATTAAATAAATGGGACATTCCCATATTCCCCCCTCCACAAGAGCTACGACGGGCAAAGCCATTATGCAGGGTTTTCTATTCGCACAATGCAGAAGGGTAAAGAATCAGGCCAGCCTTTTCATCACCTCATCCATTGTAAGATCGTGTTCGAAATCCAGGACCACATCGGCCTGGAGGTACCATTTTTCCCGTTTTGCGAGCGTCTCGTGAATAAATGCGGTCAGTTCTTCTTCTGTTTTGCCTTTGATCAGGGGGCGCTCGGTCTTTGAATGCATTAAACGTTCGGCCAGGATCCGGGGTGTTCCATTCAGGTAAACCGAAATCCCTGTACTGCGGATAATGTCCATGTTATCGAAAAAGCAGGGCGTTCCTCCACCGGTGGCCACAACAATATTTTCGAAGCGCGATACTTCTTGAAGCGCTTTTCGTTCTGCTTCGCGAAAACCTTCTTCGCCCAGGTATGCAAACAACTCAGGAATGGTTTTGTGGTTCCGTTCCTCGATATAGTCGTCGAGATCAATAAATTGCAAATCAAGCTTGCGCGCCAGTTTTCGCCCTACGGTCGATTTGCCGCTCCCCATATAGCCGATCAGGTAAATTCGTTTCATGGCCGGGATTTAAAAGAGCGACATTTGATTGGGATTTTCGTTTTCCCGGCCCGGGCCTCGATCGATTTCGAAGGGTACATCATCGAACGACGGCCGCGAGGGGGCGTTGTCCTTTTCATCCTCAAGGATGGGGCTTGTATCGTTTTCATCTTTTACCACGGGCTCAATTTCACGGATCATCTGAACCTGAAAATGCGTCAGTCGTTTTCCTTTGGCCTTGTACGACTTAATCCCGATGAATTCGGCCACTTCGATGATCTCGTTATCGCGGTCGCTGTTTTTCCCGCCAAATTCGATTTCAAACCGGGGATAATGCACCCAGGTAATGCTTACCAACCTGTTTTCGGGCAGGTCGCCGATAAAATTCTGAGGCTTGTTCAGCGGGGTATCCTCCTCGATCTGGAAGCGTTTCACATAATAAAACTGCTGTTCGTTATCCCAGTAAACAACGCTCATCGTTTTATTGACATTAAATTTCTCAATCAACAGCAGGTTATCGGCAAAGTGGTTCGACAAATCAAAATTATACAATTCGAATTCGCCCGCTTTGGTAATAACCAGGATGCGGTCGGTTCCGGTAAATTCGCCCAGGTAGTCGCCCCGTTTATCGGCATTCAGGCGTCGGACATCGGGATCGTACCATATCTTTCGTCCACCCAGGGTGGAAGCGCCTTTTTCTTTCAGAGCAATTTTGTGTACCTCGTTTTTTGTTACCAGGTTTCCCATCGACGAACGGTTCTTGATGGCCAGTTCGCCCATATCGATATCGAAAAACAATTTTTTCAGACGGGGTTTTGGCTTCAGGGTCACCTTCAGCACTTCGGCTTCCCCGTTAGGATTCGCACTGAAATACACTATTTTTGAGCCGGCTGCACCCTGGGTCAGGTTGTATTCCCGGTCGCGGGTTACCCCGGTCACCCCAAAACGTTTCATGTACACGGCACCCGCGCGCCCGTCGCGGTACACCACATTGTAAATGGTTCGTTTGTCGTCCTTTTTAAAGACGGCAATATGCTGGATATTTTTCCCAATGAAGGCTTTTTCCGACACTTTGGTTACAAAGTAGGTTCCGTCTTTGCGGAATACGATGATGTCGTCGATATCGGAACAATCGCAAACATACTCTGCCTTTTTCAGCCCGGTTCCCATAAAGCCTTCTTCGTAATCGACATAAAGCTTTTCGTTGGCCACCACAACCTTGGTCGCCACGATGTTTTCAAAGTTCCGAATTTCGGTCTTGCGTTCCCGTCCGGCTCCGTATTTGCTTTTTATCCGTTTGTACCATGCGATGGTATACGGAATAATGTTTTCGATGTTCGCAATGATTTCGGCAATTTCATCCTCGATCGACAGAATGGTTTCGTTGGCCTTATCCTTGTTGAATTTCAGAATCCGGGCCATTTTTATTTCCATCAACCGGAGGATGTCGGCACGGGTAATTTCCCGTTTGAACTGCCCTTTCCACGGAGTCAGCCTCTTGTCGATATGGGCGACTGCCTCATCCATGTTGTTGCTGTTTTCGAATTCCTTATCCTTATAAATCCGTTCTTCGATGAAGATCTTTTCGAGTGAAGCAAAGTGCCACATTTCTTCCAGTTCTCCCTTGCGGATTTTCAGTTCCAGCCGAAGCAACTGTACCGTTTGATCGGTATTCTTCCGGAGGATCTCGCTCACACCGATGAAATGGGGCTTGTCGTTTTCGATGATGCAGGTGTTGGGAGAAATGGGAATTTCGCATTCCGTAAAGGCATAGAGGGCATCGATGGTTTTGTCGCTCGATACGCCGGGAGCCAGTTGAATGACAATTTCCACTTTTTCGGCCGTATTGTCATCGATTTTTTTGAGTTTAATTTTCCCTTTATCGTTGGCCTTTATGATCGACTCGATGATTCCAATAGTTGTTTTCCCAAAAGGAATCTCGGTTATAACCAGTGTTTTGCTATCCTGCTTTTCGATTTTTGCCCGTACCCGGATGGAGCCGCCCCGAATTCCGTCGTTGTATTTCGACACATCGACCTGGCCACCGGTAGGAAAATCGGGATATAATTCAAACGTTTCGTTTTTCAGGTAATGAATGGAGGCGTCGATCAGTTCGTTAAAGTTGTGGGGCAAAACTTTCGACGACAAACCAACGGCGATGCCCTCAACGCCCTGAGCCAGCAACAAAGGAAATTTTACAGGAAGCGTGATGGGTTCTTTTTTCCGGCCATCGTACGAAAGCTGCCAGTTGGTTGTTTTGGGGTTAAACACCACTTCGAGGGCAAATTTCGACAAACGGGCTTCGATGTAACGCGGCGCTGCAGCCCCGTCGCCGGTATAAATATTCCCCCAGTTTCCCTGGGTTTCGATCAACAGTTCTTTTTGCCCCAACTGGACCAGGGCATCCCCGATCGATGCATCGCCATGCGGGTGGTACTGCATGGTTTGCCCGATGATGTTGGCCACTTTGTTGAAACGTCCGTCGTCCATTTCACGCATGGCATGCAAAATGCGGCGCTGAACCGGTTTCATCCCATCGTTGACGTAGGGTACCGCCCGTTCGAGGATGACGTACGATGCATAATCGAGAAACCACGACTGAAACATCCCGGGCAAGTGTTTTAATTCATGCCGGCTGTCGGAGGAAAGATCTTCACTGGAATAATCTTCCGGAGGAATATGGGTTTCGTCCAAGCTCATAATCAAAAAGTCTTAAATGCAAAATGCCCGATCAGTTTACTTCGTCCTTCTCAACCACCAGATTTTCGATGATAAAATCCTGCCGGTCGGGGGTATTTTTGCCCATATAGAATTCAAGTATTTGTTTGATGGAATCGCCTTTGTGCAAAATAACCGGTTCCAGTCGCATCTCGTCACCGATGAACACCTTGAATTCGTCGGGAGAAATTTCACCCAGCCCTTTAAAGCGGGTGATTTCGGGATTGGGTCCGAGTTTCCGTATGGCCTCCAGGCGTTCTTCGTCGGAATAGCAATAGGACGTTTTTCGTTTGTTCCGGACACGAAACAACGGAGTTTGCAGGATGTACACATGTCCTTTCCGAACCAGTTCGGGGAAGAACTGCAAAAAGAACGTTAGAAGCAGGAGCCGGATGTGCATGCCATCGACATCGGCATCGGTGGCAATAATGACTTTATTATACCGAAGATCGTCGAGTCCTTCTTCGATATTGAGGGCGGCCTGGAGCAGATTGAATTCTTCATTTTCGTATACCACCTTTTTGGTCAGTCCGTATGAATTGAGCGGCTTTCCCCTGAGACTGAAAACTGCCTGGGTATTCACATCGCGGCTTTTTGTAATGGAACCGCTGGCCGAGTCCCCTTCTGTAATAAAGATGCAGCTTTCGCTTTTGCGGGCATCGTTCGAGTTGTAATGAATCCGGCAATCGCGAAGCTTCTTGTTGTGCAGGCTGACTTTTTTGGCGCTTTGTTTGGCCAGCTTTTTAATTCCCGAAATGGCCTTGCGCTCCCGTTCCGATTCCTGGATCCGACGCTGAAGCACTTCGGCCGTGTCGGGATTTTTGTGCAGGTAATTGTCGAGTTCCTTCTGCACAAAGTTCATAATATAATTACGGACAGAAGGCCCATCGGGTGCAATATCCTTCGAGCCCAGCTTGGTTTTGGTCTGCGACTCAAACACAGGCTCTTCCACTTTAATGCTGATGGCGGCAATAATCGATGCCCGGATATCGGACGCATCGTATTCCTTTTTGTAATAATCACGGATGGTCTTCACCAAAGCTTCCCGAAAAGCCATCAGATGGGTTCCTCCCTGTGTGGTATGCTGCCCGTTTACAAATGAATAATAATCCTCTCCATACTGGTTCCCATGCGTCAGGGCCATTTCAATATCCTCACCCCGGAGATGGATGACCGGATATATCGGGTCGGAATCCATGTTCTCATTCAACAAATCGAGCAAGCCGTTTCGTGAATGGTATTTTTCGCCGTTGTATTCAATCGTCAGGCCGGCATTGAGGAAGGTATAGTTTTTCATCATCGACGATATATAATCGCTGATGAAGTGGTAATTTTTGAAGATGGTATTGTCGGGCTGGAAAATAACCTGCGTTCCATTGGACTCGTCGGTCGAACGAACTTTTTCATCCCGCGTGATGATTCCCTTGCTGAATTCGATTTCCTTTACTTCATTATCGCGGATGGAACGGATGACAAAATTCGACGAAAGAGCATTTACCGCCTTGATTCCCACGCCATTTAAACCTACCGATTTTTTAAAAACCTTCGAATCGTACTTGGCGCCTGTATTCATCTTCGAGGCAACATCAACCAGCTTTCCAAGCGGTATACCCCGGCCAAAATCGCGAATCATGACTTCTTCGTCACTAACCTTCACTTCGATTTTCTTCCCGTTCCCCATCATAAACTCATCGATGGAGTTGTCGATCACTTCTTTCAGGAGCACATAAATGCCATCGTCGGCCTGGGAACCATCGCCGAGTTTTCCGATATACATTCCCGGACGGCGGCGGATGTGTTCCTGCCAGTCGAGCGTTTGAATCGTGTCTTCGGTATAGTTTATTTGTTCGATCATGGATACCAAAAAATTTGCACAAATATAACGAAAACCCGATTTTTCAGCGAAACCAGTTATCAACAGGTCGGAGGAAAGAAAGTTAATAACCCGGGACGGGATGGAACAAAGCCCCGGGCAAGGAATCGCGTGTAGAAGAACCGTTTGATCCACCTGGTTGGTTTAAAAATAATAATTCGAACCGAACGGAACCGCAGCGCATTGTAAGCTTACTTGCGCAACCGAATATCCTACCCTCAAACAGGGTTATGCAAACTACTGAATACAAAACCCATACACGATATCTCCTTTTTACAAAATATCCTTTCTTGTTTGTATCCGCGGAATCATTCGTGCATAATCCGGATTTTTTGTACCTCCATCCGGTTCTTCTCATCAAGGGTTTTTATCAGGTATAGGCTTTGTGGAAGATGATTGACAGCAAATGAACTGCTTGTCGAAAAAGGCTTTCGTTCCTGAATGACCCTTCCCTGCATATTCAGGATATGCAGAGACACAATAGGTGTTTCCGAATGGATGAAGAGCATGGAGGAAGCCGGATTGGGTAAAACGATTAAGTTGGATTGTGTTGTTTTTCTTTTTCGGTCCAACGACGATGGTCCATCCTGGGTATTTTGATTGGAAACGATGTCCTGTACAAGTTCATTCAGGTACACTTCGAGGTTTGTGTAGGCGCTGTCGAGCGTAAGAGCCGGTCCGTCGTCCGGGTTGTGGCTGTTGAGGTTCCGTTCGTTCTCCCACACATCGGGCATCCCGTCGGAATCGCTGTCGGTTGGGGCTGTACCTGCATGCAGAACAGGCCAGGGGCTCCAGTCGGTTCCGGCATCCTGGGGTTTCAGATCATTCTGGCTGTCGATGATTCCCCACTTTGGGTAATCGGTGCTTTTCCAGTTGATGGTGGTTGTGGTACTCAGTGTTTCCGATCCGATAACCGTGCCGGCCGGATACGTAACATTGCCCAGGCCGTTGAATTCCGATAAACCGATAAAGGCAGCGGTTCCTTTGCGGGTTTCGTCAACAATGCGTAGGTCGTATTCGTCGCGAACATGGCTGCAGCCGGCGTAGGCCAGAACTTTTTGGCAGGCTGTTTCGGCTGTATGGGTGGTCACACGACCGAATTCAAACGGTTCGTTTCTTTTCAGCGCTGCTTTTTCATCGGCCGAGATCGAATATTTGTCGGCAATTTGGTTGTAGACTCCATATATCCAGTTGTCGGTGCTGGCATTGTTGCAGTGCACAATATCGTCGGACCGGGAACTGGTTGAGGCATCGATGTAATTTCCGTCGATGAAGTATTGTCCCCAGGTATTGTTGATGGGATAAAAACTGTCGGACGACGACAGCCCTGTTTTTTTGTCGATTGCGACAATTCGTGCCCTTTTGCTTCCCGACGGGCTTGCCGGGCCGGGTTTGTAATAATTGTTGACAATGTTGATATTCATGGCTTCGGCGCCATAGCATCCGTTTCCGCTGGCATTGTAAATCACATTATTGCGCATATCGGTCAACTCTTCCGTTTGTGTTTGGCTGCCCGGACCAAAGCGGGGGGTGCGGCTGTCGTGGTGGGCAAGGAGGTTGTGATGGAAGCTGGCATTTTTACCGCCCCAGATGCCCCCGTAACCGTGCGGTCCCTTCGAATGGGTCGATAAGCGAAGGCTTTCCGAAATCAGACACCATTGTAGGGTTGTATTTTCGTTTTCATAGATCGAAACACATTCGTCGGTACTCCAGCTCATTGAACAGTGATCGATGATGATGTTTTTGCATCTCCGGGCGCCCAGGGCATCGGCTCCGTCGCCATTCGACGGATCCCTGTCGCCCATACGAAAACGGACGAAACGGATAATCACATTGTCGGCAGAGATTGTAACCGGTTCACCGGCAATGCAGATTCCATCGCCCGGGGCCGATTGCCCGGCAATGGTTACATTTCCGGGGGCAATACTCAACTTGCTGGCAAGATGAATGGTCCCCGACACCGAAAACAGGATCGTTTTCGGAGAGGGCTGGCTCAATGCCCAGCGTAACGAACCGGTCAATGTCGGACTTCCGTTATCTTCGAGGGTGCTGACATAAACAACCCGGCCGCCTCTTCCCCCGCTTGCATACATTCCGAAACCCTCGGCTCCTTCAAATGCCGGCACCTGCGAAAAAAGCATTATTGCGGCTATATTTAGAAAAATGAAAAAGAATACGTGTTTCATGATACAGATTCCAACGTTTATTTTTTCCTAGTCCATTAATGAGAACTCTTTCTAAAAATAGTATGTCGAATTGGATTGGTGCCTGCCGGCGAATAGTTTTGTTTGGGTGGAATGGTTTGAAAAAGTGGGACAAACTATCATATTGGAACGTACATTAGCAATTATGCCATACAATAGTTGATCCTTGCGTCGAAATGCCCTCTGCTTTTAAATAAATTGCCATCGTTATTTTCCGCAAGTATTGTTTAGATTTATTCCGCTGATATAAGATATAGCATGGTTGCCACGAAAGTTTTACGCAAATACGGTTTATTGCAATCCGCCAATTGGCTGGGAAGCCAGCCTTCGCAGGCAGTCAATCTTTCGTCATAAAACCGAACTGTTGTGTAAAAATTAAAATAAACGCATTATGAAAACTTTTTCGCTTTTCCCGTATGTTTTTCTGGTATTGACCCTGACGAGTCAAATGGTTTCTGGAACGTCTCTTGATGGAACTGTCGATACTCCGCTTGTTCTTTCATGGCCTTTCGACCAGGGAACAGAAAACCAGGAGGTACATTTTTCCGGGGAAACGGCCGATTATTTTAGTTTATGTTACGTGACGGTGGGATCGAACCTGGCTATCAAAGATAAAAACACGACCTACGATATAACCTATACCCGTTTTCAGCCTTTTGAACAGTTAGGGGCTGCCAGCGAGGAGGGGCGGGTGAGTTTTCAAATCAGACCAAAAACAGGTTTGACCTTTCTTCCTACTCAAATTTCCTTCGATTGCATGCGTTTTGGAACCGACGGCGGTCGCATCGATGTGGTTTGGCGTTCGTCCGATGGGACAAAAACCACTCTGGCAAGCGGCCTGGTCCCTGCCCGAAATAATTCCGGTGCCGGCACCCAGGCCTCGTATTCCCTTGCCCCGGGTACGGTGCCTGCCGTTGAAGGCGAAGGCGCGCTCGACCTGTTCATTTATTCCCTGGGTAATACGAAACAAGTGGGACTGGCCAACATTCGGGTGGAGGGAGTGCTTACCGGAACAGTAGTGGAGGTCCGTACCTTCACTGTCGAAACAACGGTTCTGCCCGACAATGCAGGGGCAATAACGCTCTTTCCTTTGGGCACTGAATTTGACGAAGGAACCGGGATTTCTTTTACAGCTACCCGTAACTTTGGTTTTCGTTTTTCGCACTGGGAAAATGCTTCGGGAGAAACGGTTTCGAACGAAGAAACATTCAACCTTGTTTTATTGGAGAACCAGGCACTAACAGCAATTTTTGAGCCCGTCGAAACCCATGCACTGTCGCTGCAGGTCGAGGGAGGAGCAAAGGAATACATGATCGGCATTCAGCCGTCGGGCACCCTTATCGATGGTCAACTCCTGTATGAAGCAGGCACCCGGGTTACCCTTTCGGCACACAACAATCCCCTGTTCACCTTTACTCATTGGGGAGGGGGCGAAACCTCTTCGGATTTGGAAGTGATCATGAATTCGAATCAAAGCATTACAGCCCACTACAGCGCCAGGGATTATATTGTGGGCTGGGATTTTTACCCACCGGGAAATAACGGACGCGTTGCCGATTTCTATGCTGATCCGGAAAACGAATCGGCAGCCCTGGTGTTACTGAATGCAGAAGGGACCACGACAGGCTGGCTCGATAAGTCGCAGGTATCGGCAGGAGGCTACGAAGGCAGGCCCGGCGCCGTAAACTGGATGAACCTGGATGAGCGCTATTACTACCAGATCCATTTTCATGCCACCGGATATACCGATCTGAAAGTTGCTTCGGCCATGTTGCTCAATTACAATGCATGGTCGGTTCAGCGCTGTGAATATTCAAGCGATGGAGAAACCTTTACAACGCTTGGAACATTTAACCTGGCCTCGCCCAAAGTTTGGTACGAACAAAGCTTTGACCTGCCCCCGGCGGTCAATCATGCGGCAGATGTGTACATCCGCTGGATCCCCGATTACAGCTCCGACATTGTCGGGTCGAGCACCAACAAGGACGGAACAGCCCTTTCATCGGTTTATGTAACAGCAACAGCCCAGGTATACGACGACGGAATCCCGCCGGTATTGAGCAGCACCGTTCCGGGTGAAGGAGCTGAAGGAGCCTCAGCAACCGGGAAAATTGTGCTGAACTTCGACGAGAAAGTGAAAATTACCGACACGAAATCAAGCCTCAACGAGCTCGAACTTACTCCGCTCGTTTCGGGAAAAACCATCACTTTTGCCTATGCCGGACTTGATTACGGCACTCTTTATACCTTTACCCTGCCCGGTAATACGGTTTCGGATCTTGCCGGGAATACACACGGGGAAGAAATCACCCTGCAATTCACTACCATGACCCAGCCTACGGTTGCCAAACGGACCTTCGACTTTATTGTGGGGCGCGATGGCGATTTTGGCGAGGCATTAGCGGCGGCAACTGCCGCTTCTTCTTCGGGACAACGCTTTTATATCTTCTTCCCCGACGGAGAATACAACCTTGGCGAAGAAACCGGCGACGGCAACCAGATGACGAGCCTTTCCTTGTCCAACATTTCGTTCATTGGTGAAAATGCCGATCGAACCGTTCTGTTTAACCGAGCCATAAACGAATCGATCAACAGTACTGCCACTGTTCATTTTAGCAGCTCGGTATCGGGCGTGTATATGCAGGATGTATCGCTCCTGAACAAAGCCACATATCGAAACGGCACCGACCTTTCTTCGACCGGACGTTTTGTTGCCCTATGGGACCAGGGGACAAAAAACATCTACCGGAATGTAAAATTGTTGAGTAACCAGGACACGTATTACACCGGCAGTGGTCGCATCTATCTTGAAAAGTGTGAAATACACGGTACGGTCGATTTTATTTGTGGCGGTGGTGATCTCTTTTTCAACGAGTGTTTGCTTTATCTCGAAGAACGTTCGGGCAATTGCATTACAGCACCGGCCAGCAGTGGCGACTGGGGTTATGTATTCATGAACTGTACCATCGACGGGCCTCCGGTCACCAACGGTTCGTACCGTTTGGGGCGCCCGTGGAGCAATGCGCCCAAATGTGTTTACCTGAATACAAGCATGAACGTTTTGCCTGTTGCCTCGGGATGGGGCGACCCGATGAACGTGGTACCGGCCCGCTTTGCCGAATACAACAGCATGACCTCCTCAGGGGCTGCCGTTGATTTGGGCAGCCGGAGAACAAGCTACTCGAAAGATGGAAACACCGTTACGTTGAATCCCGTTTTGACAGACGATGAAGCTGCCCGCTATACACCGGACAACGTTGTGGGAGGCGACGATGCCTGGCAACCCCGTTTGTTTACCGAACAGGCTGCTGCTCCGGTTCTTTCCGGATCGGACCGGATCCTTACCTGGAACGACAGTCCCTATGTTCTGTGCTGGGCCGTTTGCATCGACGGCAAATTTGTGGAATTTGTGACCGCCAATCGATACGAAATTCCCGACGGGGAGTCCGAAGATGCGATCTATACCGTTCGGGCTGCCAACGAAATGGGCGGCCTGGGCGAACCATCGAACGGGTATTCGGTTTCGGGTAAGGGGAATCAGGTGAGAGACCCCAAACAAAAAGCACAATTGGTCGGACAGGCTTTCTACAGCATCGACGGACGAAGATTGCCTTCGCCGGATACCCATCGGGGTATTGTCATTATCCGATCGGTTTATTCCAACGGAACGGTCGAGACAAAAAAGATCTGGAAGTAATGATAATATTGGGCGTCCGTATAACCCTTTTTCATGCGGATGAAACAAGCCCAAAGCACACTGCTCTTACAACAAAATGATTATCATCCACGGCAAGTTCCATGTGGGCCATTCGAAAGATCAACGTGAAACGTTTTGATCCGATAGGCTATCTGCAACTTAAACAAGACAAACAAAAAAAGAGAGCCCGCTGGCTCTCTTATCCCTATTTTGTTCACGTATCGTATCGAGTATATCCCAGTCTTTCAAATTTAACGCAAAGCCAGTTTGTTTTCAGGCACATACAATTGATCTTCACCTACAAATTGGCGATAAGAAGTGTATCCAACAAATTCGCCTTTCGAATTGGTTGTAGGAAGAATAATCTGAAGATAACCTAC
>Ga0116164_10002532_pt1 | contig 13023 bp, 10 predicted proteins | sample AD_UKC109_MetaG_FD_89888 | JGI IMG/M metagenome (GOLD analysis project Ga0116164, IMG submission 89888) | Active sludge microbial communities of municipal wastewater-treating anaerobic digesters from Hong Kong - AD_UKC109_MetaG | ecosystem: Engineered > Bioreactor > Anaerobic > Digestate... | reverse complement strand
GGGTTCCATCAACCCGCACGACCTGCTGCGTATCCTCGGCGTTAAAGCCGTGCAGGATTACCTGCTGCGCGAAGTCTTAAGCGTTTACCGCCAGCAGGGCGTGAATATCTCCGATAAGCATATCGAGATCATCGTGCGCCAGATGCTGCGCAAGGTACGCGTGGAGGACTGCGGCGATACCAGCCTGCTGCCCGGATCGCTGGTGGATATATTCCGCTTTGAGGAAGCCAACCGCGAGCCGATCGAGGCGGGGCTTCGCCCGGCCATTGCCAAGCGTATCCTGCTGGGGATTACCAAGGCGTCGCTGGCGACGGAAAGCTTCCTGTCGGCGGCATCCTTCCAGGAAACCACGCGCGTGCTGACCGATGCCGCCATCAAAGGCAAGGTGGATCCGCTGCTGGGACTCAAGGAGAACGTCATCATCGGCAAGCTGATACCCGCCGGTACGGGCATGCCTCGTTACAAGGATATAGAATTAGTAGAGAATTTCTAATCAACAGAAGCGGCAGAACATCAAATACTCTGCCGCTTTTTGACATTGTTCGACGGAGGGAACTATGGCTTACCGCGCGCTGTATCGGGAATGGAGACCGCTGGTCTTTGCGGATGTCATCGGGCAAAACGCCGTTGTGAAAACGCTGCGCAGGCAGATTACAACGGGAAGGATCGCACACGCGTACCTGTTCTGCGGTTCCAGGGGCACGGGGAAGACTTCGCTTGCCAAGATCATGAGCCGCGCCGTCAACTGCATGCAGCCTATAGACGGAGAACCCTGCGGCGTGTGCGAAGTGTGCAAAGCCATACTCTCTGAAAGTACGCTGGACGTGCTGGAACTCGACGCCGCCAGCAATAATTCCGTAGACAACGTACGCGATCTTTTGGAGCAGGTGCGCTATCCCGCACAGCTTGGAAAATACAAGGTCTATATCATCGACGAAGTCCACATGCTTTCCACAGCCGCGTTCAACGCGCTGCTGAAAACGCTGGAAGAACCGCCGGAGCATGTGGTGTTTATCCTTGCCACAACCGAGCCGCAGCGCATCCCGGCAACCATATTAAGCCGTGTGCAGCGCTTTGATATCGCAAGAATCCCAGCCACGCTCATTCAGGGGCGCATGGAAAAAGCGCTGGATAAAATGCGCATCGGCGCGGAGGACGAAGCCTTACAGATGATCGCGCGCGCCGCGGAAGGCGCCATGCGCGACGCCTGGAGCATCCTGGATATGGCAGTTTCAGCCGCGGTGAATGATCGCATCACCGCGGAGATCGTGCGCGATATCCTGGGCGCGGCGGACAAGGATTTCCTTTTCGGCTTCGCCGACGCTTTGGCGGAGCGTGATATCCGCGCCGTTATGGAGCAGATTGATAAGCTGATTCGCGCCGGATATGAAGCGCAGGTGTTTTTGCGTGAATTGACGCGCCACCTGCGTGCGCTGCTGATTGTGCAATCCGTTGAAAAAGACGCGGCGTCGCTCCTGCAATGCACCGCAGAGGATGAAAAGCGCTACCGGGAGCAGACAAAAGGCTTTTCGCAGGAACGCCTGCTGCGCATGATGAACGGCTTGATGACGGCCGACAGCGAGCTGCGCTACGCCTCCTCGCCGCGTATCGGCCTGGAAATCGCCGCGCTGAAAGCGTGCCGCGATGAGTTGGGCGAAAATAACACGGCGCTAGCCGAACGCGTTGCGGAGCTGGAGATAAAGGTTAGCGAATTGCCGCAACAAGCCGCGGTTCAGCAGGCGCCAGTAATAAAGGCGGAGCCGGTTGAACAGGAACCAGCCGCGCAAACAAAGAGCGGCGAACCGAGTGGGAATGCGGTTCAGCCTGCCGGGCCTGTAAAGGAAGAAACCGACGCGGAGAAAACAATCTCTGAAGCGGAAGACAAGCAGCCACTCTATCATGACGCGGATATCTGGAAAACGGCTATCAAACAACTCACGGACGAATCGCCTGTTTTCAGTTTTCTGAAGCAGGAACGCTTTTTGGGTGAACACGGAGGTGTGTTCCGTGTACAGATATCGCAAAAAAACAAAGGATTTTCGTATAATAAACTGAGAACGCAGGATACGATCGACGTCATTTCAAAAGCGCTCACCGAAGTTGCCGGACGTCCGGTCGGTTTTGAGGCCGTGCTGGAGGGCGATGCACAACATCAGGCGAATGTCCGCGAAAGCATCCAGGTGCTGACCGATACCCTGGGGCGCGATCTTTTGCAGATCGACGAATCGGAGGACTGAGTTGAAACGATATCCGAAACCGCATCACGATTATCAGGCTGTTCATCAAAAGAAAGATCTTGGACAGCATTTTTTATATGACACGCAACTGCTGCGCACACTCATTGAAAAAGCAGGCGTTACGGGTGAGGACCGCGTGTTGGAGATCGGCGCCGGCGCAGGAACGCTGACCCGGGTTTTGTGTGAAACAGCGTCCCAGGTAATCGCCGTAGAGGTTGATGAAGCGCTTCTTCCCATGCTCAGGAAGATGGAAGAGGAGTTCGGCAACCTTACAGTCATCCGGCAGGATATCCGCAAGGTGGATCTACGCAGTCTTCCGTTGGGCGAAGGGTTTATCGTTGTCGCCAATATCCCGTACAGTATCACTTCACAGATTTTCGACCTGTTCTGGGGGAAAGGATACCCTATTCGCCAGATGTCCGTGATGGTGCAAAAAGAGGTGGCGGACAAACTGACCGCCGCCCCTGGTGATAAGGCCTTCGGGCTGATGAGCGTACGCTGCGGTTACTACTGCGCTGCACAGATCATTGCACAGGTACCCGCATCGGTTTTTACGCCGCCGCCGAATGTGGACAGCGCGTTTGTGAAACTTACATTCCGCAAATCGCCGCCGGAACCGGTGCTTGATGAACAGTTGCTTTGGAGACTGGTAAAAGCAAGCTACAGGCAGCGCAGAAAAACCCTGTTGAACGCGCTGAAAACAGTTTTACCGGTTCCTGCCGACGCGCTGAAGGAAATTCTGCGAAGCATGAACCTGTCCTTAACGGTTCGCGGGGAAGCGTTGAGCGTGGAACAATGGATCGCGCTGTCAAACGCGGTATCGCTTAAAAGCCGCCCATCCCCTGCATCAAAGAGTCGCTGATATCCGGCGGCAGATTTTCGATTGCGTTTATAAGCGTCGTCAGCAACTCCTCCTGGATACTCAGCATATAGTTTTCCAGCGCTTCATCGCTAAGCTGTAAAAGCTGTACGGATGTTTCGGGAGTTGCGTCCTGCAGCGCTGTGAAGAAGCCGCTGTCAGGCTGCACCACGGTGTGCAAATCAATTGTAATCAGGCTCGAATCGGCGAAGGCAGCTTTGATTTCTTCAACGCTGCTACCGATGTAAACGCTGATCGAGGTATCGGTAACGTTGTCGGCCTTGAGCAGATCAAACATGACGTATGCGGTTTCACCACTGCCCTCATGCACCGTCAGCGCCAGTTCGCCGGTTGTTTGACCGGCCTGGGAACGGTCGCAGTTGAGCTCAGCGGTCAGCATCGGCTCATCGGGCAACGAATAGAAGGTATACTGGCCGGCAATAAATTCATCGCTTATATAAAGCGAACCGTATTGATTGAGGAATTCCTCCTCGCCCTGCGTAAGAATCACAGACAGCTGATAGAACTTCGCCGATTCAATGGTCGTTCTGGTGGACGTGACGGCTACGCTGATGGGAACGAAGCCGCTGCCATCGTCTATATTGAGATCAAATTCGAAGTTCATGGCGATAAATTCATCATCCATGGTATATACGGTCGAGGTGATGGAAGCATTGCCGTCCTCGATTGTTTGTTTGAGCTCAGCAAGCTGCTCGTCGACCATTTGGTCGATTTCTTCTTGGGAGTAGTCTGAATCCATCATTAACTGCCCGGCGATTTGTTCGCGTACGATAGGCAGGTCAATCGCGCGGCACAAGTCGTCCTTGTCTAGCGCCGTTACGGCTTTTGTGTTGGCGGCGTCGCTGCCGTTAAGCGTGAACGAACCGCTCTCAATGACCTGTTTTGCCTGTATATCGCCGATGTAGGCAAGCAGTTCTTCATCAAAGCCTATCATTTCCAGAAGCTGTTCTTCCGTCATCGTACCGTCCATCATGGATTGCAGCATGCTCATGTCATACGGCATATCCATATCCTGCATTTCGGCGGAAGCCGCTTCCAACTGCTCCATCACGAAGTCCTTGATCTCTTCCCAGGTAAAGTAGAGGGGTTGTTGGCCGAGTGCGTTGCACTGCACATAGATGCCGTCCTGCTCAAGCCTGAACAAGCTTGTTAACGCGTCCGTATCGTTTAGAGACAGTACAAACGCGCCATATCCTTCCGGCATGGAGTGGATGCGGATCGCCGCGATGTCGAGTATCTGGCCGACATCCTCAGTATCAGCCATCAGCGTACCGGGTTGAAGCGAGATCGTGGTGACGGTTTCCATGTTTTCGGCCGCGGCGGATGTGAAAGCGAACACCATGAGGACCAGGCAAACGAACACAAGTATGCATTTTGATTTCATCAATGCTTCCTCCTATGATTATCAATTGATCGTATACATATAGTATATACGAAAATCAAGCGATAGATATAAATACGATGCACAAGCAGGTAAAATGCGCGTTAACTGTCGGTTTCGGCGTATGAACGGGATCGTTTGAGCCATACGGTTTCGTTCACAATCGGCGTATAGCTTTGAATGAGCTTAACGACTTTCACCGATACGTTCAGGTCCGCGTAATCGGCGGGCATCGCGCGCGCCTCCCGCGCTTTGTGCATGGCGATGGCGAGTTCGGCGGCCTGCGAGACGCTGCCGGCCGTAATGCCGCCGATGATGACTGTGCCTTTATCCAGCACCTCGGGGCGTTCCGTGGACGTGCGGATCAGTACGCCGCAGAAATCGAGCATCGCCGATTCCTCGCTGAGCGTTCCGCTGTCGGACAGCACCACAAGGCTGTGCATCTGCAGGTGGTTATAATCAAAGAAACCAAGCGGCTTGACGTTGCGCACCAGCGGATGGAACTTGAAATTCCGCTGCTTGATAAACTTCATGGAACGCGGGTGCGTGGAGTAGACGACAGGCACCCGGTAGCGTTCCGCCATGCGGTTGATCGCCGTCATTAATGAAATGAAGTTGTTTTCAATATCGATGTTCTCCTCGCGGTGCGCGGAAACCAGGATATACTGGCCGGCCGTAAGCGACAGGCGGTTGAGAACGTCGCTTGCCTCGATACTCGGCATCGCGTGATGCAGTACTTCGCGCATAGGCGATCCCGTGACGAATATCGTTTTCCCGTCAATGCCTTCAGCCAGCAGATAGCGGCGGCTGTGTTCGGTGTATGGGAGATTGATATCGCTGATATGGTCCACGATTTTGCGGTTGATCATCTCGCTGACGTTCCAGTCCCAGCAGCGGTTGCCCGCTTCCATGTGGAAAATCGGGATCTTCAGGCGTTTTGCCGGAATGGCGGACAAAGCGCTGTTGGTATCGCCTAAAATAAGCACCGCATCGGGCTTTTCTTTTTGCAGCGCTTTATAGCTTTCCGCGATGATCTTGCCCATTGTTTCGCCCAGGTCGGCGCCGGCGGCATTGAGATAATAGTCGGGCTTTCGCAACTGGAGATCACGGAAAAAGATTTCATTGAGTTCCGCATCGTAATTCTGGCCCGTATGCACGATGATTTGATCGAAATACTTGTCGGCGCAGCGCATCACGGCGGACAAGCGAATGATTTCCGGCCGCGTTCCCAGAATGGTCATCAGTTTCAGCTTACTCATGTTCCTCATCTCCGGTCGGTTCTTCAATAAATTCACAACGGAAGGTATCCGGTCGCGCCTGGTCAAACACTTCGTTGGCCCACATCAATGTGACGAGGTTATCGCTGCCGGTGTTTTGAATCATATGTATATACCCGGGCGGGATATCGACAACGGTCATGGTATCGCCATTGACTTCGTAGGTATAGATCTCGCCGCCGAAGAGGTTCTGCAGTTTGATGACGCCGCGGCCCGAGACGACGATGAATTTCTCATGCTTGGTGTGGTGCCAGTGGAAACCCTTGGTTACATGCGGCTTGGTCACGTTCACGCTCATCTGACCATAGGCGTTCATATGCAGCAGTTCCGCAAAGCTTCCGCGTTCGTCGGCATGCGCCTGCGGCGTATAAGCCAGCCGATCGGGCGGCAGAAAGCTCTGGTAGGTCGCAAAGAGCTTTTTTGTAAACGCGTTGCGCTGGTCGGGAAGGTCGAGTGTTGAACGCGCAAGGCCGAACGTGCGCAGCAGCGATACGAGCTTCTTTAGCGTAATCTCGTTTTCAGGGCCGGCCGTGCAAAATCCGCCGTGCCCGCATGTGGGGCAGCCTTCAAACGCGCGCAGGAATTCGGCGATTACATCGTCGATATAGACAAGCCGAAGCCTGGCTTCTGGATTGTTTACGGTGATGGGCAGCCCGCGCGCCATGTTATAGCAGAAGGTCGCTACTGCGCTGTTGTAATTCGGCCTGCTCCACTTGCCGTATACGTTCGTCAGACGGTAAATATAAACGGGGGATTTGGTACGGCTGTTGTAACGGCGAAGCGCCTGCTCGGCCTTATTTTTGCTTTTGCCGTACGGGTTGTCAAGCGCGGCTTGGGTGCTGGATGAAATCAACACGGGCGGGCGCTTCCCGTTTTCCAGCGCGGAAAGCAAGGTTTCGGTAAAATCCGCGTTTCCCGTTTGAAATTCCGTATCGCTGTCGGGGCGGTTTACGCCCGCCAGATGAAACACAAAGTCCGCGTTCCCGGCGGCAAATTGAAACTCCTCAGCGGAGGAATCCACGTCGATCAGCAGCAGGCGGTGGCCGGTTTGCCGCAGCGCGGCGCGAAGATTGCGCCCAATAAAACCGTTTGCGCCTGTGATGAACAAATTCATTGCGGACCCACCTTCCTTATGGATATGATAACCGATAGGAACGTTTGGGGTCAAGGGAATTAATTGTATTCGACGGTCCGCTGATAGGCCTTATATGTGGAAGTGTGCAAATATTCACGCTTGAATTCCACGCCGTTTTGATACCAGACCTGATAGGTCTCCACCACATAGCCGGTGCGCAGTTTAACGGTCGTTTCGCTGGTGCCGACAGGGAGCTCCGGATTGTGAACATATAGAATCTCAGTGGACGGTTCAATGGTTTTAATGGTTTTGGAATAAAGATCAATCGTCACATTGTCGCCAAGGCTCTTGCCCCATATTTCCGCTGTGCACTGGCGGCTTTTATAATACATGATGACGAAGATCGGCGTATCCGTATCGTTTTTAAATTTGAAATCAAGGCTGGGCCAGTTTACGGTCGCGTCTTCGCCGATATTGACATAGGAACTGGGCCAGGCGTGCGGGCTGCGGTAGACGATCTCAAGGTTTGCCCGCGCGGCGGCATTGAATAACGTGGAACTGACCTGGCATATTCCGCCGCCGATCTCTTTAACGAGTTCGCCGCTCACGATGGCGCCCGCTTCGCGGTAGCCGTTGGCATAGGTGCGTTCGCCGACAACCGTATTAAAGGAGAAGGTTTCGCCCGGCAGCAGCACGGTTCCGTTGATGGTCTGGCATGCGAGGTTGATATTGTTGTTCCGGTTGGAATCGGAAGTCGTATTGGTGGTGAAAGCGGCGATCATGGTAAAGGTGCTTTCCAGGTCCTCCTGCGTTACGGCGGGGAAGGTCAGTTCCGGAGACACGGTGATGGAACGATTCACGACGCCGTCCTCCAGCAGGCCGATAACCTGGCTATACAGCGCGTCGGCGTCAATGGATACGCCCGGTTGATCTTCAGTGAACGTAAACGTGCGCGTATTGAAATCAAAGCTTTCGATCTGCGCGTCAATAGGATCACGGGTCACATAGTCGTAAATTTCGTCGATAACGCTTCTGACGGTCGCATAATCGTAGGTTTGCTTGCTGTGGATATATACGTAGTTTTCACGAAGATTCATTACAGTATTTACACGTTCTTCAAATGGCGTAAGCTGGGTTGCGAGGATATCGGTCGTGTTTTGCCGCCCGTACGAATAGGCTCTTAAAAGAGCGCCGTTGATATCCCGCCAGGCGGTTACGTTCTGGTTGTTCAGTGTCCATGATTTATCGCCGATATTGATCGTAATGGAAAAAGATGATGAGGCGGTGTTCTCATCGCCGAGTTTTGCTTTCGCTTCCTCTAAAGTCAAGCCGCCGATGTGAACGCCGTCTACGAAAACGCCTGGATAAACAATGTCTTGCTGCAGGTAATCCAGATATCGTGTATAGCTTGCATTATTAACGCTGTCATAGCGCAGAAGGTCGCCGTTGATGAACGCGTAATTATCAAAACTCGTCCAGAAATAGCCAGTGAGCTGCGGCATCATTATTACGCAGATCGTACCGACCGCGCCAAAGCATAAAACGATCACCGTAATGTAGATGACCAGCAATACGGTGCGTCTTTTTTGATTTTTGGTTTTAAAAGGATCCGGTGGAATTCTTTTTTGCGCAAACGGATTATCCCCGATATGTGCCATATACTGCGGCGGATGATCTACGGGAATGCGATCCAACGGTTCGTTCCAAGCGGAGGTATCGTCAAAGCTGCAGTCCAGGAAGTTTGCGTCCGCAGGGATATCGGAGGCTGAATTTTGCGGCAGGGCCTGTGAACTGCGCGTTCTTGGCGTGGATGACCGGCTGGGATTGTGATCCGTCATACGGGGAGCGGCCTCCTCTCAAAGAGAACTGTGAGCCGATCAGAGATACTGATTGTTTTCCTTAATCTTGTAGGAAAGGATTTGCAGGCCTTCTTCCAGGTGTACGCTGACGATCGTGGAATCCCCGGGGATGCACAAATCGGCGGGGACAAAATTCCAGTAGGCGGTTACACCCAAATCATGCAGCCTGTCCACTACGGCCTGTCCGCTTGCAAACGGCACGGCAAGTACGGCGATATGCACGGGTTGATGCCTAAGGAATTCGTCGAGGTTCATATAATCCAATACGGTCAGCGTACCGATTTTCTTCCCGATCTTTTGCGGATCGTTATCAAAGATCGCAACGGTGTTAAAATTGCTGGTGCGAAACGAATCCGATAGCGCGACGGCGCTGCCGATATTGCCCGCCCCGATGATGATCATATTCTGCTGGGTTTGTATACCGAGCACGTTGCCGATATGGCTGCGAAGCTGCGGCACGGAATAGCCGAATCCCTGGCGTCCCTCACCGCCGCAGCAGTTGATATCCTGCCTGATCTGTGATGCCGTAAGGCTCATGCGCTGGGCAAGTTCTTTGGATGATATCTGCATGATATGATCCGCTTCGAGTTCCGACAAATAGCGGTAATACCGCGGCAATCTCCTGAGGACAGCTTCTGATAAACAGCCGGCCATGAGCTTCCCTCCTTACGTTGGTTTTAGACACAACCATTCGTTCAGGCATGGTTGATTGTATCCACAATTATACCATATATTGTGCGCTTCACAAAATCCGAAGTGTAAAAATCCCGGCAGTACATACTGCCGGGATAAAAATGCAAGTGAAACAAAGAAACGAGGCAAGCGGTAAAAAAACGCTATTTCAGAGAAATTACAACGTGGCGGTTGGGTTCGTCGCCTTCGCTGTGCGTGGTAACGGCGTCGTTTTGCTGCAGCGCGCTGTGCAGGATACGGCGCTCATAAGGATTCATGGGTTCCATAACCACTTTGCGACCTGTTTTCACCGCGCGGTTTGCCATACGGTTGGCCAGCCTCTTGAGGGCTTCCTCACGCTTGGCGCGGTAATTCTCGGTATCCAGAGTCACGCGCGTATATTCGTCTTTATTGTGGTTTACGTTCAGGCTGGTCAGGTACTGCAGTGCATCGAGTGTTTCGCCCCTGCGGCCAATCAGGATGCCCAGCGTATCTCCATGGATATTGATCCTGACATTACCCTCTTCATCCGTACCGGCTTCAACGGACACTTCCAGATTCATCAGCTTGGTGACGTTTAAAATAAAATCCTGCGCTACGCCTGCGGATGTGGCGGGATCAACCGCCGGATATTGCTTCAACGGTTCCTTAGGCGCATCCTTAGGCGCATCATTTTTCGTCTGTTTAGGCGTAGAGGACTTTTTTGATTTTTCTGTGGCTGCGGATTTCTTGCGCTGCGTCGATTTGCCTTGTTTTGCGGACGTCGGTTTTGCTTTCTCTTGTGTTTGTTTCGTCTTTGCGGGAGAGGAAAGCGCGGACAGAATATCGTCTTCCGGCTCGTCTTCCTTTACGGTCAGGCGTACGATGGCTTCCTTACCGCCCATGATGCCAAACAGGCCTTTGGTGCCTTCCTGAATGATGTCGATGGTGACGTCGCCAAGAGAAACATCGAGTTTTTCCAAGCCTTGCCGTATTGCGTCTTCTATGGTTTTTGCTGAAGATTCGATGCTTTTCATTTCAAGCTGTCCTCCTGGATGATCGTTTTGCTGCTTTGTGAACGCTTCTCCATCATTTTATTGATTATAATACCCTCGCCCCAGGCAATAAGATTGCTTGTGACCCAGTAAATGGAGAAACCGGCGTTGAACGTGGAACATATGTACAAAGAGAACAACGGGAAGAAATATTTCATAAACTGCCCGGAGCCCTTTTTGGAATTCGGATTAGGCGTCTGCGGTTGGGTGATGGTCATCAGATACTGCGTTACGGCGGCAAGCACGGGCGTGATAAACAATCCGTTGGGGACCGCGTAGATATTCAGCTTAAACAGCAGTAAATTGATTTCCGGCATTGACGACCAATATTGGAGCTGTTGCGTGTATGCCTCGCTGTTTTCAAGCAACGAAACGAAAATCGTATAGGTATCATCGGCGATGCTTTCTACGGGTATACCCAGGTTGCTTAGCGTAAGCACAGTATCCGAGGAAAGCCCGTCGATAACGCTTTGCCAGATCTCCTTGGGGATCGCCTTCAGCTGTGTTTCTGTCGCCATGATGGATGAAAACGGGCTGTCCGGCATCCAGAGGTTTTTAACCCATAGCCAGTTTTGATTAATCAAATCGCTGTTTGCGTTGCCGTTGATCAACAGGTCGATGGTCTGTTTTGCCAATTCTGTGTTGGCAGCCATACGCATCGCGCCAAACATCGCGAACAGAACCGGCAGGGATATAAGCATCGGCAAACAACCCGAAAGGGGATTGATGTGCTCCTTGCGGTAAAGCTCGGAGGTTTTTTGGTTCAGTTTTTCCTTATCGTTTGCATACTTCTTTTGCAGTTTGGAAACCTGCGGCTGCAAATCGGACATGCGGCGCATGCTTTTCCTGCTTTTGAAATCCAGCGGCAGTAAAATGGTTTTGATGATAATCGTGAAGATTACGATAGACCATCCGTAGTTGCCGATGAAGCTATTGATTCCAGTGAGGATATTAAACAAAAACTCATAAAATGCGCTCATTCAGCAATCAATTCCTCCTTATTGTAGCTTCGGTATTCTCCGGGACGGGATCATAACCGCCCTTTCCGAAGGGATTGCATCTTAGAATTCGCCAGATGGCAAGGCGCAGCCCCTTCAAAACGCCGAAACGGTCAATCGCCGTGACCGCATACTCCGAACACGTGGGGATAAACCGGCATGACGCGCGGGTGTGCGTGCTGATATACCTTTGGTAAAATCGTATCACGCGAATCAGGATCTTACTCATGTTCCGATAAACCGGCCTGCCGGTACAGGGACAGCTTTTGAAACAGGGTATCCATGGACGCCCGGAGCTGGGAGAACGGGCGCTTCGTGACGGCGGGATGGGCGATGACCACGTAGAGACCGTTTTTCAGTTCCGGCAGCAGCGGACGTACACATTCCCGCAACCTGCGCTTCACAAGATTGCGAACCACGGCGCCGCCGACCTTCTTGCTGACCGAAAATCCGACTCGCTTTTGCCTGCTCTTTGCGTAAATCAGCGTGAGATCCTTGCAGGATACCCGCATTCCGCGGCGGTAAACATAGCTGAACTGCCGGTTTTGGCACAGCCGATATTGCTTCTGCAATCGAATGCCTCACTTCATGGGGTCCGGTTCCGGCTGAAATTGAAAAACCCGTGCCCACTTCACTGGAAAGCAAAAGATGGGAGCGGGTAGCCATCACATCTCAAACGACCACAAAATCAAGCGCTGAGTACTTTGCGGCCGCGACGGCGGCGGGCAGCCAGAACGCGGCGTCCGTTCTTAGTGGACATGCGTGAGCGAAAACCATGCACTTTGCTGCGCTGCCTTTTTTTGGGCTGGTATGTACGAACCATTTGGCACAACTCCTTATCGTATCCCGCATGCCGTAACGGCATGCAAACTAACATAGCTTAACCATTTAATTATAATGGCTTGGAAGTTGATTGTCAAGATATTGGCGGCAATCAAACGACCTTTTGAAACGCTCAGAGCGACTTTTTGACCGTCAGTTTCAGCATATCCAGCTGGTCGTCATTAACGGAGGCGGGCGTATCCATCATCATATCAACGCCGGCCTGGCTTTTCGGGAACGCCAGCACTTCGCGCAGGCTCTCCGCGCCGCAAAGCACCATCACAAGCCGGTCAATGCCGAAGGCGAAGCCGCCGTGAGGTGGCGTGCCGTACTGGAAGGCTTCCAGAAGAAAGCCGAACTTGCTTTGCGCTTCCTCCGGCGTGAGGCCGATGGTTTCAAACATCTTCGCCTGCAGATCGCTGCGGTGGATGCGGATGGAACCGCTGCCCATCTCCACGCCGTTTAGAACCAGATCGTACGCTTTGGCGCGAACAGCGCCGATATCACTTTCCATCAGCTTGATATCTTCATCCATCACCGAGGTGAAGGGATGGTGTTCGGCAACGAAACGCTGTGCTTCTTCGTCCCAGGATACCAGCGGGAACTCGGTAATCCAAAGCAGGTTATACTGCTTTTCGTCAATCAGCTTCAACTCGTGGCCAAGCCGCAGGCGAAGCTGGCCCATAGCGGCCAGCGCGGTATTGCGCTGATCGGCGATCACGAACAGCGCGTCGCCTGCACCGCAGTCCATTTTTGAAAGGAGCATTTGCATACTGTCGCCCTGCATG